>OKUN01000231.1_pt1 | contig 38903 bp, 31 predicted proteins | sample 1606581 | NCBI WGS metagenome assembly OKUN01 (sample SAMEA3882509, study PRJEB24775) | human gut metagenome | biome: human-associated habitat; feature: intestine environment; material: feces | place: Netherlands | collected 2009/2010
GTATGCAAACATAAAGCAGGTGTCCGGCTGGGCATAGCCGTTCATCACCGATGCCCCATAGAAGATACCGTTCTCAAGGCAGGCGTTATTACCATTGACGTACCATTTGTCTGTCGGATATTCCAGTACATACAGGCAGTTCTCGCCATCAAAAATGCTGAGTTTTCCATCGTCCCACTGGTAGGTGTAGTTCTCGTCATAGAAGCAGTCCCAGTTCTCACCGATCATGGGAAGGGAAACGTCTTCCGATGCATTGTACCATTCATCCGCAAAAGTAATATTGTTATACGTCTCGGAAAGGATTTCCAGGGAATAGGGCTGCACCGCAGTTCCTTCCGGGTGAAATTCCGATACTCCGGTGAAATCTATCGCGATTTCTTTCGGTGCAATGGGTGTTTCCCGGGATTCGGACTCTGTGAGAGCTCCGGAGGTCTCTGTCTCATCTATTTTAGTGTCTATATTGGAAATATTTTCGGTTTGTTTCTCCGCTTCGTTGTTCTCCGGTGCATTGGTCTCCCGGGCGCCACATGCCATTAACAGGCAGGCGGACAGTGCAAATGTTGCTAATCTGTATTGTTTTTTCATGATAATCTCCCTTACTGCTTAAAATTCTCGTAACTATTCAGAACCCCATTCGCGAAACCGCTACTTCGTAGCTTCTTCATTGGTCATCTGTTCCTCTTCTATAACAGTAACAATACCTTCATATACGGTAAAGTAATATCGAATCTGCTCCTGCATGTCCTCATACTGCCAACGTTCCCAGGAATCTTCCTCAACAGACTTCACCTGCGTCAATGTGTCATCGGCATCCGCGATGTTTCGCTGTAATTCCTCCAGCGTTGTCTTATCGACAAGGAATCTCCCATCCCGGCTGCTGCCGGCCTGAATCTGTATCCTGTCTAATCCACCATTTTCATCAAAATAACAATAGTATTTGCTGTTCTCTATATAGAGACTTGCATTCTCACTGGCGACATCGCATTGCAATCCGGCATCGGTACACAATGCCCGTACTTCTTCCCTTTGCATTCCCCATTGCATCCTTGACAGGACCTCTCGATTATACTCCAGGGAATAGACCACTGCCTTCACCGGCACAAAGGAGAAGGAGCAGCGGTGCGATCCTGCCTCATCCAGATCCCCCTCCATCACTGTGGTCACAGAGTCCTTGCCAAGTTTGTCTCCCGCTCCCAACAACATACCATCTTCCAATAAGGCAAAATTATTATATCCATATCGAATAGCAGAGATATCTGCATCAAAGGTGCGGGCATCATCGCTGTGCCGGATTCCACCCAACCATACCATACTGACCTTATCCAGTACCTTTTTGGGTTCTCTGACAAAGTCATGAACATTCTCACTCTTAGAAACGCCGCACTGTCCAAAGATATTTAATCCCCAAAGATATAATTCTCCGTCTTCCGTGATTGCCGCTCCATTCCACGCATTGATGTCCACATAGATACAATGATCCAGAACTTTATGTGGTTCCAGATACATCATTTTTACCAGATTCAACGGATTCTCTGTTACTGACCAGTATTCATCATATCCCCCAACGGTCGTGCTGCTTGTCGTCCGAAGCTGTCCCCACCAATATACGGCTCCATCTTCCTTGAGTACGATAATGGCTTCCCTGCCGGCTCTGGCATATCTGACATTTTTCATTAACAGTGTGGGGGTACATACCCTGTCGTTATCCATGTCGCTATATACCTGCTTCACAGTGTCTTTTCCCAACAAAAGTCCTGCCATATTTAATCCCAGTCCGTAGAGGTTTCCATCCTCCGTCAGATAAATGCAGAAATTATTATTCCAATCGGCATCTACGGAAACCACATGATCTGCAATCCTCACATCATCAAACTGCCCCTTGTCAAAATCCGTCTCGTAACTGCCTGTTCCCAACTGACCATTCTCATTATAACCGTTCCCCCAGAGAATACCATCATTATCAATATAATAATGATTATAGGCAGTGACCCGCTCAGTGATATAATAGTTTTCAATACGAAAAGGACTGGGAGCTTGCAGTTCCTCTTCCTGCTGTATGTAAATTGTTGGCAGATTCTGTTCCTGTACTTGTCCTGTTTCTTCCGTTGTCACCATTTCTGTGAAGTCTTCCTCTGTTTTCTGAGAAGAAACCGCACTTTTCTGTGTGAGCAGTACCAGTGCTGCAATGATACACAGCTCCACTGCCAGCGCTGCAAGCTTCCCAGCGGTCTTACGTCCTTTCAAAATATGCCGGATCCTGCCCTTGATGTCACCTTCATCGAAGCACACCGGTGCCGCGAAGATCCTGCGTGCAGTCGTGTCGACCGCCATGTATAACAGTGCGGTGGCATATTCCTGTCTGCCCTCCGGCTCCAACTGCTCCGTCACTGCCTCGTCGCAGGCTTTTTCCATATCGCAGCACAGCAGGTAATACGCCAGCCATACCACAGGGTTCACCCAATGCACGATGCTGATCAGATATGCCAGTATTTTCCACAGATAATCCAGACGGCGCAGGTGGATCCTCTCATGCTGCAGCACGCAGTCATAGAATTCCGGATTCATCTCCACCGGCAGATAGATCTGCGGTCGCAGGATCCCGAATACCATCGGTGTACGGATCCCGTCCACGTAACGTACGCCCTCCTCTCCGGGGAGACATTCCGCTAGACGGCGTTTCATTCTTATATACGAAAAAATAAAATACGCGAGAAAGCAGGGGATTCCTGCCAGCCACAGACATTCAACTGCAAATATTACCCGTAAAAAGGTAGCCGATGCGAAAAATGCGGCTGCCGTGCCGTTGGATTGTGCAGCCGTCACAGGGAGCTCGTTCGATCCCGCTTCTGAATTCGTACACTGCACGGTCATCGCATCTGTTCCGGTCGCCTGTTCTGACAAGGTGCTCTGCCCCGTTGTTGCATTCTGCTCCGGTGTGGCATTTTGTCCCGGCACAATGCCCGTTCCAAGTCCCGTCACCACCGTCGGTCCGTCCGCACTTACCGCTACTACCATCGACTCCGGCTGCGCCCGCCAGAATCCATGCTCATTCTCGATCTTCCAGGGAAATATAAAATAGAAAAAGACGATTCCCCACAGCAGCACACAGTAGCGGTAGGAGATCCGCAGTCCTCTAAATACCATTCTGAGGATCAATACGATTCCTACGATGATGCTTCCCTGAATGCTCATTCTGATCAGTATCTGCATCATTGCCATCCCTGTCACTCCTTTGCTCCCCCGTTATTTTCTATGATCTTCTTCAGCTCTTTGATCTCTTTCTTAGACAGCTTCTTCCGGGAAGTAAATGCCGCTACGAAATCCGGCAGAGATCCTGCGAAAGATTCCTCAATGATCTCCTCGCTCTGTCTCGCCTGGAACATCTGCTTCGACAGCAGCGAAGTAACGACACCGTTCTCACTGATAAATATCCCCTTCTGGCAAAGGCGCCGCAAGACTGTATAGGTCGTGGATTTCTTCCAGTTTAACTCCTGCTCGCACAGCTTCACCAGTTCCCCGGAGGAGACCGGCTCATGCTCCCAGATGATCTCCGCAAAACGCATCTCCACAGCTCCCATGGTATATTCCGACATTGCAATTCCTTCCTTTCTGTTCTCGTTGTATCTATGATGTCTTATAACGCAAAATGGTTTACATGATGTAATACTTTTATGTTACATCATGTAAACCATTTCTGTCAATGCCTATTTTTTATCTGCTAAGGTAAAAGTTTCTCTTATACTGGAAACTTTTTTTATTTTTATCAATTGTTTCCAGTATAAGTTTTATCACCCACCATATGGCATCAAGTCATTAAAAGTCGCCCAAGCTTCCTCATAAGTGTAATCCGCTAGCTTAAGCCACCCGGTGACACCATTCTCGGTCTCCACGCAGAGCCACTGTCTGCCGGCATCCAGATAAAGGAAATAGACTCCGTGATCTGCGTTGATGGTAAAGCGTTCGCTGCCGGCATCCGGAGTCCGGCAGACTTCCAGATCCTTATTGAGTCCGTGCAGGACCGCCTGCTCCGGCAGATCATAGCGGTCTGTGGGGATCTCCGCCAGCCTTCCGTCACTTCCGATGCGGTATATGATCCGCAGATTCTCTCTCTGCAGGATATAATCATAGCTTTGGGTGGTGATGATCTGGCCGTTTTCCACCCAGATCTCCCGGATATCCTGCGCGAAGCTTCCTACCTCCTGTAGTTCCCCGTTCTCATAGCTGAACAGGAAACTCTCGCACTGTCCGAACTCGTCCCTACGCATCAGTGCCAGCAATATCTGTCTGCCATCAGGAGTGAAGGCGTAAATGCTGTTTCCCAGATTCTGTGCCGTCCGCGTCTCGCCTCGCATGGTATTCACCGCAAATATATATTGATCTAGCGGCGAATGATCCACTTCGTTTACTGCCTGTGCCATTCTCGAACGCAACAGAAGCTTCTCTGCGGTTCCGTCTCCGTCCAGATCCAACAGGGCATAAGTCTCCTGCTCCGCTCGCTCGGACAGATCGAATACGACTCCCACATTCGTCATAATATCCCGTCTCTGTGCTGTTGCATAAGCATCCGCTTCCTCTGTCGTCAGATCTGCCGCCACCTTCCCATTCCAGACCGGCTGGTTGGACAGAAGCGGAAGTTTCATCTGGGCGGTTCCGTTGCTCTGACTCAGGATCCAATAACCTCCTTCCGCAGTAAGCATGTCTGCGGAGAAATCCTGCGCCTCCGACGGCAGCTTCCAGTCCGTGACCCCGTTTTCTCCGGTCTGTCCCGAAGTATCATATTCTCGGATCGTGTCGATCCAGATTTCCAAATCGCCATCCTGATAGTCAGAGGATGCCAGGTAGTACAAGCGGACACTATCCTGTTGCTTCAGATAAGCCATCTCCTGTCTATAACTGTCAGACGTATAGTAATTTCCCACATTCTGGTAAACCGTGGAACGTCCCTCTGCCGCACATCCCGGCGCTATATATCCCGGAACCATACAATTTAGTCCGGCGTCGTCCCCGGTGGCCGCATAAATACCGTAGCTGGAGACCTGATAAGTAGCAGCAACATCCGCAAAAGATCCGGGGGATACCTTTACATACACCCATTTTTTCGACAGTTCTGCCACGGTAGCCCAATCTTCATCCCTGGGTCCGTATTCCGCATAGACCACTCTGGCCTGATTTTCTCCGTCCAGAGGACCGGTAGAATGCCGGCCTTTACTGTCGATGTCTCCCAGGGAGAGCATCCAGATCTGACTGCTCTCCTCCGCAAATACCATAGGAATATCGATACCGGATCCATCAGCGAAAATATAATGTACGTTTGCCACAGAGCCTTCGCCGGGTCTTGTGGAATCTTTTTGGAAAAATAAATACTGCCTCCCGGCTTCATAGAGCAGTTCCGTCATTTCCCCGCTGCCACCCTGTAGATTCAGCAGAGCTTCCGCAGCCTTCACCGGATCCTTGTAGGTCTCATGGGCAGCGGCATCTCCGTCTAAAATCCGCTGATGCAATTTCCGCGCCGCGACACCATCGTAGCCAAGATACTGGATGCCGTCCTGTCCGGCAAAAGACCGGGTATCCTCCAAGGCAGCCACATCAAACAGGGCACTGAACTCTTCCCTGCTGTGAATGCCCTGCTCAAATACCGCTAGCCATTCCGTTTTTGCAGTCTCATAATCCACTTCATCCGTCGCAAACTCCCCTGTTGCAGTTTCCTCGGTTGCATCTGCCCCGTCGGTTGCCTGCGCCGCATCTGCCTCTGTCTCTGCACCGCTATCCGCATTTGCAACATCCGCTGCATCCGTTCCGCCGCCCGGATTGCTGCACAGGCATACCACCAATATCACAAGCACTGCTGCCGCGCCGATCATGACCCAGAATGGCGGTCTGCGATAATCCAGTACATGACGGATACGATTCTTCACATGGTCTTCGCCAAAAGAAAGCAGTGCGCAGATGGAACCACCACGATAGCGTTTCCATTCGCCGCCGGAAGCCTCTTCCAACAATGTATAAGAGTAGATTTTCTTACTCTCTTCACCGAGAAGCTTCACAACTTTTTCATCACAGGACATCTCGCAGTCCATATTCATCAGATAAAATGCCAGCCACACCAGCGGATTGAACCAGTGGACACAACAGATTACCAACGCCGCAGGCTTAAACAGATAGTCCCTGCGCTGTAAGTGCACCCGTTCATGACACAGAACAACTTTTCTGCTCTCCGGATCCAGACCTGAAGAGAGATAAATTACCGGATGGATCAGCCCCATGACGAAGGACAGATGCCCACCGTCGATCTCGCAGATCCCCGGTTCCACCTGCCTGACACTATTGTCAGGTCTACGAATCCGATGACGCATGCGCAGATAAGAATAAGCATGATATCCTAGGAAGCCAAGCATTCCTGCCAACCATACCATGGATAATACACGGAACCACACCGGGTATGTCCATGCGCGGGCGTCAGTACCCGTTCCGGCAGATGTTCCCGAAATCACTGCATCTGTTCCACTGGCTGCCACCCCTGCAACCGTAGCTCCACTTTCTGTTCTCGCAGTTCCCAGGGAAAAATCCTGCGTGCCGTCAGTGTTCATGACAGTATTGTCATTTCCACCAGCCATCGTTTTTTCTGCCGCCTGGCTGTCCGGTACTTCCTCTGCATCATACTCCCGCCGCAGGACATCTCCGATATCCTTCGTATCGTTGGCCTCTGCATAACCATGACTGCCCGGACCGACTGTCTGCTGCCCGGACGTCATCTCTGTCCCCACAGACAGCAATTTGTCCGGAATCAGACTGATTCCTGTCTCCGGTAGTATCGGACAGCACAACCGCACAAACACGATTCCCCATAACAGATAGGAGCACCATTTTGGTGCTTTTTGCAACAAAAGTCTGGCGAGGAGCACCAGCAGCACGCAGTATCCTCCCACCAGACTTAAGTTCCATACACCGTCAAATATTCTGTAGATATTCTCACCCATAAGCCCCTCCTGTCCTGCCCCCCCCCGGCAAGGCATAGTCGATGTTTTATAGACTCTTTGTAATTATAGTCTACATTCTACCGACCCATCTGTCAAGTAAGAAATCTGATTCCTTTAAAGTTGAAAACGGATGTACTCCCGGTATTTCTGAGCACTCCCCGCGCCCTCTGTTTTCCGGAAGACATCGTACACCATCCGGTACTCTCCCGGCTCCAATACTCCGTAAAGCCAGTCCCATTTGTAAAAGTTTGAGACTTCCTCCCCGCAGCCCACCGTATGACCTATCATCGTAAATCCGTAATCGTCTATGATTGTCTCCGCATCCTGCCATTCTCCTTCGATCCTGCGCTGTAGGATATAGGCATCTCCATAGGTCACCTCTGTCCCGGCATCCTCATCCTCCCGCCGGATGACAATACTGGCGCCTATATTGGAAATATCCCGCAGGGTCACAGTCACACCCGCCTCAGGGTCATAAATCGTTTCTGCCTGATTCTGTTGTCCCTCTTCTTCCGGATTCCAGTCACTTACTGTCAGCTCCGGCTCTTCTTCCGAGCGCAATACCTCCGCATGCATTTCAAAATCCAGCACGCAGTCTCTATGGATTTCCTCTGTCTCCCCGGTAGTCATGGAAGTGCCGGTCCCCCGGAAAGAGATCACTGTCTTTCCATCTCCTATGGTCACATCCGAAGTGACATATAACGGTTTCCGATACTGTTCACTGATCCACACAAAAACCTCATTGGTTGCTTCCCAATACTGCCGCAGTTCCTCACCATACTGCTTCGCATACCCCTGTCCGATGTGGGATCTGCTGCGAATGGAGCAGATTTCCGCCCCTCTCTTTCCCGTGCTTACTTCTGCACCGCTTCCATCAGACGCTCCTGCCAGTCATAGAAAGCCTGGCCGTCCACCAGGCAGCGTTCGTCCTCACCTATCCATAATCCCTGTTCTTCCGACGCGTAGCGAAAGATCCTTGTCTCACCGTCTGCATAGACAAACTGAAAATATCCCACACCTTCCACCATCTCTTCCGGTGGGATCGGATCTGACGTCACTTTTCCGGAAAGTTGTATAAATTCCTGCCACAGCTGCTCTACGGTATCGACATCTTCCACATAATCGTAATCCTCCGCACAGAAGCTGCAGCCAATCTTCTGAGGGCATTCCTCCGGCAAAAAAGCCGCGCAGGATGCCGTCTTTGCTTCATTCTCCAACATTCCCGGATACAATACATTCGCTATGGCTATGGCTTCTTCCGGTGTTGTCGCCGGATATAAAACATAGCTGGCGGGATCCTCTACGGAGATCATCCCTTTTCCCACGTTCTGCACCGCTTCATAAATCGCAACGGTAGTCTGGGCATCCGGGGTTCCGATCCAGCCACCCCCTCTTCCCTCCTTCAGAAATCCTCTGCTTGCTCCATAGGTAAAGAAATAATTCTGCGGTTCCTCCCCCTCTCCAACGAAAGATATCTGCCCATGGAAAGTGCTGCCGTGGATCCAGGGCAGTACCCGGTAATAATAAGTTCCGTTAACGCTCACCTGTACCTCTTCCTGCTTCCCGTAGGCATTCTCCTTCGGCATCTGTATCCCCGGCACCGTGAAATCCACCGTTTTGCGGAATTCGATGAGATTCAGCAGAAGTACCACTACCACCAATACGATTGCACTGAGAAAAATGGTTGCTTTTACGTTAATCTTCTTCATAAGCCCCTCCTTTGTTTCCCTTCTATCTATATTGACGACTTTTATACTCCGTTTGTTACAAACAGCATAACAAAATTTCACCCCTGAATCTACTTTTTTCACCCAAGCGACCACTTTCTGTTATTTCTGGTCTTTTTATAACATAACCACTGTAAATGCACAATTGAGCAGATGGAAACTTAACAGTCTGGAACTATAAAACTGGCGGCATCGGCTTCCCGGTGTCGCCAGTTTATTGTCACTCTATTTTACGAGTGGCTCATAATAGAGCACTGTCTTCTCAGGATCTTTTCCGCTGATCTCCACGCCGTCCGCCGTCGTTCCCTGGAAGCCGTCGGATGCGCCGATATAGAGAATGCGACCGTCCGGTACGAGGACCGCACAGGTACCTTCCGTACCGCAGGGCATCTCCCAGTTCTCCTGCACTCTGGTGAATTCCGTCTCACCCAGACGATAGGTGTCCACGCCGTTGTATCCCCATAGGATAAAATCTGCCGTCTCACTCACACCTGCTGCCACCATTTTCCACGGGTAGATTGTATCGGCACTGCAAATAACATTCTCGCCTCCAGCCACCGGAACAAACCTGAAGTTTTCCGGGTCTACTGACACTAATATCATAGCCATATCCCCTGCTGTCGTATCGCCCACTGCCTGTGCAGCCGCATAGACTTTGCCGTCCTTACCCTGTCCTAATGCTCCGGCACCTTGTACGGCATAGTTGTTGTCATCCGCCACGGTTCCGATCAGCTCACCTTCCGCAGAATAGATCCGCACATAACTGCCATCCTCCTGCATCCGCATCCGCACATATAATCTGCCCTGGGCATCTGTTGCCATACTATCGACTATATTCCATTCCCTCTCCCCAACAGTAAAACTGTTCAGAAGCGTTCCTTCCGGGCTGATATGATAGATTGCAGGCAGCCAGCCGTGCTCCGCTCCCGCTGCTGCCAGTCCCTTCAGTCCTGCGTAAATACTGCCATCCGGTGCCAGGCACAGACTGTAGACCTCTCCGTTTTCCGCAAAATCTTCAAAAATCGTCTCCGGCGTTCCGCTACCATAAGGCAGATATTCCACTCTCGCCTGTCCGTCCGTAGTGAATCCGCCCACATACAGACCGTTCTCTGCCACTGCCGCACAACGGATACTTACGTCTCCCTCATAAGCAATCTGCCATTCCTGCGTTGCCGTGTCGGCGCCGAGAACCGTACCACTCGTTCCCTGCTGTGCTGTATGTCCCTGTTGCGCAGCATCCTTTTCCGGCTCTGTCTTCACATATTCATAAGAACCTGCTTCAATCTCCTCGCTGATCTTCGCCAGGCTGTATTCTCTCTTTTCCTTAAAATCGATCAGCTCCAGCAGTTGCTCATCCGTAAGCTCCTTCTCCGGCAGAAAAAAGGTACTCCGCTCCGCATAAAAAGCCACGCCTTTCTTGTATTTCTCGGGGCTGTCAATCAGCGTAAGCTCCTTTTTCGGGAAATATCCCTGCTCCAGGTATGCCTGCCTAAGTTCTTCCAGTCTCGCCGTCTCGCTCTCTGTCATCGGTCTGCTGTAAGAGTCTGCAGAGGCATTTGCGTCCTGCAACTGGGCAAAATACTCCTCCAGTTTTTCGTGATTCATGCTTTCCATCCGTGCCTGATACATTCCGGATGCCGTCACCGTCGCCGACGCCAGTACCAGACAAGCTGCCGCCAGAATCGCCGCCCGCCGGAAGCTGTAATGGTGTCTGCTGCCTCTGCCGTTTTTCTCCAGATGCTGTAAAATATCATCCACCCTCGCATCCAGATCTTCCGATACCGCCATCTGTTCCTGTTCTGCCATTTTATATAATTTTCTATCTAAAAAATCGCTTTGCATCTCCTGCTCCTTTCCGCTGCTACAACATTGCCCGCAGCTGCTCCTTCGCCCGATGCAGACGGGATTTCACTGTGCCCTGCCTACATTCCAGGATCCTGCTGATCTCCGGGATCGTGCACCTCTCATAGTAAAACAGAACGATCACATCCCGATACCCGCCGTCCAACCGCATTACCGCATCCCACAACTCATGATGTTCATCGTAGAATTCCGGGGACAGGTTCTCCTCCCATGCCACCGGACTGGTGCGCTTATTGTGCCTGTAGATCTTTTTCGCCTCGTTGGCGGTAATCTGCAGGATCCAGTTACGAAAACTGTCTGCTTTTTTCAACGTCTCTAATTTCTCATAAGCATGCACGATAGCCTCACTGACCGCATCCTCCGCGTCCGCACTGTTTTGCAGAATCGAATATGCCAGTCGGTACATGGGAAGCGTGTCGCTCTTCACATGCTGTGCAAACTCTTCTTTTGTCATGACTGCCAAGGTATCACCTCCTTCTTATCGCCGGCTTCACTATATATGAGTCGCGAATGGATAAAAAGGTTCCCTAAAAATAAGGCACCGGATGAATCCAGTGCCTTGCGATTTCATATTAGTAGAAAAATTCTATTCTGCCCGCAGTCCGTGCAGCATCACGGTATTCTGCCATCCGTCCCCCCCACAGGTTCCTGTATGCAGAACTCCGACACTGCCGCCCGCAGCAACTGCCTTCGTGTCCACGATGATCTCCGACGGATATTCCACAGACGGCGGAAGCTCCCTTTCCGTCCACAGATGCGCCCGCAGCCGTCCATCACGAATCTGCACTTCGATATGGCAACCCGTCACAAATCCCGCCGTGTAACAGTGTTCCCCGATGGGGGATGCAAGCCCCTCCTCATAGTACACCGGGAATACCGCCACCGCATTGGAGGCTTCCGGGGATCGCAGGATCCGAAGTGCCGGTCCTGTCATCGTCTGTGCATCAAATCCGACACACACATCCATGTATTGCCCGGCGCTGCCGAAGCCCTGTCCGGATGTCTTCGCAGGATCCAGATACACTTCCGCCCGCATTTCGCGCGCTTCCTCTGCAAAGGTATAGAATAGCTTCACACCCTGTATGGTAGGCATCAGTCCGGCGCCCACGCAGCCGTTTCCAGCAGTACGATAGCTCCAGGGAGTCTCCGGCAACTTCTGCTCCCATTTTCTCCACTCCGCAAGCGCCTCTCTGGGCGTATAGAAATCCCTCGTCCACCACTGCGGACGGATCCTGGGCTGAAGTTCCGTAGGGAAATCCGTAAAATCGGTCTGCACCCGTCCGGCATCCTCGATTCCTTCCGGTTCCAGCCTCTCGCGGGCACACAGTTCTATCGTCTCTCCACAGGCGCTGCAGTTCGTCCGTGGAGTGATCCGCACGTAGACCGCCGCTCCAATTGCTTCATTTCCCGGATGATACGCACGATTCCCCACTCCGGGGCGGCTGACGGATACGGTTCTGCGCTCACCGTCCTGCTCCAGTTCCCAGCAGATCAGGGAAGCGTCCTGTGCCCCTTCCAGCTCCAGTTCATAATGCAGGGTAAACGTTCCCTTCCGACAAGTAACATAAGGAGACTGTTTCCATTTCGGTGCCGGGCGGGTCGTCGGTGGGACTATAATCTCTGCCATTGCCGCCAGTCCGGTCTCTGTGCGCACGGACAGTCTGTTCTTCCCGGTACGGACATCGTTATTTTCTCCATACAGCGTCAGTTCCTGCCCCTGTCTCTGCAGACGGATCCGGCTTCCATCTTCCGTAATTTCACAGGCTAATTCCGGATGCTCCTGCATCTCGCCACTGAAATATTTTACCTGGGCGGCCAGGGTCTGGCTTCGATGTTCTTCGGTTAGTTCTACGTTTCCCCGGCTTAACACCAGCTGTACCGGCAGATGCTCTGTCTCTGCTTCCGGCAGGTACTCCCGTTGTCCTAGCGGATCCCAGGCGTCCGTTCCCCGTAACAGGTTCCGGACGTTGTATTGCACCCCGCTTTTCGTCTCTATCAAAAAAGCCCGTAGCCCCTTTTTTCCGGTGAGATCCACGGTATGTTCCGCAGGTCCTATAGGCGTATCGTTTCCATATGCATAGCACATGGTCTCCGGCTGGGGATAGCGCGTCCACTGCACCTGCAGTGCCCGGGAGGTTCCCATACTTTCCTTACGCAGATCCTCGAACCGGCAGCCGATCACATACACGCATCCCTGCCCCTTCATAAAATACTGGTCTGCGCCGCTTCTGTCCCGGTGTCCGCAGATCCGGAACAGACAGTCCAGGAACGCACTTCCCGTAGCATCCGTTGCAGAGATCGGGCATCCCCCGTAGAAATCAAAATCGCAATGCAGATATACTGCATTGCCATTCAGGGCATCATCGGTGGATTCAAAATGGCAGTTCTCGTACAAGCTTCGCTTCGCACCGCAGATGGGATAGAGATTCAGTCTGCTGATGAAACGACTGTTTTTCGCATGGAACCGGTCTCCCACCACATCACCCAGCTGTGCCTGTGTGACTGCCTTGCAGCGCTTCGGTCTGTTTTTCGACGGATCTAACGGATACTCCAGATCCACGTTGCAATAGTTCCCGATGGTCAGATTCTCCAGGTACAATCCGTCCCCCTCAAAGTGCAGCATGGTATAATTGCCGATACAGCCGTGGGACTGCCCCTTGTTCGCCGCGATCACCACATCCTCCGGGTGCTCCGACAAACCGATCAGGGACAAATAACTGCATTTTATTTTCTGCTGATAAGGCAGGAAATCTCCCTCTGTCCCCCGGAAGATTTCCCTATCCTCCGGATCATGCAGCCAGTAGACATCCGGCGCCAGATATACCGTCATCGGGGTTTCCGGCGTTCCGTTCTGCAGTGCCCCGGAGGCAAACAGCTCCTGTAATGAGCGGAAGCACCATGCCGCTCCCGGAGCGGCACTGCCGTCTAACAGCAGATGATGTGCATCCAGTTTTTTCATAATCGCACTTTTATCTGTCATAATTTATCCTCCTCTGTCAGCCCTTGACGGAGCCAACCATCATTCCCTTGACGAAATACTTCTGTAAAAACGGATACAGCACCAGGATCGGCACCGTCGCTACTACGATCGTAGCGTATTTGATGGATTCGGCGATCAGCTCAGTGTCCGAATCTCCCATTCCCGACAATCCGCTGCTTAAGATCAATATCTGACGGATGACTAACTGCAGCGGCTCCTTGTTGTGATCATCGAGATAGATCATGGCGCTGAACCAGGAATTCCAGTGTCCGACGCCGTAATACAGCACCAGCACTGCCATGGTCGGCTTGGTCAGCGGTACCATGATCCTGCTGAGGATCGTAAAATGGTTGGCACCGTCCAGTCTCGCGGATTCCTCCAGGCTGATATCGATGGATGCCATCGCCGTACGCATGATGATCAGATTGAATGTGCTGACCGCTCCCGGCAGCAGAATCGCCAGTCTTGTATCATACAGTCCCAGCTGCTGGATGTTCAGGAACTGGGGGATCAATCCGCCCGAAAAATACATGGTGAACATGATCAGCACCGTGATAACCTTTTGTCCCGGAACGTCCTTCCTGGACAGAAAATAAGCGCCCAGTACTGTCATAACAAGGTTAATCAGCGTTCCCGCCACCACATAAAATATGGTATTGGCATAACCGATCCAGATTCTGGAATCGGAAAACACTTTCTTATAAGCCTCTGTCGTAAATCCCAGCGGTTTGAATAATATCCCCGGATGTCCCATCAACAGGGATGCCTTGCTGAAAGATGCACATATCACATACCAGAATGGATAAATACATATTATCATCAGCAGGATCATAAAACAAATGTTAAATACATCAAAGATTTTCTCTCCGGCGCTGCGCCTGATTGTTCTGTGTATAGTCTTTGTCTTCATCTGCTCCTCCTTGCCCGATACCATTTACCACAGACTTGTATCGCTGACCTTCTTGCTGAAACGGTTCGCCAGGATGACCAGCAGGAAGTTCACCACCGAGTTAAATAGTCCCACCGCCGCGGAGAAGGAATATTGCCTGTCTACCAGACCCATGCGGTATACATAGGTAGAGATCACGTCTGCAGTCTCATAAATGCCTTCGTTGTACAGCAGAATAATCTTCTCATAACCGACACTCATCACCTGTCCCAGCCGCATAATCAGCATAATGATGATCGTTGGCATAATCCCCGGCAGCGTGATATGCAACATCTGCTTCCATCTGCCGGCTCCGTCGATCTGCGCTGCTTCGTACAATTCTGTGTCTACTGCGGTTAACGCCGCTAAATAGACGATAGAGCCCCAGCCTACGCCCTGCCAGATATCACTGATGACATAGATCGGCAGGAAATTTTCCGGCTGGCTGAGCAGATTTTTCCCTCCGTAGTCGAAAAATTTTACCAGAATCTGTGTGATGAAACCCTCCGGCTTCACGAATTCCCTGATCATGGAACAGATGACTACCGTAGAGATAAAATGCGGCATATATGTGATCGTCTGGGTTACACGTGCGAACTTTTTGCTCCGCAGCTCATTCATCAAAAGTGCCAGTATGATGGGTGCCGGGAAACCGAACACGATAGTTGCCAGGCTGATTTTCAGAGTGTTGCCCAATAATCTCTTAAAATAAATACTCTGGAAAAAGTTCATAAAATGCTGTAAACCAACCCAGGTACTGCCGGAGATTCCTCTCCGCGGGCTGTAATCCATAAACGCGATAATCAGTCCGTACATCGGCTTGTAATGGAACAGCAGATAATACAGCAGTACCGGGAGTACGATCAGATACAGCTCTTTCTGCTTCCACATCTTTTTCAATGTCTTCATGGCATTTTCTCCTTATCTCCTTATCTCCTGATTTGTGTCTGATTTATGCCGGATAAGACAGACGGTCGAGCTGGAAGACTCCAGTTCGACCGTCCGGGATATTATCTTTCGTTATATCGATCCAGCGCGGACTGATATATTCCGATCATATCGTTCATGCCCGTATCATTCAGCTGCTTGATATAGTTGTCCCATTCTGTATCTACATCCAGAACCTGTGTATAGAACTTCGCACTATATTCAGAGATAAAGGTATTCATCTGTGTGCTCAGTACGCTGTACTGCTTACTTTCGTCTTCTTTTAAGGTGATGGGCGGAATCAGCGTGCGCTGACTCTCATTACCGTCTGCCCAGTCGTGAAGCGCCTGTTTCTGCTCATCGGTCTCATAATACTGGAAAATATAATTTGCATCCTGTACGAAGGGTCCGCAGCCATTTGCCAGACCATTGTAAGTCATAGCAGTGGATACGCTCCAACCGTTAGGATTGTGCATAATTTCATCGGTATAGGTGGGAATACCGTCTACCATGGTATATGCCTCGCCCTCTTTGCCGTAGTTGATCATGTAATGTCCGGACTGGCTGTAGCAATAGTTCAGGAATTTCGCTGCCAGTTCAGGGTTCTTACAGTCTGCTGTGATCACTGCGGAACCGTTACTGGTGGTCGCATAATCGTAGGAACCGCCGCCGTATAATACGGTGTCACCGCTGTTCATTACCGGGAAAGATGCGGTTGCCATCTTGAAATCCGGATTATAAGCCTGTGGATCTGCTGCCACACTCTTGATCATACTTCCGAGGAAGCTTCCGCCTGCTCCTACGGTAACTGCTGCTTGGTCATTCATGATATAGCTCATGGCAGTTTTCTTATCACAGGTAAGCAGATCTGCATCCAGCAGTCCCTTCTCTACCCAGTCATTGGCTCTCTTCATAAGTTCCTTATAAGCTTCCTGGGTGTAACCGTTCTTGATCTCTCCGGTCTGATCATCCACATACATTCCTGCACGAATGCCGTAGGCACTGCCCATGAATCTCATCAGATATTCCAGGGACTGCACGACCATAGGCTTCTCAATGCCGTATTCCTTCAGTGCGGTCAGCGCTGCCTCCCAGTCGTCCAGGGTCTCTAACTTGCCTGTATAGCCTGCCTTTTCCAGCAGATCGGCTCGATACATGGGTCCGGTGGTACACTGCAGATAAGTGTTACCGCGGATGAACGGGAAACAGTAGTAATGTCCGTCATCATTTTTTACCTCACGGTCTACCGTAGGATTGTCCTGCAGATACTGCCACAGATCTGCTGCCGCGCCGTAAGGCTGTACATAATCATCCAGGATCGTCAGTACTCCTTCTGCCTCTGCCGCAGCCGGACCGCCGGTGTAATTGTTGGTCCATTCCCATACGATAATATCCGGCAGGGAACCGCTGGCAATCATGGTGGAGAACTCCTCACTGGAGCTTCCCTCTGTGGGCTGGATGAACTCTACTTTAATACCGGTCATCTCCTGCCAGTTTTTCGCCCATAAGGTTTCATTGGCGGATGCTGCTGCATCACTTGCCCAGTACTCCATCCAGACGGTCAGGGTATCACCGGTGTCCTCTACGGGATAGGAGACATAATTACTTCTGGGAATGGTAAGCTCATCGCCTTCTTTTTTATTCAGAGAATCCAGCAGTTCATAGGCAGGTGCTGCAGGCTCCTCGGTTGTTGTCTGTTCTTTTTGTGTCTCATCAGATACACTGTTTTCGGAATTGTCTGTGTTGCCACATCCGGTCAGCGTTGCTGTCATGGTAAGAAGTGCTGCCATTAAAATACTGATTGTCTTCTTTTTCATAGATTGTCCTTCCTGAATTTGATATTCGTTTCCAGTTCAGACTGCGCAGTCTTTTGTGTACGCCTTTATCTTACCTGCCCCGTTTTGCTCCTACAAGTGACAAAAAATTGTGTCCACACAGTTGTCTCAATTTTGGACAAGTGACAAAAATTAATGTCCATCCTTCCACTGGCTGGGTGTCATGCCCTCACTCTGCTTGAAGCTGCGAAGCAGGGTTCTGACACTGCCGAATCCGGACTTCTCCGCCACCTCATTCAATCCGTCATCGGAAGAACTGAGGATCTCCTTTGCCCGCTGAATCCTCTGTTGGGAAATGTAGGTGGGCAGCTTTTGTCCCTTGACGCTTCGGAATGTCTTCGACATCTGCACGGAGGATATCTGAAAATGCTCTGCGATCGATGTCACATTCAGATTGCAGTCCGCAATATTCTGCTGTATGTACAGCACGATCCGGTTACATAATTCCTCTTCCTCCCGGCTGCCCTCCGCCAGTTCCTTCTGCAGATTCTCGCATACCCGGTGCAGCTTTGCGATGAGTTCCTGTTTTCCATGGCATTCCTGTCCATGGAAAAACGAATACTCCTGAAAATCTTCCGTTCCCTCCATGGCTTTCAGCATAGAACACTGCAGGTCATATTCCAGGTAACGGATGGCTTCCGTGCGGTTGCTGATATTTTTATGCTCATTCTGCTGGTACAGATCGCTTATGATCTCCTCCGCCCGCGCAACATTCTGCTGGCGAATCTGCCAGATCAGTTCTCGCTCCGTCTCCAGCGGATAATAATATCCATACTGCGGTTCGACTTTCACATCTTCGTAGAATACCGTATCATCCAGTTCGTAGATCCTCTTCGTCTCCATGGTGTAGATCGCCTGCTGGTAAGCATCCGAGATTCCTTCCCGTCCTCTGCAGATTTCACCTGCCGCTACCGTATAGCGGATATCCATATGCTCATCCATGAACTCCTGCAGCTGGGTCACTGTCTCTAAGGTAATGTCCCGATTCCGTCTGGCATCCTTTTCCGGGAAATTCACGATAATAACCAGCACATCGCTGACGATCATGGGATATACGATGCAGCCGCTGTTCTGAAACAGCTCGTAGCTCACGTTTTCCACGATAAACTGCACGAATTCCAGGTCTTTCTGCTTTTTATGCACCTGGTCCCATTCCTCGCTGCCGTCCCGCTCGATCTCTTCCATATAGAAGAGCAGCGTGGTGAACTGTTCGCCGCACCAACGGATGCCGCACATTTCTTCCACATAATCCGCATTTTCCGGCAGATTTCCCCTAAGCAGCTTCTCCAGGTATTCCTTTTGGAAAATCAGATTCTGACGCTGCAGTCTGCTGCCTGTCTCCTTCAGGTTCTGCTGCATTTTGTGAAAATAGCCGTCGATCAACTGAAATTCATTGTCTGCCCCGTTTTGCGAAGACTTAATATCCAACCGGTCTAACAGCTTCGCCACCTGGCTGTAATTTCTGCGCAGGAAATAGAGCATCAGCAGGATACCGATTGCCGTGAAGCTGACCAGGATGAGGATTACTCTGCCCTGATAACCTCTTAATTCGTTAAAATAATCCTTTTGGCGGCAAATCAGTATCTTGTAATTGTTACCGCCTTCGTAATAGCGCAGCTGTGCGGTCTGATGCTCCTCCGTCAGTCGGATGCTTCCGGCTTCTTCCGTCATCGCTGCCCGCAGCTGTTCTCTGTCTTCGGCACTCAACACCTCTGCATTCTGGTCAGTGCAAAAAACATCTCCTTCCAGCGCCAGGCACACGCTCTCATCCTGGGAAGGGAACAGGATCCGCTGCAGCTGCGACAGTTCATATACGAAGAAAATGTTGATCTGCGTGCGGTCCCATTTATTGTCCTGTATCGTTCCTGCGAAAAAGACATACTGCCCATTGCCGTACTGCATGGTAATGCCGTCATAGTCTCCCGCTAACAGCCGCTCCCAGTCTTCCCGGGAGATTCCGCCGTACTGACTCTGATAGGCTCTCCAGTAATTCTCCGCCGTATTCGCGGAATCGCTTGCCACGATGTAATCGTCATTAGCAAAATAGAGTAAGATCGCCGCATAATTACCGTTGATCTTCTGATATTCTTTCAACAGTTCACACAATGTGTAACGGGAATATTTGATGGCACTGGTCGTGCTTCCCTGCTCGCCGTGATATGAATTTTTCCCCAGGAGAATCGTATCATCCTGTGCCAGCACCGAATAGGACAAATCCCGCATGGTCTCCTCCATGTCCGTCAGGTTGGTCCGGATCTGTTCCACAATCTTGTCATTCTCCGTTTCCTGATTCTGCACCAGAATCCGCTTTCCCTGCCAGTAGGTGATGCTGTTGCACAATAAAAATACCAGCATAACCACCATATATGATACCATCCATTTCCAGAATACACTGTTTTTACCCATCGTCTGCCCCCTCGTATTAAAATATCTCAGTGTTTCATTATACGGGCAACGCTGGTCAGAAGTAAAGTGACAGTTTCCTTCCTGGAAGCGACAAAAGATTCCAAAAAACAAGACACCGGACAAATCCAGTGCCTTTTGATTTAAAATCTGCATTAGAAATAAAAGTTAATTTCTGTTTTTCCTTTTTTCTTTTGCCGTGATTTAGAACTTTTTATTTTTTTCCAAAGCTTCTGTTCTTCCTTTTTTAATTCGGAAACAGACATCTTTTTATATTTCTTCGGGATTATCAATACATCATTTTCATACGCAGTCATCCTCTGTTACCTCCTTAAAATAAATGGAAAATTTCTTCTGCATTTCCTTCAGCGCCTCTATCTGTGCTGTGTCTTCATTATATCCATTTTTCAAATAGTCTTCAACTGTCAGTTTATAATAATTTACATTTATTCTTTCCTCTGCAGAATACATATATACTCTTCCATCATGGCATATAACAATGCCTATTTCATAATTATGATCATAATTAGAATTAATATCATCTATACTTGGTGGAAAACTATCCGGATGTGTATGAATTGTAAGAAGATTTTCAGATTTTTTTATCATCTTTTTAATTGTTGTAGTATATAAGATTTTTTTCTTATATTTTGAATCTGTTATTTTACATACTATTTTCCCATTTATTAAATCAATCCAGTACATGTCTTCATACTCTGTTCCTGATCTGTGTAATAGCATTTTCTTAGCAATTTTATATAACAATTTATTCAATTTTTTATCGTTTGATATGTAGTCAAACTTTTTTCTATATCTATTACTGCTAATATAATTATAATCTATAATTGTATTTTTGTTTCTTCCCTTTCTCTGTTGTTCTAATTCGCGCACTAGGCTCCCCCGTCTCTGTATAATATGAATCAATAACACTTTTTCTTGGAAAATCGGCTGAGAATTTGCCTTAAAATTCAAGACTATTTAATCTAGATACTTAGAAAGCTGTTACCAACTTTGAGTATAGTTATAACATATCCGTACCCTTTAGGCAAGAGAATCACTGAGGAAAAATTAATCCGCTGCGGGCGTGAGAAATTCCTGGAAAAGGGTTACGCGGAGGCGAATGAGCGGCAGATCATGGAATATATCTGTGCGCACAGGCAGGAATACGAGCTTTTGCTGGAGAAATGCTCCGGCAGCAAATACGAAGCCTTCCGGGACGAGGTCTTCTCCAACATGCAGACCGTCTTTCAGGACTATTATGATATGGATTATCGATTATTCCTGACGAAAGCCATCGGCATCCACGCCGATGTGGGAACACAGATTTTAATTGGACTCTATCCGCCGAAATTCCCGCCAGAAAGCAATGGTCTCCTGCAGATCCGCTTCGTCTTCAAACAATTCCAGCTGTTTCGCCACTTCGATTGCAAAATCCACATAGCCGTTTGCTCTCGAAGTAGTGATCCGGTCGGAAGTCACCACATCTTTTTCACCGGAGAGCGTCGATTCGATCCCCTCTAACAGTCCTGCATGCTCTACAACATCCACGCCAGCGCAGATGGCGGCGATCCGTCCGCCCAGGTCATGCACGCTTTTCAGGTACTTCCATACCTCCGGAGTATCTATCTTCTCAATATCACCTCCCGGAATAACCAGCAGTTCCACATCCTTCGGATCCGCAGAATCCAGCCGATCCTCCGGCACTATCCGGTATCCTTCCGTGGTCGTAATCTCTTTCCCGTCCAGAGATACAAACTGCATTTCTTTTCCCGTTACTTTCAGAAAATAATTCAGTATCACAATTTCGTAAACACAACTGGTATCATACAACAATACTACTGTTTTCATCCGCTCTCTCCTTTTTCTCCCTTATAAGTTAATTTTCACGTAAATCAAAAATGTTTTTGCCTGGTTTTTCACGTAAATCAAAAATATCCCGATTTTCATGTCTTTTAATGTATGAAAATCGGGATACCCTAAGTTCCTCAGAATACTACTTTATAACGAAATATCGATCACCGGAGCAGGTGCGACCTGAGCACCGATTCCATCGGCATCGGCAGAAAAAGATGTCCCGGAGTATCCGGCAGATAAGCTCACGCCGCCTCCGGAGGGAATGACGGGATTGTCCTTCATTTTCTCCAGACGGTCAAACACTGCCTTGAGGTATTCAGCATCGGCCTTGACGATGTCTTTCATCTCTTTGTTGCGGTGTTTGATCTTCATCATCTTGAGGTCTGCAGGATCGATGTCCTTCTTCACAGAGAGCATGGTATCGGATAACTCATCCATTCCCATCTCATCCATTATGTCCCGCATACTGTCAGACAGTTCCTGTATCATCTCGGAAGTAAAATCGCTCATTTCCACCATAAAGTCACTGGTCTGTAGCAAAAACTGATCCAGCTGGGGATAATCATATTGTTCCAGATCCATATCAGTCTGTGCATCCGAAGCCTCACAGGGCAATTCCTCTTCAGTTTCCGGGTCCGTATTCTGATCCGTGTCTGAAGTTCTCTCTTCTTCGTCCGTGCAGACTTTTTCACCCTGCCAGATTCCGCCGGCTGCCTTCGCCAGTTCCTCTTCTTCTAAGTGTTTCGCCTTTTTCTTCGCTACACGCTCCATGGCTTTGGCATGGTTGATTGCTGCTTCGATCTCGTCATCATCATAATTGCCGCTCTGCTTCTGCCGTTTCAGGCGCAGGACTTCTCTCCGCGCCTGCCCGGCTGCCTGCTTTGCCGCCTGGGACGTCTTGCTCCGCAGTATTTTGGATGAAATATTTTTAAACTGATATTTCAGTTTTTTCAGAGCCAGCGTCGTGTTTTTCGTCTGCTGCCTCTGATTGCGCAAAGCTTCACTGTAGCTCAGCGTGCTGGTAACGATAGACTTCTGTCCCAGGCTGTTTGCTGCCTGCGTCTGCGTACTCCGGCTGTCCCGGGCAAGCATCCGTTTAATATCACTGACCGAATTTTTCGAAGCAGTCGTGTTATTCTGCTGCCCAAAAATGCCGTTTGCACTGCTCTGGTTCGTCCTACTCCCGAAGGTGATCTGCGTCGTTCCCCGGCTGTTCGAGCGCACGAACGTTCCTCCATATTTCCCCATAGAAATCATGCAACCTCACCTTACCCTCTGAAGTCAAAGTTCTGGCCGACCTGCCTTTCGCCTGCGGTCTGCACACTGTCACTCCGTGTGTTGAAATTGTAGGTATCTATCCTGGAAAGCAGCTCCTCGATGGAATTGGCGGTAATGGTTACCGTCTCTTCCGTATCATCACTCTCTGCCCGCTTCTCCTTTAACTGCTCTTCCTTTTCTTTCTTAGCTGCCTTCTTCTCCGCAGCCTTTTTCTCTGTTTTCTTCTGCTCAGCCTTTTTCTCGATCCGGGCCTTCTGCTCGGCGCTGGATTTCTTCAATACAGCGAAAAATGACAGTGTTCCTCCATCATTTACCTGCATTCCAAAGCCCTTGACATTCGCACCGGAACTCTGCAGGCTGGTCTTTAACTGCTGTATCTGTGCAGCGGCACCGCTCAGGATTCCCTCATACTGTTTGCGGAATTTCTCATCCGTCGCCATCTGTTCGATCTTGTCTTCATCAATGAGGACGACCGTCTTATATCCATTGGCATATTTTGCAGCATTGGCTTTTGCATTCTCCTTCTGATCTCTGCTGACCAGAATAAAATCATAATTTCCGTACTTCTTCTTCAGCTGCTCATAATATTTCGCAGCCTTCTCCGACAACTCCGGCTGACCGATGGTCCTGCCGTAATTCCCAGTCGTTCCCTTCGTCTGTTTCGCTTCAGAAGTGCCGACCGTGCCTGCAGCACTCGTCGTATCCTTCGTTGTCTTGTTTTTCGTATTCTTGCTGTAATTACTCTGCGCAGCATATGCACCGATGCTGCTTACCCCTATCTCTGTCATACTTATCTCCTCCTTGAAAATAGATGCCAAATCCGTTTGTTTTCACAGTTTCTTACTATGTATATCGTCTTCTTTTCTGAATACATTGATAGTAATAATGCCAAAAGACCACATTTCCGATCCTTGTCGCCGATCAGAAATGCGGTCTTTCTATTATATTTTTTCTTACTGATTCAAATTGTTGATCGTATGAGATAACTGTCCGAGAATCTTCTTGATCGCTTCACTGGAGGTCGCCATATCTCTCGCCAGCTTCTGGACCTCCGTTGCTACCACCGCAAAGCCCTTGCCCTGATCTCCGGCTCTTGCTGCCTCAATCGAAGCATTCAGTGCCAAAATCTGCTGTCTCTTACTATAACCATCGATTTCCTTGGTCTTGTCCGTTGCTTCCTCGATCTGTTCCGCTGCTTTCGCAATGCCACCCTTCAGCTCACCTACCAGATTCTCGTTTTTCCAGTTGGCGTAGCTGGCTCTCACGAACATGTTGATCACATCTCCCAGCAGATTTGCAGATGCATCTATTTGCTCCTTAGTCTTCACATTTACCTTTTTCAGAGCCTTAATATATTTATCCTCGTCAATACCCAGCTCTCTCGCTGTCTGACGGAACTTCTCCTCATCCGGATTCTCCGGCAGCACCTGTCCTCCGATAATACTGCCCAGCACGGTTCCATCCTCCAGTGTGATCGGAATACCAAAATCCACAAGTCCCGCATGGCAGGGATACACACCATGGCCTTCTCTGTCACACTGCTCGCAGCGCTTTTTTCCCTCTGCGCTTCCTCTCGTCAGATCAATACAGAACTCCGTAAAATTATAACAGTCACTGATGTATTTTCCGTCTGCATCCACAGCCACGGTAGCCAGTCCCGTGCTGTTTGCCCAGTTCTTCATAATCTGCTCGAATTTGTTCATGTCACAAAAATCCTGAATCTTCATATAACTTCCTACTTTCCCGGTCATCTTAACCGTTGAACGCATAAAGCCGGTAATTTTTGATCCCGGCATCATCTTACATTTACATAAAAATTATACCACAAATTGCAATATTTTTCGATATTTTCACCATTTTTACCGATATTTTAACAACATTTTCTATCTATGCTTTCTTCCTGCTTTCTTCCCTCCAAACGCTCTAAAATAGATGCAATGCGATGCCATCTATAGTATAATTATCTGGATGCAGATATGAGTGCTGATCGTGGAAAAGGGAGGTGCCGTTAATTGAAGAAAACGAAGATATTCTTAAGAAAAATATATGTTCTCGTTCTGATATTATCTGCCGCCCTGCTCAGTGCCTGCTCCGCTGGTCCTTCCGATGAAGCAGAAAAATACGTTGTCCTGATCGGCGAAGATTCTGAAATCATAGAAAAGCTTTCTGACATTGATCTGCTTGTCATAGATGCGGAATATTTTTCCCAAAATGACATTGCCCGTTTAAGAGAAAATGGTATCCGCGAAATCTACTCCTATATCAATATCGGATCGATCGAGAGCTTCCGGTCCTATGATACAGACTTTGAGAAATATACTCTGGGTGCCTATGAGAATTGGCCGGAGGAAAAATGGATCGATGTCTCAGCTCCGGAATGGCAGGCATGTACAGCTTCCAGAGTAGACGCCCTGGTACAGAAGGGTGTGGACGGCTTTTTTGTCGATAACACGGATGTATACTATAACTATCCGCAGGAATCCATCTATGACGGAATCCTTACGATTCTGGACTATATGAACCATACAGGCAGAAAGATCATACTCAACGGTGGGGACTGTTTTGTAAAAAAATATCTTACAACTGAAAAAAACGTTCTCATCGATGGGGTAAACCAGGAGAACGTTTTTACTGCGTATGATTTTTCAAAGGATATCTATACTAAAAATGATCAAAGCACGCGTGAATACTATACTGAGTATCTGGATCTGGCTATGTCACACGGCTGTACCGCTTACACCCTGGAATACGCAATGGATCCCACCATCCGCAGGCAGGCAGCCGCCTACGCCGGGAAGCATGGGTACATCTGCTATATTTCTGATAATATCGGGTTATGTCTGGGAAGATAACATATTCCTCTCAAGCGCCATCACAGAAATGTTGTCGCACAGGTATCCAGATGCTTATTTTTCACACTATCATTATCACTTAGACACTCATCACAATAATAATAGATATTGTATCCCCCCTTCCCTCGTGTGTCCTCTGTCACCGAGAAATATCCGGCCTGCATTTTGGCTGTCGATCCGTTCAGAAAATGAATTTCACGCTGCTTCAGCGAATCCGGTCTATCCGAAGACATGCTATATATCGCCGGGTTATACTTTTCTGTTGATTTTTTCATGACTTTTCTCTCCATTACATTACAATACATCCCGCAGGCATCGGGCCTGCGTATAAGAAAGACCCGCATGGTCTTCCCAAGCAGGTCTTTCTTGCGATCATATATTCAGTTTTATCAGTGCTTTATTATTCGCAAAGCTTGGAAAATGCATCCGCTACGAACTGAACCTTAGGTCCGATGATTACCTGAACGGAGGTCTTACCGGGTTTCATGACACCGGCTACGCCTGCAGATTTGATCACCTTATCATTCACTGCGGTAATGTCTTTTACTTCCAGTCTCAGTCTTGTAATGCAGTTGTCAATGCTTGCAATGTTGTCCTTGCCGCCGCAGCCTTCCAGAATGGTTGCTGCGATTGCTGCGAAATCATCATTTGCCAGCTCGATCTTCTTCTCTGCTTCTACATCATCATCTTCTCTACCGGGGGTCTTCAGATCCCATTTCTTGATAGCGAAGAGGAATACGAAGTAGAATACAAGAAATGCTGCGATACCCAGAGGGATGATCAGCCAGATTCTGGCTGCTGCAGGCAGGGAGGATGAGAACAGCAGATCCATCGCACCTGCGGAGAAGCTGAAGCCTGCACGGAAGCCGAGGGCAACAGTGATCATGGTGAAGATGCCATACAGTGCTGCGTAGATCACATACAGTCCGGGAGCTAAGAACATGAATGCAAACTCAAAGGGCTCGGTAACGCCGCAGATGAAGGAACAGATTGCTGCGGAAGCTACCAGACCGATCGCTGCCTTTTTCTTGGCGGGCTTTGCACATTTTACCATTGCCAGAGCCGCACCGGGGACACCGAACATCATACAAGGGAAGAAGCCGGACATATACATTCCAAGGCTCCAGGATACATCAGCGCTTGTCTCACCTTTCCAGAAGTGCTGCAGATCTCCCAGTCCGATGGTATCGAACCAGAATACGTTGTTCAGTGCGTGATGTAATCCGGTAGGGATCAGCAGACGGTTCAGGAAAGCATAAATGCCGGCACCGACTACATCCAGACTTTCGATAGCTTCACCGAGAGCTACCAGACCGCCGAACAGTAAAGGCCATACGAACAGCAGTACAACAGATGCCAGAATAGATACCACACCTGCTACGATAGCTACGCAGCGCTTACCACTGAAGAAGGACAGCCAGTCGGGAAGCTTGGTATCCTTGAACTTGTTGTAGCACATGGAACCGATGATACCGGCAATAATACCGATAAAGGGATTCGCAATCTTATCGAATGCCAGTGTCTTGGTAGCATCCTCAGCGATAGAGGGCATAATGGTCGTAACAAATCCGGTAGACAGAAGTGTTGTGAGCATCAGCCAGGAAGCCAGAGCTGCAATGGCTCCGGTACCGTCATTTTTCTCTGACATACCGACACCTACACCAATTGCGAACAGGATCGCCATGTTGTCGATCAAAGCACCACCAGCTTTTACGAGGAACAGACCGATCAGATTTGCCGCGCCCGAGATCTCACCACCCTGCATTGTTGCCGGGCACAACCAGTAACCAATACCCATGAGGATACCGCAGATCGGCAGAACCGCTACGGGAAGCATTAACGCTTTACCCAGTTTTTGAAGAAACTTCATACATTTCTCCTCCTTTACATTATACTAAACCGGAACAGTTCCGGTCAGTTTCATTAGTTGATACGGACGTACCGCTCTTAAGAGATCTGGAGCACGTCCTCGCTGGGAGATACCTCTCCCTCTTTCAGAATACTGATCTTGTTATATTCATCGGTATTGCAGACCAGTACCGGAGTGATGATATGCAGTCCGGCTTCCTGAATCTTCTCCAGATCCGCATCCAGCAGAAGATCGCCCTTTTTGACATGGTCTCCGGCAGCAACATGTGCCGTGAAGGGGGCTCCCTTGAGTGTCACGGTGTCCAGTCCGATGTGGATCAGAAGCTCCGCTCCCTGATCCGTTGTCATGGTGATCGCATGGAGCGTATCAAATACCACGGTCACCTCTCCGTCTGCGGGAGCATATATTTTCCCCTCAGAGGGGATCACTGCAAATCCGTCTCCAAGTATCTTCTCGGAAAATGTAGGATCCGGCACCTCCGTAAGAGCAACTGCCTTCCCCTTACAGGGAGATCCGATACAATTTCCTTTTCGCTTACCTTTCAAAAAATCTAACATGTGAACTCCTTTCCGTCGATATATACCGCTACAATGTTCAGTTCCTGATCCAGGAGTACGAAATCTGCCCTCTTACCAACGGATATACTGCCCACTTCATTGAAAATGCCGATCTCCTTCGCCGGATTCTCCGTGGCACACATCACTGCCGTCTCTAACGGGAGACCGACTGTTTTTACTACAAACCGCATACAATCCATCAGATTCGTCGCAGATCCGGCGATCGTGCCGTCATGCAGGGTAGCCAGATTGCCTCTGACAGTAACCGGCTGTCCTCCCAGCGTATATTCACCATCCTCCAGTCCCGTTGCACGCATACTGTCACTGATCAGGATCATGCGGTCAGCGCCAAACATCGCAAACGTTGCACGGATCACTGACGGATGAATGTGTACACCATCACAGATCAGCTCCGGATGACATTTCTCTGAATCTCTCACTGCTCCGATCACGCCGGGCTCCCTGTGGTTCAGCGGCGGCATTGCATTATACAAATGTGTCGCATGAGATGCTCCACGTTCAATGGCTTCCCTTGCTGTATCATAACCGGAAGCTGTATGCGCCAGTGAAATGACCACTTCTCCTTTGGCTCTGTCGATAAATTCCATTGCTCCCGGCTCCTCCGGTGCGATATCTACCAGCTTGATCAGCCCGTTCGCCGCTTTCTGCAGCTGACTGAAATATTCATAATCGCAGTGCATGATATTTTCTGCAGCCTGAGCACCCTTTTTCGCCGGACTGATAAAAGGTCCTTCCATATTGATGCCCACCAGGTGGGATCCACCGGAATACTCATAGCTGCCGGCATTTTTCATGACCTCCAGCAGTTCATCCTTAGGGATCGTCATGGTAGCCGGGCAGACACTTGTCACACCGACAGATGCTTCATATGATGTGATGACATCCAGTGCTTCCTTCGTACCGTCACACATATCTGCGCCCTTACAACCATGGAAATGAATATCCACCAGTCCCGGTATCAGATACATGCCTTTGGCATCCACAACAGCTTCCTCACCTGCCGGATCCCCGGTGCAGCTTACGAACCTGCCGTTCTCCACGGCTGCATCCCCTCTGACAAACCGATGCTCTTCTGTATATATATTTGCATTTCTGATTCTCATGACCTATCAGCTTCCCCCTTCTTATTCAGAAAGCTTACTGAGCGCTGCTTCGTCTGCCACCAGTGTCACATCATTATGAAGCTGTAATACCGATGCCGGCACCTGCGGTGTGATGGGTCCGAAGAAAGCTTTCTGTACGATCTCCGCCTTGTCTTCGCCGCTGGCTACGATCAATATTTTCTTCGCCTGCATAATGGTCTTGATCCCCATGGTGTATGCCTGCTTCGGAACATCCTCCGCCGATGCGAAGAATCTCTTGTTGGCTTCGATCGTAGACTCTGTCAGGTTCACGCAATGTACCTGCTTGTCAAAACTCTCTCCCGGTTCGTTGAAGCCGATGTGCCCGTTATGTCCAATTCCCAAAAGCTGCAGGTCCACGCCGCCCAGTGACTGGATCAGTTCCGTATATCTACGGCATTCTTTCTCCGAATCCGGTTCCATTCCGTTTGGCAGATGTGTATTTTCCACCGGGATATTCACATGGTCAAACAGATTCTGGTGCATAAAATAGTAATAACTCTGATCGTTTTCCCGGCTCAGCCCCTTATATTCGTCCAGGTTCACTGTCATAACCTCAGAAAAGTCCAGGTCTCCCTTGCGGAACCATTCCACCAGCTGTTTATACAGGCCGATGGGAGTAGATCCCGTAGCCAGTCCGAGAACACAATTCGGTTTCATAATAACCTGTGCCGATACGATATTTGCAGCCTTTCTGCTCATATCTGCATAATCTTTTGCTTTGTATATTCTCATGAATCTCTCACTCCATTTCGCATATTTTACTACGGACATTCAGCACCATGGACGGTGCCACACTGAGTTCATCAATTCCCATCTGCACAAATCGTGTGGTCAGTGTCGTATCCGCTCCCAACTCTCCGCAGATGCCGACCCATTTCCCATGCTTATGTGCTCCGTCAACAGTCATCTGTATCATACGCAGGACTGCCTCATGATGTGGATTATAGAATCTGTCCAGTCTGTTGTTCTGCCTGTCGATAGCCAGAGTATACTGTGTCAGATCATTCGTGCCGATACTGAAGAAATCAACATGCTCCGCCAGCTCCTCACTCATCATGACAGCTGCAGGAGTCTCGATCATAATTCCCTGTTCCGGAATTGCGTAAGGAAGCTTTTCTTCCTCCAGCTCCTTAGCCACCTCAGCCACGATTTTCTGAATATCCAGCACTTCCTCCACGGAAATGATCATCGGATACATAATAGCCAATGTTCCGTATTTTGCCGCCCTGAGAAGTGCTCTCAGCTGTGTCTTGAAGATCTCCGGCTGCTCCAGACAGATCCGGATCGCACGGTATCCCATGGCAGGATTATCTTCCTTGCCCAGTCCGAGGTAATCTACATTTTTGTCCGCACCGATATCAAGGGTACGGATGATGACCTTTTTCCCTGCCATCATCTGCAGTACCTGACGGTAAGCATTGAACTGTTCTGTCTCATCCGGAAGAGAATCCCTTCCGAGATATAAGAATTCACTGCGGAACAGACCAATTCCCTCCGCATCATTCTCCAGTACATATGCCACATCCGATACGCTGCCGATATTTGCATATACATTGACCTTGCGTCCGCTCTTTGTCACGGATTCCCGTCCCTTGTATTCTGCCAGCAGGCTTCTTAGTCTCTGTTCCGTCTGCTGTGCCGCTTCTGCCTGCCGGATCTGCTCTTCCTCCGGATCCAGGTAAAATACCGCTTCCCTGCCGTCCACAATAGCCCGGGTCCCGTTATGGATTTTCTCCAGTTCCAATGGTACCCCTATCAGTGCCGGAATATTCATCATACGTGCCAGGATCGCAGTATGGGAATTCGTCGAACCATGTACTGTGACAAAGGCCAGGATCTTACTCTTATCCATCTGTACCGTCTCACTGGGAGTCAGATCATCTGCCACAATGATCGACGGCTCCATGGTACTCCAGTCAATCTGCTCCTCCCCGGACAGATTGCGGACGAGCCGGTTGGAGATATCCCTGACATCCGCAGAGCGGGCCTGCATATATTCATCATCCATGTTGGCGAACATCTCTGCAAAATTATCACCGGTCACTGCCACCGCGTACTCTGCATTCACTTCTTCGTTCTGAATCATGCTGTGAATGGCATCCTGATAATCGTCATCTTCGAGCATCATCTGATGCACCTCGAAAATGGCTGCATTGACTTCTCCGACCTCCTGCAGAGCCTTCTCGTATAACTGCCCCAGCTGCATCATCGTACGTTCCTTAGCCGCATCCAGCCGTTTCAGTTCTTCAGCTGTGTTGTCTATATGGATCCTCTTAACGAGGCTGTCCTTTTTCTTCAAAACACTGACAGGTCCGATCGCTGTTCCCTTATATACGGATTTTCCAATATATTTTTCCATTTTCTACCTTCCAAACTCTGTCGTGCAGGTCTTCTCCTAGAGGTTCTCACGGAAAAACTTCTGAAGCTCTGCGGCGGCGGTATCTTCATCCGCTCCTTCTATCGTGACTTCCACGTTGTCTCCGTGCTTCACGCCCATTCCCATGATCGCCATCAGCTTGCTTGCTGCAGCTGATTTCCCCTTACAGGAAAGTGTCACTGTACTCTGATACTTTTTCGCTTCCTTGGCGAGCAGTCCCGCAGGACGTGCATGCAGACCGATTTCATCCTTAATGATATAGCTGAACTGTTTCATCGGCAACATTCCTCCTTATTTTATATTTCTTGCTTTAAATATGTAGCATGTTGTACATACTTTTCGTTCATCTGGCTGATTACATATACATATTACCCATCTTTTTATTGTTTGTCTACATCACTTTTGATAAATTGTATATTTTTGAACATTATCGTAAAATTTTGTAAACTTTTTATAAAAAACTTTATATAAAAAGGATGCCTGATTATCTGGCACCCTTTCTTGGATCATTCTTTTGGTTTTGTTATTTGCTGTAGTCAGCATCCGGCTACTGTTCCTCCAACTCCTCATAAAACCGGTAATTGTTCTTGCCGTTCTGTTTGACATAATACAATGCTTTGTCCGCTTTTATATAATATTCTTCAAAGTTGTCTCCCTGTCTGCACATGCACAGACCGCAGGACAGGGATGCCGCTGAAGTCTCCGCCGCAGCATCTTTTGCCGCACGAAAGCTGTCAAACAGCTTTCTCACCCGCATGTTTATCTCTGCTTCCGATACCTCCGGCAGATAGAACAGGAATTCATCTCCTCCCAACCGGCAGACTACTGCGTTCTTCATGCACTCTGTAAGCGTCGCTCCCACCAGTCTGAGGGCATGATCCCCCACCTTATGTCCATAGACATCATTGATCTTCTTCAGATTATCCATATCCACAAATCCCAGACAGCCACCCTGCTTCTGCATTTTCTCAAGGATCAGTGCCTCACCCTTATGACGCATAGGAAGACCTGTCAGATAATCCAGGCTTTCCCTTGCCTCTCTCTGCCTGGCCAGCTCCAGCTCGCGGATGCGGTCCATTGTCTGGATCAGAGTAACGACCAACAGGACCACCAGTCCGGTTGCGATAAAGATTCCGGACAGAGACACAACACGATACACTGCTGTCACCTCCAGCATGACTGCGATCATGGCAGCCACCAGTCCGATCAACGGAAGCTTGTAATGCTTCGCTGTTCCCTGAATAAGATCCCTGCAAATGGTGATAAATACCGTCAGGAAGGTTCCTGCGATCACCATGTGGGACAAAAACATTGTCGAGATAAAATCTGCGATATTCAGTACCTGTAAGGCCGTGCATAGTACCAAATTCACACAAGTGATACACTCTGCCACATGATAGACCTTCCGGTATCTTCCCTGCTGCACACTGTCAATATAGAACAGGATCGGAATCGGGCAGATCATCACAACGAAGAAGCACATATTCGACAGAATAGAAGCATTGGAAACAAACAGCTTGCGCAGCTTCGATTCTCCCAGCATCCACACTGCTCCCAGGATCATGCACCATCCCAGGTACTCGAGATCAAATCTCGTCTTGTATACAATATCGAGCACCAGACTGATGATCAGCACGACCAGTCCGGCAAACAACATCGTACAGGCGATCAAAGTTACCATAAAATAGCAGTGGAACATATATGCCCAGATATCTAATTTATCCCCACAATATACCGTATTGACGACACCGGAATACTTGTGGGTAAAGGACTGCAGTTCGATCCGCACTTCCTTTCCCGCATCCTCGCCTGATGTCTCGCAGAACACATACCGGCTGGCAGAATTTTTCCCAAAGGGCCTGGTATTCTCCGTATCATACACCGTCCTCAGTTCCCCTCCGATGTAAATACGCACATTCTCCAGGGAGGACCTGATGGCGATCGTATTTTCCTTATAATCCTGCGGGAGCACTGACCGTATGACCAGAAGCTCTCCTGCCGGCACATCACATCTGCCCGGGACCTGGATCTCCTGTTCTGTTCCGTCTGCCAGCACCCGGTAAAAGGTTCCCGTAAAAGTAATGCTTTCCTCCGTGACCGTGTCCCTCTCACTGGGGTAAATGCGCTGCCCTAAAAAAAGGCTGCAAGCAGCACAAGGATCACCACATAAAATAAAATTCTTTTATACTTTCGGATCGTATATTTCTCTTCTGTCAACTTTTTTAACCTCATTAAATGATACCGGGGCAGCCCCCGTAAAATGTTTATGGAAAATTCATTCGACAAATCATGCTTTCCGAACTAAAATAGGAATGCGATATGATAATTTCATGATCCTATGAAAGGAGACAACATGATATGAAGAATAAAAAATATTCCATCCTTTATAGCAGCTTAACAGGTAATACCAAGGTGCTGGCTGATGCGATCCACGAGGCATTACCACAGGATGAATGTGAGTATTTCGGTGTGTCCGACACAGTGATCCCTTCTTCCGAACTGCTCTATATCGGATTTTGGACAGACAAGGGAAATGCAGATACCAAGACATTACAGCTATTATCGCAGTTAAAGAACAAACAGATTTTTCTGTTTGGAACTGCAGGCTTTGGTGGCAGTGATGTCTATTTCCGGAAAATCCTGAATCAGGTTAAGCAGTTCGTTGACGCAAGCAATGTTATCGTCGGAGAGTATATGTGTCAGGGCAGAATGCCGCAGTCTGTCCGGGAACGCTACTTGAAAATGAAGGAAGCTCCTGATCATCCGGCAAATCTTGATGTATTGATCCAGAATTTTGACTGTGCATTGTCTCACCCTGATGTAGATGACCTGGAGAGACTCAGACAAGCCGTTAGGAACTCATCCTTCTGATAAGACCATAAAATAAGGCAGCCCCACATAGCTGAGTCTGCCTTACTCTCTTTATTTAACATTGATGCCACTGGCATATTGCTGTAGAAACTGTTCCTTCCCGCAGGGTCTGCCAAAATAATATCCCTGCAGATAATCCACCTTCATTTCTTTCATTTTCAGAAGCCATTCTCTTTCCTCGATGCCTTCTGCACATATTCTGACATTAATACTATGTACCATGGGGATGATATTTTTATATAATTCATAATCCCTGTCACTGTTCATCGCCTTGGCAGTAAAATCCCTGTCCATTTTCACGTAACTCGGATTCATATCACGGATACAATGAAGGTTAGAATATCCTGTTCCAAAATCATCGATCACGAAGGAGATCCCGTTCTTTTCCAAGCTTTTACGGAATTTGCAGAACGAAGGTGTCATATCCATAAATCCGCTTTCTGTCATTTCAACGCATAAACATTCCGGCTTTAAAGCATACTTTTGAATCACATCCAAAATATCCCGCTCCACATTGCCCTGCAGGATCTGAACATAAGAAACATTGACATTTATCCTGAAATCCGGAATATATTTCTGCATTTCACAGCACATTGCTGCAGCTTCGTTCAAAATATATCTTCCGGCGGGAATGATCAATCCGGTCTCTTCCAATAGTGGGATAAACTCCATCGGTGAAACAAACTCCCGTCCTTCTTCCGTTATCATGGAAAAACGCATCAGTGCCTCTGCTCCAATGATCTGTTCGGACTGACAGTCCACGATCGGCTGGTAGTATACTTCAAAGCCATCATAATGGTTCACAATAGCATTACGAAGTGTTGCTATGATTCTTCCTTTTCGTAAAAAGACCTCATAGTCATCCTGGTCAAAAATATAGAATCCATTTTTACCCATGCTTTTTGCCTGTTTCAAGGCAAATTCAAATTTTTTGCGGCATTCTTCGGTTCCCTCACAAAATGTTGCTGCATCTACAACACCGATAGAAATGGAAAATATAGCTTCATAATTTTCGGTTACTATGAAATTATGAAGTTTATCTGTGATCTTTTCTTTCAGTGCCACAGCGTCTTCTGCGGAGGAAGCTTCCAGATCCACGATCACATACTGATCCGCTACCAGATGGTAAATTCTCTGCTTGTCCGAAAGGCATTCCTTCATACAAGTGGCTACGCTTTTCAGGATATAATTACCATAATCAGCTCCCCTGGAGCTATTGATCGCTCCAAAATCATCAATTCCTACATGCATCAAAAAGCCCTTGGAAATGGGTTCCTTTTGCGAACACAGGTAAGCAAGGAATTCCGGCCCGCCAAGCAGTCCTGTAACATTATCGGCTCTTCTCTTGTTGCCGGTCTCATTCAGACACCCGATCAGATACACTGCCTTTCCCTGCTGATCATTGATCACGATACCACGGCAGTTGATCCAGACCGGCCTACCTTCTTTATCGAGCCACCTGTAATGAAGATTATGTACCTTTTCTCTTCCTTCGCATATATCCGCGAGATGCTTTGTAAGCATCTCACGGTCTTCCTCATACACTACCTTCATAACTTCATTTGCAGCATCTGTCAGAACATTTTTCGACATATTAAACCGTTCCACAGCTGACTGTGAAATCTCAAAGATATTATTCTGCAGATCAAATATATACAGGTAATCATCCATACATTCTGTAATGATCTGAAATAAGATTTCTGCTGTCTGCTCTCCAAACACTTTAAATATATCATTAATCACAACAAGAACCTTCCTTCCGACAGCTTCACTCTATTCCTGCCATTTTTCTAGAATAACTTCATTTTCTAGAATAGCTTAAAGATCTTCACACGGTCTTGCATCTTGGCTGCTCCCTCTGCCAGATTAACACTGATCGCGGTATTCTCTTCTGAGGATGCTGCATTGCCTTGTACCACGCCGGACAGCTGTTCAATTCCCTGACCGATCTGCTGCAAGGACTCTGCCTGGGAGTTGGCTTTCTCCATGGTGTTCTGTGCAATCTCTGCAAAGGACTCCATATCTGCAATGATCTGATTGAATGCGTCTGCTGTTGTTCTTGTAATGTTATTGCCCTTATCGATTTCCACTAAGGTCTTATCGATCAGATCTCTCGTATTTACAGCGGACTTTGCACTATCCGCTGCCAGCTTGCCGATCTGATCTGCAACCACCGCAAAGCCTCTTCCTGCTTCTCCTGCTCTGGCAGCTTCAATGGAAGCATTTAGGGATAACAGGTTGGTCTGGGATGCAATATCCTCGATATCTGTGATAATATTACCGATCTCCTTGGAGATTTCTGTAATGTGCTCCATTTCCGTGAGCAGCTCATTCATTTTTTCTTTTTCTTCGTTTGCCTTATTTGCAGAGGCTTTTACACGTGCAGATGCGCTCTGCGTTTCCTTCGCTGTATCTGCAGCCAGATCCACGACAGTGTCAATGGTGGCATTCAATTCCTCGATGACTCCTGCCTGCTCTGTTGCACCATCCGCCAGGGATTTTGATGCATTTTCCACCTCTGATGCATTTGATGATACCTGTTCTGCCAGATTGCTGATCTCGGTCAGGGTACTGTTAAAGCGCTTCAGAATATACAGCAGTGATGTCTTCAATTCTGAGAAATCGCCCAGGAAATCCGTAATGTCATCACCATTTCTGGTCAAGTCACCCTGTGCGATTGCCTTTACCTCCACAGAGATCTCGCTGACATAATCTGCCAGAATACCCATGGCTTCTTTCAGATTCCTGATGGTACCACCCAGCTCATCCTCAGACTCATAGGTAAGCATTTCTACGTTGGACAGTTCGCCCTTGCGCAGGCTGGCAACTGCTGCCTCTATCTGTTCTACCGGCTCTGTAATGGAATTGGTAATGATCCTTCCGATCAGTGTTGTCACTACAGCAATCGCAAGACCCGCTGCCACGATCACGACAAATATGATGATGGTGCATACATTGGCCATGGTCTTTGCCTGATCTAATTCTGCCTGGAACTTGTCACGTAATGTAGTTAATTTCTCAGCAAATGACGTATACTCTTCATACACCTCTCCGGTCATCAGTTTCGCTGCTTCCTGCTGTTTGCCCTCACGGCTTAATTTCAGAATTTCATCCGAAGCAGCTCTGTATTCTTCCCATGCAGCGTTTGCTACATCATAATCATCCCGTCCTTTTTGAGCATCGCTGTCTGCAGACATGATTGCCTCCAGATTCGCATCAGTCTCCTGGATCTGACTCTCCAGCTTCTGAATTTCTTCTTCGCAGGAGGTCATAACAGCATCATCTGATTCTACCAGATGTTGATACTGTTTGATTCTATATTTCGCAGTCATTGTTTCCAACTCCTGCAGATCTTCCAATGCCGGAGACCAGACCTCCGTGATCTTCTCTATATTTGAACGGATCACTAATGTCGAGATCAGTGCCACTAACACTAAAAATAATGTCATAACAAGCACTGTCATTCGATATACTTTTAATTTTCCTGCGACCTTTAAGTTAGCTATACGCTTTTTGATCTTTTCCATGATAGTTTTCCTTCCTTTGTAAATTTTCAATTCAACTTCTATAGTGCTTAAACGTTCTTATTATAGCACAGTTGATTGGAAAAATCTATTAAAAAACATAATTTCTTTTTACTAAATATTAGTGATTCTGTTGCAATGAACTGGTGAAAATTGACCAATTCTATCTTACATATGATCTTTTTCGGTTATTTTACGAATAACACGGCATGGGTTGCCGGCCGCCAGGCTATACGGAGGAATATCTCTGGTCACAACACTTCCTGCTCCTATGACGCATCCCTCCCCTATGGTTACACCACCACATACAACCACGTTGGATGCCAGCCAGCAATTATCTTTTATAGTGATCGGCTTCGCATATTCAAGATTATAAAAACTGCCATCTTCTCTCATCCTGATATTGCGTTCTTCAGGTAATAATGGATGCATGGGAGTTGCCAATGTAACATTTGGACCAATCATCACATTATCGCCTATATGTATTTCACATACATCTAAACATGTAAAATTAAAATTTGCAGAACTGAATTTTCCAAAGAACGTATTACATCCATAATCAAAATAAACAGGTGCCTGTAAATAGGGGAGTTCCTCTGTTGCTGTCAATAATTCCCTCAATATCTGTGCTTGTTCTTCTTGGTCATCTTCATCTGTCAAATTGTATTTTCTTGCTAATTTACGTGCATTCACGCGTAATTGTTCCAATTCTTTATCTGTTGGATCGTACAACTCTCCACTTAGCATTTTTTCTCTTTCAGTCATTTCCGATAGCCTCCTAATTCCGATTAGCGTATCAAATCATTTTCTTCATTCTATCACAGCCTCTATTATTCCACCATCAATCTTTCAAACCAGGTATCCATAGCAAGGATGAACTGACCTACATCTCCTTGACAAACTTGTTTGGAGAGGCTACGATACGCCCTGTGATC
>OKUN01000272.1_pt1 | contig 34460 bp, 27 predicted proteins | sample 1606581 | NCBI WGS metagenome assembly OKUN01 (sample SAMEA3882509, study PRJEB24775) | human gut metagenome | biome: human-associated habitat; feature: intestine environment; material: feces | place: Netherlands | collected 2009/2010
ATGTATTTTTCCAGAACCGGAAACTGTACAGGTCCGATGTCCAGAATCCGGCGGTGAAATTCTTTCAGGTCGAAATCATCTCCAAGTCTTTTCTGACAGACTGTTTTCAAGTCAAGGAAATTCAGATATCCCCAATAGTATTTCAGATAGTTACCGGGAGTTTCCACAATATACTGATAGATTTCGGCAGCAGTGGAAGCATTGTTGATGCCAAATGCTTTCAGAAAGACAGCAGTGCGGGCTGCATCCCAGCCCCTGTAATGAATGCCGATATCGATCAGGGAGTAAATGCACAGATTCATACTCCTGTTTAACCAGGCAAGCCGGACGGCATTTTTGGCAGAATCCGGATCCTTCATGAGGGAGGCAGCATATTCATAGCCGTAGGATTCCACGTAGGTTGCCCAGCCTTCCACGTAACCGGAGGAGGTGACCAGATATCTGATGTCAGAGGGATTGTTTTCGGCAAAAGAAACTGTCTGATAAAGGTGACCGGGAAATCCTTCATGTGCCAGTGTGCCGAAAAGCTCCAGAGAAGAGGTACGTCCGGAATCGTTGATATAGATTACGTTGGGGGTTCGGGTATCCACAGGCGGCGTGAGGTAAAAAGCAGGACTTAAAAATTTTTTCATGGAAGGATGAACGGTGCGGAGTTCGTAAGTGGCATCATTCAGTTCCGGGAAATCTTTTTTCATCAATTCCGGAAGCTTCTCCAGCATCTGAGTCGGTGTCAGCGTAAGTTCACCGGAACATTGATTCAGCCTGTCGATCAGGGAGGAATTCTGTTTCAGCAGGGAAGATATCTCCCGATAGTCGGACAAAAGCTGAGCTGACAGCCTTTTTTCAATTTGTCCGACAGGTACATAGGTTCCTGTCTGGCTTTGCAGCAGGTAGAGGTAATATTCACGCCCACCCTCAAAAAATGCCAGGCCCCGGCTGCTTTTGCCTGTACCGCGAAGACTTTCCAGACTGTCTGCCAGTTCCTGATAAGCAGGGATCACTTCGGTTAAGATCAGTTTATGATGATATGTACAGAGTTTTTTCTGATCTTCGCTGTTAAATGCAGGGTTGGAGAAAGCTTTTAGTTTCTGCGCGAAAATATCATCCATGTAGTTGGAATCAGGATTCGCGACAAAAGAATGACATTGTTTCAGGATACGGTCCAGAGTTGTGTCGCTCATGAAAAGCCCTGACTGGGATTTCTGCTTTTCCAGTTTTATAATACTTTGAAAATATGGTCTGACGGTACTCAGAAGTTTCAGATAATCAGAGATATCTTCTTTTGTCCGGAAAGTATATTCCGCCAGAAGAATGGGAAGTTGTGCCTGTACACCCAGGCCTGGTCCCAGCGGCTCATCCAGGGCGCTGTTTTTTCCAAGGGAGGCTCTGGTGTGAAAATAGAGAAGAAGCATATCACAGGTAAGCCGGTTTTCTTTGGAAAGTCTGGAATAGGCAAAGGATTTCAGCTCTTTCTCATATTCCTGACAGAGACTGGTGGTCTTAGCCGGGTCAGAAAGTGCAGTTCCAAGAGTTGCCTCGGGCTTTCTGATACCTTTTTTTTCAGGGTGTGCAAGAGTGTAGTGAAGGGTGAGGGTATTGCTGCATACTTCGGACCGGAATAATTTTTCCGTAAAGGTCTGAAAACGGGAGTTTTCAGAAACAAAGTGGTCGGAGAGAACACCCATGCTGATGCCAATGGCAAAGACCAGACACAGGCTGAGGATTCTTTTAGGGATATTTTTATAAATACGCATATCCACCTCGGAATCTGCTTTTTACTATCTTATTGAAGGAAGGCATGAAGTATGCTTTCGGTAACATCATTACTGTTCACACACCATTATCCCGCGAGGTGTTTTGGCATAAATATGCCAAAATCCCGAGATATACAAGCCAAAATTCATTCCAAATGCTCGTCACACTTTTTTCATTTGACAAAATTGGGATGCTATGTTAACATACACAAATGCGTAACAAAATGTAATAAAAATGTAATAATTTTACAGCGATGTATAACAGGAGTTGATTAGTAAAATGAATAATAAAATAAAGACAATTTTGATGGCAGCAATTATGAGCTCTGTGGTTCTGACACAGGGGGTATGTGTAAGCGCAGCACAGTTTGATGATGGCGCATCAGCGTTTTCTGATGGAACAGGAAGTGTAAGTGCTCTGGCAAGTACACTGGCGAAGCAGACAGAGGAACAGACACAGGAGTTTGTTGCGAAAGAAGAGGAAGCAGCTCAGATTCGTGAAGAACGAAGAGTAGAGAAAGCGGAAAAGGCTTCTGAGAAGGCAGAGCAGGAAAAAACAGCCGCGCTGGAGAGTATTCAGCAGACAGTTGAGGATACAAAGAAAAAAATTGCCGAAGAAGCAGAAGCGAAACGTCTGGCAAAGAGACAGGAAGTGGTAAACTTTGCGTTGCAGTTTGAAGGAAATCCTTATGTTTATGGCGGAACAAGTCTTACAAACGGTGCAGACTGCTCAGGATTTGTAATGTCTGTATTTGCCAATTTCGGTTACAGTCTTCCACGTGTGGCTGCAGCGCAGTGTGAGGCCTCCACAAAGAAAGATATCAGCCAGCTTGAGCCGGGAGATCTGGTATTCTACGGAAACGGATATATTGATCATGTGGCACTTTATATCGGAGATGGAAAGATTATCCATGCCAGCAATGCTGCTACAGGAATCAAGATTTCCGATTATGATTATGAGAAGCCGGCAGCTGTAGGTACGTTCATGGAATAGCTGTAACGCCTAAAATTATATGATTCGACAAATTGCACAAAGAATGTCGAGAGGTGGGAAAAGTGGATAAAGTCATACACACTCTATCCACATACCCGGTTATTGAAAAATCCCGTAAATTAAAGTTATACACAAAGTTATCCACATTATCCACATTTTATGTATGTGGAATACTCGATTTACATAAGGAAAAAAGAAACAAATGTTTTGTGTAAAATGATAAATCGACATTTTTGGACGAAAAAATCCACAAATCTATTGACTTTTTTATATTCTAAAAAACATATAATATTGTACAAAAAAGACAAAATATAATAATATATATATAAATAATCAGAATATTCAAAAAGATATTCTACTAAAAAATACAACAACAATGAAAAAAAGAATACATTTGACAGAAACGGGAAATTTCCACATAGGAGAGACAGATGTGGATGAGAAATGCACAAAATGAATTCGGGTGGGGATAACTTTTCATCTTAATCCAGCCCATCAGAGTGTGAAATCCTGCGTCAGATAAAATCAGCCGGATGAATAGTAAATATTCATCCGGCTGATTTCTGATATATACTATTTTTGTTTCATCCGTTTGATGACTTTCAGACGGGTAAATTCCTCACGTTCTTTCTCCTCCAGTGCATTCTGGATATCTTTGGTCAGTGCCTCGTACTTCGGAATAGTGATATTCTTCAGAGCATTGGCACGTTTCTGAGTTTTCTTGATATTGGCTGCAAGGCGGATGGCTGCATTTTCCACCATGGACAGGCGGATGGACAGCTCTTTTACCTTTTCAAAGGCAGCCTTGGCTTCGTCCAGAGACATCTTTGTGCTGTAGTAGGCATAGGTGGGAGTGTTAGTGGTTTTGTCATATTCCACCAGAGGAATTTCCGTACCCATAACACTTCGGGTTTTAATGCGTATAGAGTTCTCGACAGGAACCGTACACGCGATCTGCTGGACAAAGGCGATACCAATCTCCATATTGGCTTTCTGCAGTGCTGTATAGGCAGTGCGGAAAGTCACATCAATCTGTGTCTGGATATCCTTTGCCTGATCGATCAGCTCCATCATTTCACGAATCAGGATGTTACGCTTTTTGTCCATCAGTTCATAGCCCTGACGGGAAAGCTTCAGTGAGTTCTTTGCAAGTATCAGGTTTCCCTTGGTGGGAAAGGTATTCGGATCCATGTAATCACCTCGCTTCTTTTAGCGTACTGTTTCGTGATAGTACTTGTCGAGGATCTTCGTATCAATTCGGTCGAGCTCTTCTTTCGGAAGAAGTCCCAGAAGCTCCCAGCCCTTATCCAGGGTTTCGGTGATGCTTCGGTTCTCGGTTTCGGACTGGCCGACAAATTCACTCTCAAAGGCTTTACCAAATACCAGATAGCGTTTATCCAGCGGTGAAAGCTCATCCTCACCGATAACGGAAGCAAGGGCTCTGGCATCTCCAACCTTTGCATAGCAGGAGAAAAGCTGATTTGCCACGTCCTGATGGTCTGCTCTTGTATAGCCTTCACCGATACCGTCCTTCATCAGACGGGAAAGAGATGGCAGTACGTTAATAGGCGGATAGATTGCCTGTCCATGAAGCTGTCTGTCCAGAACGATCTGACCTTCGGTGATATAACCGGTAAGGTCAGGGATCGGGTGAGTGATATCATCGTTTGGCATGGTCAGGATCGGGATCTGGGTTACGGAACCCGGTTTGCCTTTTACGATACCTGCACGTTCGTACAGGGTTGCAAGCTCGCTGTACAGATAACCAGGATAACCTTTACGGGACGGAATCTCACCTTTGGAGGAGGAAACCTCTCGCATGGCCTCGCAGAAGGATGTGATGTCTGTCAGGATGACCAGGATGTGCATTCCTTTTTCAAAAGCAAGATACTCTGCGGCAGTGAGGGCGATCTTCGGTGTAAGAAGACGTTCAACAACCGGATCATTTGCAAGATTCAGGAACATAACTACATGGTCTGCAGCACCGCTTTCCTCGAAGGTACGGCGGAAAAATTCCGCTACGTCATATTTGACACCCATTGCCGCGAAAACAATGGCAAAATCTTCATCAGAGTCCTCTCCCAGAGAAGCCTGCTGTACGATCTGTGCAGCCAGCTTGTCGTGTGGAAGACCATTTCCGGAAAAGATTGGAAGCTTCTGTCCTCGGATCAGGGTGGTCAGTCCGTCGATTGCGGAAATACCGGTGTTGATATAGTTTCGGGGATATTCACGTGCTACCGGGTTCAGTGGCAGACCATTGATGTTTAATTTTACATCCGGGGTGATGTCCCCCAGACCGTCGATGGGCTGTCCGATACCGTTAAAGGTTCGTCCGAGGATTTCCGGGGAAAGCCCGATCTCCATGGGACGTCCGGTCAGCCGGGTATGGGTGTTGCCTAAGGACATACCGTCTGTTCCTTCAAAAACCTGGATAACAGCCTTGTCCTCATAAATCTCAATAATACGGCCGATCTTGCGAGTCCCGTCATCCATGTGAAATTCAACGATTTCCTCATAGGAGGCATTCTTGACGCCTTCCAGGACCACCAGAGGTCCGTTTATTTCGCTTAAGCCTAAATATTCAATTGCCATAAACTTCTCCTCTCTGTTACGACTCATAACCGGTTATGGCTATGAATGTAACTGTTCCGGCATCAGCCGTTTTTTTCCATTATGTTATCATAGAAAGTATCAATGTCCTGCTTGTATTGGTCGAATTTATCAAGCTGATTATTTGCCACATCATATTTAATGGAAATAATTTTTTCAAAAATGTTGTTCCCCTCTTTCAGTACGGAAACCGGCATTCCACGGTTGATGAGTGCACGGCATTTTTCATAAAGATAGAGGATCGTTTCCATCATTTTAAACTGTTTTTCCATTGGTACGCAGGTGTCTTCTGCGTGAAAAGCGTTCTGCTGGAGGAAGCCCAGACGGATGACTCTGGCAATTTCCAGCGTCAGTTTCTGGTCATCCGGAAGAACGTCGCTTCCGATCAGCTTGACAATCTCCATCAGGGAGCTCTCCTGATTCAGGATTGCCATGAGCTGATTCCTGTCTGCTACAAATTTCGGGGAAACATGTTCTCTGTACCATGGAGTCAGGTCTTCCAGATATTCACTGTAGCTGGTGAGCCAGTGGATTGCCGGGAAGTGACGGGCATAGGCAAGGGATTTGTCCAGTCCCCAGAAGCAGCGGACGAAACGTTTGGTGTTTTGTGTGACAGGCTCTGAGAAGTCACCACCCTGTGGAGAAACTGCTCCGATAATGGAGACAGAGCCTTCGGTTCCGTTTAAGTTCTGCATCATTCCTGCACGTTCATAGAATGCGGACAGCTTGGATGCCAGATATGCAGGGAAACCTTCCTCTGCAGGCATTTCCTCCAGACGGCCGGACAGTTCTCGAAGAGCTTCTGCCCAACGGGAAGTGGAGTCTGCCATGATAGCTACGTCGTAACCCATGTCCCGGTAATATTCCGCAAGAGTTACACCTGTATAAATAGAAGCTTCACGTGCCGCAACCGGCATGTTGGAAGTATTGGCGATCAATGTGGTTCTGTCCATCATCAGGTTTCCGGATTTCGGGTCGATCAGTTTACTGAAATCTTCCAGAACCTGAGTCATCTCGTTTCCACGTTCTCCGCATCCAATGTAGATGATAATGTCTGCATCAGACCATTTTGCAATCTGATGCTGAGTCATGGTCTTACCTGTACCGAAACCTCCCGGAACAGCGGCTGTACCGCCCTTGGCAATCGGGAAAAGAGTGTCCAGGATACGCTGGCCTGTGACAAGCGGGACGCTTGCGGGGAAACGTTTGTGGGTTGGTCTCGGGATACGGATCGGCCATTTCTGTGCAAGTGCCAGATCTTTGGTGGTTCCGTCTGCGAACTGAATGGTTACGATCGGTTCCAGAATGGTGTATGCTCCGTCAGATGCCGCATGGATAACTGTGGCTTCTGTAAGATTCGGAGGAACCATGGATTTATGGAGAATGGAGTCTGTTTCCTGAGTTTCTGCGATAACAGAGCCGGGACCTACAACATCTCCTTCTTTTACTGTGATGTGAGTGTTCCATTTCTTTTCTGTGTCAAGAGAATCAACGCTGACACCTCGTGAAATATATTTGCCTGAGGCTTTGGCAATCTCTTCCAGAGGACGCTGGATACCATCAAAAATATTGTGGATGATTCCAGGTCCCAGAAGTACAGAAATGGCATCTCCGGTTCCTGTAACTGTATCGCCCGGTTTCAGTCCTGTAGTCTCCTCGAAAACCTGTACGGTGGTCATGCCTTTCTTCAGGCCGATGATCTCACCTACCAGATGTTCCGGACCTACATAGACCATCTCGGAAATCTTGAATCCGCTGTCGCCCTTCAGATAAATGACGGGGCCGTTGACACCGTAGATAATACCTGTATTACTCATGTTCTGGTCCTCCGTCAAACTTGAATTCTTTGTATGCTGCCTCAAAATTTCCTGCAAAAGAGTGATCGATCAGGATGTTTTTCTGAGGAATCGTAGCGCGGATACCGCCAAGAAAAGAGTCCTTTGCAAGCTGGATAGCAGTACCTGTTGTATGCTGAAGTTTCTCTGCAAGAGAGCTGTCCTCCGGAGAGAGATAGATAGTGATCTCATCATTTCCCGCGAAATCCAGAGCTTCTTTGATCTTAGCAGTTAAATAGTTCTCATACTCCGGAGTTTTGGTAAAGGATTCCAGAAGTCCTTTTACTTCGGAGAAAATTTTCTCTTTTAATTCGTTTTGTTTTCTGGTCCAGTCACGCTTGATCGTGAGCTGTTCTGCGGAGAGAGCCTTGTTTATTTCACGTCGGGCGCTGGCAGTTTCCGCTTTGATCTGTGTCTGGGCGTTTTCTTCACTGAGAGTTTTGTGTTCTTCTGCCATTTTCTCCAGAGCCGCTTTATGCTCATCGAGAATGGCGGCAGCTTTTTCGTGGGCTTCCTCTACAGTGATATCATAAAAATGGCTGAGTTTTTCATCAATTGTCATGTTAACACCTGCCTGTAATATTTAGATTGTTACTGTTCTGCACCTGTTATTGTTTATTCCGTTTTCATCAATACGATTCGTGCGGTATATTTACAGTTTTAAACCAATAGCTTCATTCACATATGAAGTGATAAAATCCGGTTTGCGACCAGTACCGTGCCTGTCGGGAATTTCAATGATCAGAGGGGTTTTGTGATGAAGCTTTACATCATCTATAATTTCGGGAAACTCCCGGCCGAATTTCTCGGTCAGGAGTATGATTCCGATTTCTTTATTGGAGATAGCTTTCTGCAAAGCATCTTTTAATTCATCATGTGTGTGTACGACCACGCCCTCCACACCTGCCAGTCTCATCCCTGTGTAGGTATCGATATTGTCGCTGATCAAAAACATCTGCATCTTATAACTGTCCCAGGATCATGAAGGAGATGATCAGTCCATAAAGGGCAACACCTTCTGCAAGACCTACGAAAATAAGGGATTTACCAAGGATACTCTGATCCTCGCTGATAGCGCCTAAGGCTGCGCTTGCCGCACTGGCAACGGCAATACCACCACCGATACAGGAAAGTCCGGTTACAAGAGCTGCTGCGATATAACCCATACCTGTTGCAAGTGTGCCTTCAGAGCCTGCAGCTGCCTGTACGGAAGAAGCACCTGTGAACATAACTGCAATGGCGATAAGCATGGTTCCAAAGAAGAAGAATGCGTTTACACCGAGAGCTGTTTTGTAACGTCCGCGGTTTTTTTCACCGATGAGATAGTAGCCAAATGGAAGAATGATGCTGAGTACCAGTGCGATTGCTAAAATGATCTGTGCGATTGTTGTCATAATTAAATCTCCTCTTAGTTCTTGATTTTGCTGTTCATATATATCATATTTATTTGGCTTCGAATATCTGGCTGACCGACAGATATGGGTTTCCCGAGGATGATATATAAATGAAAATAGTATAATTTCTGATGATCTTTCTGTCTATTTTACAGAGCGGAACGGCTCAAATTTACGTCCTGTACCTTTGTAGAAGCGGCTGAACATTTCATAATATTCCAGACGAAGCACCTGGATACCGACGATCAGGCCCTCCATACCACATACAAAAAGGTTTCCCAGAACTACTACTATCCAGTTCAGGTTTCCGCTTTCTGCGCCTGCAAGCATGAGAACGACTTCCATCATCGCTGCATGGCTGACTGCGAAAGCTCCGATACGGACGAAGGAAAGGGTATTGGAGAAGTAGCTTAACAGGACTTCAAACATTTCAAAAAGTCCCTGTACAACGAACATTCCCTTCTCTTTTGGCATAACTTCTGATTTCTTCTCAATGAGGGCTGTAAGTGGCTCTTTCAGGAAGATTAGGATCAATGGCACGCCGAACATGATAAACAGTACGATTCCGCCGGGAAGTGTTTTGCCATTCAGTATAAGTGCAATGGAGACAACTGCAGAGCCGTAGAATACCAGACCAGCTACTGAGTTTGTATCAAACCAGATGTGTTCTACATCTCCGGCTTTCCAGGCATTCAGGATGTTAAATACCATACATAAAAGGATCAGGCACATACCAAAACCAATGGCAACAATAAATACTGTATTCAGCTTTCCGATAAACGGAACTGACATCATATTGTTCATCGGGCGAAGCCACAGGGCAGGTATCACATCTTCGAATCCGAAGATACTTCCGAACATAAATCCGAAGATTGTGGAGAACACACCTGCACAACTGATAATGCCTGCCAGTGTGATATGTTTGAATTTATAAAGCAGGAAACCTCCGATAAAGAGCAGCAATCCCTGTCCCACATCACCGAACATTGCACCGAAAATAAAGGAATAAGTCAGTGCCACAAACCATGTTGGATCCATCTCGTTATAGGCCGGAAGACCATACATTTTGATGTACATTTCAAATGGTTTAAACAGTTTCGGGTTCTTCAGTTTGGTAGGTGGCTGCTGGTGGATGCCTGGCTTCAGATGTTCGTCCTCTTCACCGTCAATAATGCAGAAAATGCGGCTGTCGTCTTTGATATCATTCTGGAAAGAATGGGCATCTTTCTCTGTCATCCATCCACATAAGATATAGAAAACGTCCTTATCCCCATGTGTACATGCTGCAAGTCTGCGCACATCAAAGTTACCGGAAAGCTGTGCGATAGCATTGCGTGATGCAACGATATCTTTCTGATTTCTAAGAAGAAAATCTGCTTTTTTCTGATCGGCAGATGCCAGATCAGCAGCAGCTCTGTTGCGTGTTTCAGTCAGTTGTTCGAAAGCTTCTTTTGCTGTTCCCTCATACGTATCTGGCATATAAATACGCTCGAAGTGCATGGAAGAATAGACGGCTTTTACTTTCTGGGCTTCGTGCTCCGGGACAAAATACAGACCCCAGACATACTGGTCATCTTCATCACATTTAATGAAAATTGTGTCCAGATTTTCGTAAATATACTTTTCAAATTTCTGGTAATATTCCTTCTCAATCCTTCCGAAACGGAAGTGGATGAACTGGAATTTCAGGATTGAGGAAATATTGTAATTAATATTTCTGAACGGGCGGATCACTCGCAGAGATTCATCCAGAGCTGCAAGCTGACTCTCCAGATCAGCACGTTTATTGCTTAGTTCCTGATAATCAGACTGAATCCGGCGGATTGTATTTAAAGCCTGTTCAGTATCCATGGGTTTGGCAGAAATCTTCTCCGGATCTGCCAGTTCATCATAGAAACTGTTGGCAGTAGAGAGTGCTTCCTTATATGGATTGATTTCCATAAACGGAGAAAGACTCTCTACTGCGGTCAGCTCGGAAAGGGCATTTTCCAGATGAATTTCGTACTTGGAAAGATAGGTGTTTACCACTCTGTCAATATCGGCCTTAGGACCGGTAATGCTCAGGAACTTCATTTTCTCAATCATAAATTCACCTCCTGGTTAATGTTCTTTAAACTGCGAAGCAGTTATTCAGTTATGCGTCATATAGAAATCAACTGTTGCAAATATAACGCATGGCTTCATCATGCTGCACACCGTAACGTACGCATTCAATGGCGATAGTCAGGCGGTTTACTTCGTGTTCCTTGTTATACAGATAAGAATAGATCACTGCTACAGAATATGGATTTCTGTGGGATTCCTTCTCAAGGATCGAGCGGTGGATGTGGTTGTAGAATTCTTCCAGATTGGCTACGGTAAGCTGTTCATATTTGTTGCCGTACCATGTTTTCTGGAAAATTCTTCGACCTTCTTCGTATGAAGGCGCTTCCACCAAAGCTGTGATCTCTTCTTTCTTTAACTTATAATTTACAGGAATCAGCAGGGCATAAATACTTGCCGGATCCATGTTGTAATACCTTTTGGAACGCTGGATAAACTGCAGGTTCAGCATATCAAATTTCTCACCGTAAGTGTGGGTAATCTCTTCCAGATCTTTACCTTTAAACAGCTTCTTACGGATGTTCCAGATCTGGGTAAAATAGTACAGATCCAGTGCCATACCATAGTCGAAGAGAAGTGCTGTTTCATGCTCCTGGATCTTCGAAAGCGGGATATAAAATTCGTTTCCTTTGAGGCAGGAGATCAGTTCCTCCATGGTGGAACAGGTAGTGATCCGGTCTACATCAATATTGGAATGCAGACGGAAAAATTCACGGTACGGAGAAACATCTACAGGATCCGTGTCGCGGTGATCAAAGATATTTGTCATGACTTCCTTCAGTACACGGATTTCATATCGCTTGGAATACAGATCCAGAAATTTACGCTGCTCCGGGTTGGCAAAGTGATAAATTCTGGAGAAATTCTGGAATATGGATTTCTTCAGAAGCTTCTCAATCTGGCCACGGTGCAGGGTATTTTCATCCAGTGCATCCCACCTGGAAGAGTATTCCGGCATTCGCTTCAGATAGGCGGCTACCTGCGTGACATCGGAGAGCTGGAGGATTTCCTCGAACTGCTCCATGGTAGTAAGCCTGCTCTGCATTGCGCGGATTTTCGTGGAAAGTCCGCTGTAGGAGAGTACGCCTCCCATTGTTTTTCACTTCCTTTCCTGATGTCATTTAGCGTTTGAGACAGATCTTTACATAGCCAGTATTTTCTCAAACAATTCTCTGGAAAGTTGTGAGTGCTGCTGTTCGTAATGAGCATCCAGTGAAGAAAAGGTAGCGTCTGTATCTGCACGTAACTGTGCCAGGCGGGAATCTTTTTCTTCTTCCAGTTGCTGACGGATCCGTTGAATCTGCTCTGTTGTCCGGGACTCCAGCTGCTCGTCATAATTTTTACATTTCTGTTCTGCCTCTTCAGAAAGCTGTTGCTTTTGCCGGTCGCAGTCTTCCATGATGCGTTGGGCTGTAAGCTCGATTTCAGATAATTTGTTAAGTATCTGCTCCATCTTCAACCTCCTTAGTTGTCGAAATTTTACAAAAAAACCAGATTTACTATGCACAAAATAGTAATATCTGTTAGATATCATACACCCTTTTGTTTAAAAAAACCATCTAAATTTTTTTCAGAAATAAAAAAATTGTTATTTTTTAGACAAGTTAAAGAAATCTCCTGCGAATATCTGTCCGGGATGTAATTGACGTTAGGAGTATGGTATGGTAGTTTATTGGTGGCAGGAAATTGCACGCACATCTTGCGTAAAGCATTTTTCAAACACGCTCTGGAGATATAAGAAAAGGAACAGGAGATTTTTATGAGATTAAGAAATATTCCGGGAGCTCAGGATGCAATTCTGGAGAGCCCTTATGTGGTGCAGGAGCCACAGACAAAGAAAGGACACTGGGGGGAGGTTTTTGCGAAAAAGCAGCCTCTTCATATTGAAGTAGGGATGGGAAAAGGAAGATTTCTTATGGATCTGGCCCGGCTGCATCCGGATATCAATTATATAGGAATTGAGATGTATGACAGCGTTCTTCTTCGCGCATTGCAGAAGAGGGAGGAACTGGAGGAGAATGGAGAGGTTTATTCTAATTTATTTTTTATGAGAGTGGATGCCAGACTTCTGCCGGAAATCTTTGAGAAAGGTGAAGTGGATAAGATTTATCTGAACTTCTCTGACCCCTGGCCCAAAGCCCGCCATGCAAAACGTCGCCTGACATCCAGAGAATTCTTGGCACGTTATGACCAGATTCTGGTTCCGGATGGAAAAGTGGAATTTAAGACAGATAATAAGGAACTGTTTGAATTTTCCCTGGAAGAAGTGGAGGAAGCCGGATGGAATCTGGAAGCTTCTACCTTTGATCTGCATCATAATGAAGAGATGGTACAGGGAAATGTTATGACAGAATATGAAGAGAAATTTTCTTCTATGGGAAATCCAATCTGTAAGATGGTGATTTCCAGAGAGTGTCACAGATAAAAAAGCAGAGCAATCATCTGGTTTATAGCAATTCCGTAGTGAAGTGGATTGCGATTATTCATTTGATTATCTATTGTGGCTGGCAGTGCATATTATAGTATAAGAAAATTTCGGGGCGCTTCGCGCCCCGAAGGAGTCAGCTGGTGAAACGAAAAAGTTCTTTCCATAATAAAATGCTACAATTCCGCTATGAACACAAAAACTTTGATAATACCTTCAGCCGCCTGCGGAAATCCGCAGAAGAGGTCAATAAAACACTTAACAAAATGTCCCAAAACGACGAAAAAAAGGAAAAATAAATGAAATAGAAAAAAAATCTGATTTTTTTTGAAAAAACCTATTGACATTTAAACGACTATTATATATAATATCACTTGCGTTGAGGGTGATGCAAAACTTCAACACAGAGAAAAACAAAAGAATATGCGCTTTTAGCTCAGTTGGTAGAGCACCTGACTCTTAATCAGGGTGTCCAGGGTTCGAACCCCTGAAGGCGCACTAAGAACACTGTTTTTGCGGACAAAGCGATTGCCGCGGGGACGGTGTTTTTTATGTTTTACGGAAAAGTGAAAAATAAAGGTGTCTGGGAAATAGAGAGAAATGAAGTATTTACGCCCCTGCGGAGAAAGTTCCACAAGGGCGTAAAAGTATTTTATGCTACTGATACCGCTTAAAGAACACAGGGTCAAGCTGGTAAATATCTTCATGCAGGAGAGAAGACTGCTGTGCAAGATGCAGATAAACTCTCTTTATAACCAGTCATCACACTTTATACAAACCATCCTGATAACATTGAAATCCCTCCCTGTTGGAAAGAGTTGATGACATTGAATTTTTATAAGTCGGAAACATATAAGACATTGCAAGAAAAAGAAAAGGGTTTGTGAAAAGATTTTAACGCTTTTCGTATCAAAAGATGCACTATGGCTTCTGATTATGTTATACTCTATACTCAGTGTATTGTCGAAAGAAGAGGAATAAGTCAAATATCTGGGTTCCGGTCTGGTCAAAGGAGGTTACGGTATCGAATGAAAAAAATACTAAAAAGAACAGGAAAAATATTTTGCCTTTTCCTGCTGATCGTGGTGCTGGTAAATATACTTTCACCTCTTTTTTGCAGGAAACCGGACGAAACATATGTGGAAAGTCTGAGAAAGACAGAATTTACATCAGAGACAGCAGGCGTAGAAAGGATTTGCTGCATTGACGATAATGAAGAGGCACTTTTGTGGAGGCTTCGTATGATTGGCACTGCGAAGGAGAGCATTGTACTGTCTACCTTTGACTTACGCGCGGATGATAATGGCACTAAAATTCTTGCCGCATTGAATTGCGCTGCGGCAAGAGGTGTGAAGATTCAGTTATTGATCGATGGAATTTATCAGCAACTGTTTCTGGCTGGAAGCAGCGATTTCCAGGCTCTGGCATCATATGAGAATGTGGAAGTGGGAGTTTACAATCCGGTGACACCGGTCAATCTGTTTAAGGTGAATTATCGCATGCATGATAAATATCTGATCGTGGATGAGAAAATGTATCTGCTGGGCGGACGCAACAGCAATGATATCTTTCTGGGGGATCAGACAAAAGGCATTAATGAAGACAGAGATATCCTGGTGTATGATACATCAGAAGGACAGGGAGAGTCTCTGAACCAGCTTGAGGATTATTTCCATAAAATATGGAAGGAAAGCTGTGTGAGCATTAAAAACGGCAAACAATCTTCCAGATATACGGATGCATACCGGCACATGGAAGAAATTTACATATCTCTGCTGAAAAGGTACAATGATATAGAAACCTACAGTGCATGGGAAAAGGATACGATAGAAGCAAACAAGATCACTCTGATCAATAATGGAATTGAGGCGGGACGAAAAACACCGCAGGTTCTCCAGACAATTCAGTATCTTACTGAAAATGCAGATCATGTAATAATACAGACTCCTTATGTGATCTGTAATGGTTACATGTATGATGTATTGCAGGGGATTTCAGATCATGCAAAGCTTCAGATCGTGCTGAATGCAGTGGAAAAAGGCTCTAATCCATGGGGCTGTACAGATTATCTTAATCAGAAAAAGAAAATTCTGGAAACAGGGGCAGATGTGTATGAACTGATGAATGATTATCCGGTTCATACAAAAGCTGTGCTGATAAATGACCGTCTGTCAGTAGTAGGTTCCTATAATCTGGATATGCGAAGTACTTATCTGGATACGGAACTGATGCTGGTAATTGACAGCGAAAAACTGAATCAGCAGATTCACGAAACAGAATCAGATTATATGGAAAAAAGCAAAGAGGTACTTGCAAACGGTCAGGAAACCGAAGGCGCAAAGTACCAGGGGAAAGTGTTGAATCGGAAAAAGAAGTTATACTACGGCGTGCTCAGGATTATCATTCGTCCTCTTCGGCAGCTGCTTTAGAGTGTGTTTGGAAAATCATTCCCAAAATCTCCTGCAAATTGTGACGCACATCTTGCGTAAAGCATTTTTCAGACACGTTCTAGAAAATAATATCACAAGTATATGTCATATAAATGTTCAGTAGCTGAAAAAAGGCGTTGTCAATCAGACTGCAGAAGATTAAAATAGACATAAAAGCAGCTGTTACAACTGTTGTTGATGTAAAGGAGGAAAAGCTTTTATGAACTTAAAGAAATTTGTGCTGGAAGGTAATCCTGTATGCAGAAAGGAAGCTGTGATCGTGGGCGATCATTTCAGGATTACAATGCTGACAACTGCCCTGATCCGTTTTGAGTACAGCGAAGACGGAGGATTTGAGGACAGAGCAACACAGATGGTATGCAATCGTGATTTCCCGGTGCCGGAATTCAGGGTGAGCGATGGCGGTGAGGAATTACATATTTACACCAAAGACCTGGAAATCCACTATGACAGGCAGAAATTTTCTCCAAGCGGTCTGATGATACGTGTAGCGGGTGGAAAAGCCAGCGAGCGCGTGTGGCATTATGGTGATGAACCAAAAGATCTGCTGGGAACAGCCAGAACCCTGGATGAAGCAGACGGTGAGATTCCGCTGAGTCATGGAATTATGTCCAGAAACGGTTTTTCAGTGCTGGATGATTCCCACACAATGGCTATGGGCGAAGATGGAATGGTAGAGCCACGTCAGGGAAACAGAGCAGACTTTTATTTCTTTGGATATGGTCACAGATATGTGGAATGTCTGCAGGATTTTTACAGATTATGTGGAAAAACACCTCTGCTTCCAAGATATACGTTCGGAAACTGGTGGAGCAGATATCACAAATACACAGAGACAGAGTACAAAGAACTGGTAGAGCGTTTTGAGAAAGAAGAAGTGCCGTTTTCTGTTGCAGTTGTAGATATGGACTGGCATCTGGTAGAGGATGTACCTCCTGTATATGGAAGCGGATGGACAGGATATACCTGGAATAAGAAGTTTTTCCCAAATCCGCCTGAATTTATGGACTGGCTGCACAAACATGGATATAAGATCACACTGAACGTACATCCGGCAGATGGAGTGCGTGCTTATGAAGAAGCCTATCCGAGAGTTGCAGAGAAGATGGGAATTGATCCTGCAAGTAAGGAACCGGTACTTTTTGATATGACAGATCCGAAATTCATTGAGACATATTTTGAGGAACTGCATCATCCGATGGAAGAAGAGGGAGTAGACTTCTGGTGGCTTGACTGGCAGCAGGGAACTGTAACCAAGGTTCCGGGACTGGATCCGCTCTGGATGCTGAACCACTATCACTATCTGGACAGCAAGTGGAAAGGAAAACGTGCGCTGACTTTCTCAAGATATGCAGGTCCAGGAAGCCACAGATACCCGGTTGGTTTTTCCGGTGATACGTTCATTACCTGGGAGAGTCTGAAATTCCAGCCATATTTCACAGCAAATGCCAGCAACATCGGTTTTGGATGGTGGAGTCATGATATCGGTGGACATATGTTTGGATACAGAGACGACGAGCTCACTGCAAGGTGGGTACAGCTTGGAGTCTTTTCACCAATGAATCGTCTGCACAGCACAGATAACCCGTTTAATGGAAAAGAACCGTGGAAATACAACCAGATTGTAGAAACAGTAATGAAGAATTTCCTGAAACTGCGTCATAAGCTAGTTCCGTATCTTTACACCATGAACCGTCGTGCAAGCAGAGCGGGACTGCCGCTGGTACAGCCGATGTATTATCTGGAGCCGGAGCGTGAGGAAACCTATGAAGTACCGAACAACTATTATTTCGGCACAGAGATGATGGTATCTCCAATCACAGATAAGCTGGATCCGGTAACAGGACTTGCAGGCGCAAAGACATGGATTCCGCAGGGAATCTGGTATGATTTCTTTAACGGAAGAGCATATAAGGGCGGCAGAAAAGTGGATCTCTGGAGAGATATTTATGAGATGCCGGTACTTGTGCGTGAAGGCAGCATCATTCCACTGAAGGACATGGAAGGATATGATAATTCCATTGAGAATCCTGAGAAACTGGAAGTACTTGTATATCCTGGAGAATCAGGAGAATTTGTACTTTGGGAAGACGGTGGGGACACACCGGAAGACCTGGATGAGAATTGGGTATCCACCAGAATGACGAAGACTGCAGATGAGAATGGAACAGTATTTATTGTAGAAGCTGCACAGGGAAATACAGCAGTGATCCCGCAGAAACGTTCCTGGAAGATCCGCTTCTGCAACATTCAGGACAAACCGCAGGAGGTTACTGTAAACGGACAGGTATATAAGGATGCAGAGTTCGCAGAGGATAAGAAGCTTCATGGAACAATAGTGATCCTCAAGGATGTGCCGGCAGATGCACAGGTGAAGGTTACTTTTGCGGCAGATGCAGCTGTTTATCAGAGAGATTATGCAGAAGAGGTCTATGAGATTCTGGAAAAAGCACAGATTACCTATGCACAGAAGACAGAGGTTTATAAAGTAGTGAAAGAGCTGGGCACAGAGGCAGTGCCAGTTCTGGTATCCATGAATTTGAATCCGTCATTGCTTGGGGTACTGATGGAGATTCTTACAATGGGAATTTAACCGAATCAAGCTAGTGTGCCAACAAGTTGATTTCTCGAACAATCTTGCGTCTAAATTTCTTATTTCCGCGTTGTCGTCGGTCGCCGTAGCCACCGCTACGCCTCCTTCCTCCGCCTTGAAATAAAAAAATTTATCCTGCAAGATTGTTTCAAGAATCAACTTGTCGGCACACTTGTCAGAATTCAGATTGATTTTTTATCATCAAAAACGCTCTTGTGATAGGGTATCAATCTGGCAGTGATTTGTCAAGTGCGGGATTTTGGCATACATATGTCAAAATCCCACAGGATAACAGCGTATAAAAAGTAAATTACCCAAAATATTCATTAAGCTGTGCAATAAATTCCTCCGGCACTTTCCGTTCAAACGGAAAGCTTTCAATATTTCCCAGTCTGTCTGCAATATAGCCGAGCAGAACTGCACTTCTCTCCAGTGACCAGTCTGACAGCAGTGCAATGGTGTCGTGACGGGTATGCATGCCAAACCCATCTCTGTTCAGCGTCATTGCAGGGATTCCTTTCCATGCAAAAGTATTGGAATCACTTCCCCATATCTGGTTCTTCGTTGACATTCCGATACCGATTTCATGAGCCATATATGTGAGTATACTGCAGACAGACGCATCACCGGTGATCCCTGCCACAGTTCCGCCTACAAGCTGTCCGGCAAGATCTACATTCATGTTAAAACGATGTGCCGAAAGTTCATTTTCATGAATTTTGATATAATTCTGACTTCCCAGCAGACCTTTCTCTTCTGCGCCAAACCATATGAATTCCATTGTTCTGCGTGGTCTATGTGCATGGAAATATCTGCACAGTTCCATAATGATTGCTGCTCCGGACATATTATCATACGCCCCCGGTCCCTCCGGAACAGAATCATAATGCGCAGTCAGAGTCAGGATTTCCTCTGCCTTATCTGTCCCCTCGATACGTGCCACTACATTACGGGATGTACATGTTACTGTCTCCTGCTCTACAGATAAACATACCTGAGATGCACCCTTCGTCACCAGTTCGATGGCATCTTTGTAATGAATGCTTACGCCAGGAATCCTGTTATCATAATTGACAGCTTCTCTTCCTGCTTCTTTTTTCTCTTCTCCCGGCAGATTCTTTGGCAGAGCGTATGCACATGGAACCAGATCCACGCCTTCATCTAACGGAGAACCTGCAATACTGATGAATCCCACAGCACCGGCTTTCACCAGCTTCCGGTACATATCTTTTCTCACTGGATCATTTACCATAACAATCTTTCCGCTGACATGTGCAAGGCTGATATCATCACCGTTCTCTGCATACGCAAATGGTGCTTCCAGCCCGTCCTCTGCTGTGTTTCCGCATCTTCCATATCCGGTTACTGTGTATTCTTTTGTGTATGGCTCTGTTACTTTCAGCTTTGCTTTTTTTATCTGAAAGGTATCAAAAGAAAATTCTTCCAGATGACTCTCCACGCCAAAACTGTCCAGAGTTTTCTGAATCCTTTCTGCTGCTTTTTCTTCTCCTACAGTTCCTGCCTCTCTGATATAATCAAAATCTGCCAGAAATTCCAATTGACGCTTTCCACTGATCTCATTTGTATTCATAATCGTAAAAACCCTTTCTCTTTTCTTGAATTGCTATAGAAAAGACCTTTTTCTTCTGATAATATGATGTCAGGGCCAAAAGGTATTTTAACCTTGATATCATAATACTTATCATAGCAAAAAGGTCTTCAATTTAATAAACTGTATTTTTATTTCAGACTGTCAAAATATTCATCCCATGGTTTCGGTTCGTTGTCTTCTTCCTCTTCTTTTGGTGATGAATCATTCTGCTCTTTTTTATCATCCATATCTGTCTGAACATTCTGTATTTCTGTGCTGTCCGTAATATTCTGTTCATCTTCGTTTTCATAAGAAACCGATTCTTCCGGCACACGCCAGAACTGCTGCGGATGCGTCTGATCTTCCTGTGGCTGTTCACTCTGTGAATAGCTGTCAAACATAGGATTCACATAGTCTCGTGCTGCACGTTCTTCTTCCTCTTTCTGCACTTTAAGCTCCCCTGTCAGATCACGATAGAACATTACTTCTGTCATGGCCATATATGGAAATATCCACAAGAGTGCAATATAGAACGTAAAAACAGAAAGAAACATCAATGGGATAAAGCTTATCTTCAGCATAAGATATCTTCCGAAGTTTCCATGCATCATCTCCAGACTCTCTTTCATAGCCTCTGTACTTTTCAATTCCGGCTTATCTGACAGAATATAATAAGTCATCTCCAGAGGAATGACCAGAATCTGATAAACAATCATTCCAACGATCATCAGAACAACACCTGTATACAGCCAGGTGATCAGCACCTCCACAGAAGCATCTTCACCCGGAAGATTCGCATTACTGTAAATCGTATAGGGCAGCATGGTAAGCAGATTCAGTACTGCCATAAAAAATCCGGCAACGATCACTCTGTCCGGATGATGTCTGTAAAAATAAAACAGGTCATTTAATGAATATGCTTTCCCTCTGGCAATATTCAGATACATATAATTCATACCTGCCGCTACCACATTGATCAGCAGAGTCAGAATAAATGTAAATGCATACGACAGCACAATATCAATTGTTTCCTCTCCCGGAAATAAAGCCGAGGATATCATGCTGCTGATCAGAGCCAGTGCCTGAACTGCAACAAATGCCAAGATCAGTATCCCATATTTTCCTGACATGGCCTGCTTCGCATAGTTTTTTAATTCACGTCTCGATGTCATGTAATTCTCCTAAATCAGTCTGCCAGACCAAAGGCATCATGTACTGCATTCATTGCGCGCACGCCGTCCTTTTCATTGATCAGAACTGTCACACGAATCTCGGATGTAGAGATCATATTGATGTTTACGCCCTCATTATAGAGGCTCTCAAACATCTTTGCTGCTACTCCAGGATTACTCATCATTCCTGCACCTACGATGGAAAGCTTCGCAATATTTCTCTCAGAATGAAGCTCTGCAAATCCAAGCCTTGCCTGATTTGCATCCAGAACTGCAACTGCATCATCCAGATCATTTCCATCGACTGTGAAAGAAATATCCTTTCTGCCCGCACGTCCGATAGACTGCAGGATCACATCTACATTAATATTCTTCTTCGCAAGGGTATCAAATAATTTAAAAGCTACACCCGGCTCATCCTTTAATCCGATTACCGCAATTCTCACTGCATCTGTATCCAGCGCAACACCGCTGATCAACATTCTCTCCACTGTAACTTCCTCCTTTACCACAGTTCCTTCACTGTTGTTTAAACTTGAACGTACCACAAGTGGCACGCCATATTTCTTCGCCATCTCCACAGAACGGTTGTGAAGCACACCTGCTCCGAGAGTCGCAAGGTCAAGCATTTCATCGTAAGTGATCTCTTTGAGCTTTCTTGCTTTCGGAACCTTACGCGGATCTGCTGTGTAAACACCATCTACATCTGTATAGATTTCACAGGCATCTGCATGAAGAGCAGCCGCAAGAGCAACCGCTGTTGTGTCAGAACCGCCTCTTCCAAGAGTCGTATAATCATCATACTTGTCAACTCCCTGGAAGCCGGTAACTATTACAATCTTTTTGCTGTCCAGCTCTCTTCTGATACGCTCTGTATCAATTCTTTTTAAACGTGCATTTCCATGACTGCTTGTCGTATGCATGGAAACCTGAAAAGCATTCAGGGAAACCGCAGGAACTCCCAGTTTATCCATCGCCATTGCCATCAGTGCAACAGACATCTGTTCTCCGATGGTAAAGAGCATATCCATCTCTCTTTTCGGCGGTTTCTCATTGACATCCCTTGCCATAGTGATCAGTTCATCCGTATATTTCCCCATTGCGGACAGAACGACAACCACGTCATTTCCTTTTCTGTACTCTTCTATACAGCGGTTGGCAACATTAAAGATACGTTCTTTATTTGCAACCGATGTACCGCCAAATTTCTTGACAATCAACATTGTTTTACTTCCTCCATAATAAGTTTACAGGAAAGAGAAGATTCTCATATCTTCCCTTTCCTGTTCTGTTTACAGTAATCACTGTACAAATATTTATCTGAAGTATTGTATCAGTGTCCACCTTATCAGGCACACTATATGATACACGAAATCTGTCAGTTTATCAATCTTTAACTCGAATCTTTGCAAGTACCTGATCTCCGATCTGAGCCAGTTTCTCTTCAAATGCTCCCTGTGTCATTTCATCAGTGATAAATGCACATTCCTGTGGAAGCTGTCCCAGGCTGATGATCTCAACATCACCAAATACCTTCTTCGCTTCTTCTGCTGCTTCTTTTTTGATTCTCACGAAAAACTTTCCTGTCACTTCATCCAGTGGTTTCAGTACTGCCGGAGTACTGTTCCAGTTTGTCACAATATTAACATGGAGATGTTTTGCGGCATCCACAATATCACCAACTACAGCACTTGCTGTAGGCAGTTTACCTGCACCGCTTCCATAGAACATGGCATCTCCAAGCATATTTCCATGTACAAATACTGCATTAAACACATCATTTACACTGTAAAGAGGGCTGTTCTGGCCGAGCATAAACGGTGCTACCATTGCATAACAGGTTCCGTCTGCCAGTCTGCGGCTGGTTCCAAGAAGTTTGATGGTTCTGCCAAGCTTTGCAGCATACGCCATATCTTCAGGTGTGATTTTTGTAATTCCCTCTGTATAAATATCTTCAAAATCAAAATATCTCTCATAAGCAAGAGAGGAAAGGATTGCGATCTTACGGCATGCATCGTATCCTTCCACGTCGGCGGTAGGATCTGCCTCTGCATAACCCTTCTGCTGTGCTTCCTTTAATACAGTGTCAAATTCACAGCCTTCTGTGCTCATCTTATAAAGCATGTAGTTGGTAGTTCCGTTCAGGATACCTGTTACTTCGTCAATCTCATCTCCTGTAAGGGAAGAATTGATGACACGAATGATCGGGATTCCGCCGCCACAGCTTGCTTCAAATAAGAAGTTAATGCTCTTTTCCTTTGCAATATCCATCAGCTCGCGGCCATGCTTTGCAACCAGAGCCTTATTGGAAGTGCAGACATTCTTTCCTGCCAGAAGTGCCTTCTTTACAAAAGTATAAGCAGGCTCCACACCGCCCATAACCTCTACTACAATATCTACTTCCGGATCACTGACGATCTGTTCATAATCATGGACCAGAACCTTCTCTACCGGCTGTCCCGGAAAATCACGAAGATCCAGAACATATTTTACATGAAGTTCCTGTCCGGCACGTCTGGAAATGCTCTCTTTATTTTCATTTAATACTTCAAATACACCGCTTCCAACTGTGCCATATCCTAAAATTGCTACATTGATCATTTTCTTTTACTCCCTGCCTAATATTTTCAGATAATGAATTCCTTCATTCTGTTCAATCGTCTCTACCATTGCTTCTGCATCCCCCTCGCCCGGAAGAATGTCCACACTCAGAGTAAGTGTGGCAATCCCATTGATAGGAATACTCTGATGAATGGTGAGAATGTTTCCATGAAACCGTGCAATCGTCTGCAGGACAACCGACAAAAGCCCCGGTTCATCATCCATCTGGATAATAAAGGTGATCGTCTTTCCCCTTGTCTCTTCATGAAATGGAAAAATATCATCTTTGTATTTGTAGAAAGAGCTTCTGCTGATTCCTGTGCGCTCTGCTGCATCCTGTACAGTGTCCACTTTGCCGGAGTCCAGAAGCTTCTTTGCCTCCACCACCTTCAGCAGGACTTCCGGAACTGCTCGTTCCCTCACTACAAAATATTTCTTTTTCTCTGTTACTGGTTTCTGCATATCAATTTACCTGTCCGTTCTTTAAAGACATTTGTTTTTACACACTGGATATATTATCACACCACACAAAAATACGCAAGAAATATATTCTGCTGAATCATTGTGTAAAATCATTATGCCTCAACACGAAAAAGGCTGTCCTGATTTCAGACAGCCTTTTTTATTCTTTTATTTCTTCAGTGCGATCCATTTCAGATATGCATTGATGAAAATGTCAATTCCTCCGTCAAGTACTGCATCCACATTTCCGGTCTCCTCGTTTGTACGATGATCCTTTACCATGGTATATGGCTGCATAACATAAGAACGGATCTGATTTCCCCATCCGATATCTGTCACCTCACCGCGGATACCAGAGAGTTTTTCCTCTGCCTCCTGCTGCTTGAGAAGATACAGCTTGGCTTTCAGCATCTGCATGGCTTTATCTTTATTCATGTGCTGAGAACGTTCATTCTGACACTGTACCACGATTCCGGTAGGATAATGTGTGATACGGATGGCAGATGATGTCTTGTTGATATGCTGACCGCCGGCACCACTGCTTCGATAAGTATCAATACGGATCTCATCGTCATTGATCTCTACATCCAGATCCTTCTTGATATCCGGCATAACATCACAGGATACAAAAGATGTCTGTCGCTTACCTGCTGCATTGAAAGGAGAAATACGCACCAGACGGTGAACTCCCTTCTCTGATTTCAGATAACCGTAAGCATTTGTTCCGTTTACCTGGAAAGTAACAGATTTGATACCTGCCTCATCGCCGTCCAGATAATCCAGCACTTCCAGGGTAAATCCTTTCTTATCTGCCCAGCGGCTGTACATACGGTAAAGCATACCGCACCAGTCACAGGCCTCTGTTCCGCCTGCACCTGCATTCAGCTTAATGATAGCATTCTCACTGTCATATTCTCCGGAAAGAAGTGTCTTGATACGGATATTGTCAAAATCCTTCTGAAACTCATCCAGCATTTCCTGAATCTCAGGAATCAGTGCAGGATCGTTCTCCTCATATCCCATCTCGATCATGGTTTCCATATCTTCCATCTGTGTAACCAGATTCTGATAGGTCTCCATGTCATCTTTCATGTCTTTTAATTCTTTCATTTTCTTCTGGGAAACTTCTGCATCATCCCAGAAATCAGGCGCTTCCATTTCGCGCTCTAATTCTTCGACCTTCTGCTCTTTGTTAGCCAGGTCAAAGTGAATCCCTCACTTCCACTAATGGTTCTGTATAAGTCGCAAGAATGCTCTTGAACTGGTCTAATTCAACCACAGCTTCACCCACTTTCTTATTATAAATATTCTCTGTCGGACTCCCTGTGGATAACCGACTGAATTGCTATAGATTATAGCAGTCCTGATAAATAATTCGTTTAAAATAATAACATATCTTTAAGCAAATTACAAACAAAGAATTACACATAAAGCCTGTGTAATTTATGAGAAGAAGCTCTCTGCAACACTTATATCTGCAATATATCCCACTGTTCCTGTCATATAGATGGTTCCGTCCTCTTCCATATCGATCTGTATCATTCCGCCCGGCTGATTTACATTAATACGGGATTCCACCAGTCCCAGCTTATAGGCTGCCGCTGCCGCCGCACAGCTTCCTGTTCCGGAAGCCTTTGTATATCCGGAACCTCTTTCCCAGATTTCAATCTCCAGATTTCCCTTGTCGACCTGACGGCAGATCTGCAGGTTCATCCTCTCCGGAAATTCATCTGCATTTTCCACATAAGGTCCCAGATTCTTTACAGCTTCTGCACTTACATTGTCTGTAAAAATAATGCAGTGTGGATTACCAACTGTCAGGCAGGTAGCCTTGTATTCTTTTCCATGGAATACGAAATTCTCCTTAATTACTTCACGAACTTCACCGGAAACAGGGATATCGCTGGAGATAAAAGATGGTTTTCCTATGTTTACTTTAAATTCCGTTGCCCGGCTGTTCAGGCATTCCACATGAATCGTGCCTGACATAGTTTCAATGTCAAATTTTTTCTCAGTAATATATCCATTATCCATCAGATATTTGGCAAAAATACGCACGCCGTTTCCACTGATGGCAGATTCACTTCCGTCTGCGTTAAAAATACGCACACCCAATTTCCCATCAATTTCTACCGGTCCATAGAGCACACCGTCAGCGCCAAGCCCAAATCCTCTCTGGCAGAGAAGTGCAATCTTCTTTCCCTGAAGCTGTACCTGATTTTTCTTCGGATCAAGAATCAGATAATCGTTTCCAAGTCCCTGATATTTACTCATAATAATTGTATTTGCCATAACCATATCTCTCCTTCTGATTTATAATCCCGGATACTTCCCGCTTTTGTATCTGCATCGATAATCAATTGTCGGGCAATCTTCCCAACTCACTTCGCCACTTGTCTGATTAAATTTTGTGTCAGGTAATTTTCTCATATCACATCCTGACTTTATATTCATTATATTTTATTGTTTTTACCATGTATATAGAGTAAAATGCTTAAAACATTGCAAAAAATGCTCTGTAGGTATTACAAAAAAGACCATTATATCAGTTCTCTGATATAACAGCCTTACAGCAACATCACTCCTCTCTGTTCAGTTTTCTATTTCTTTACCCTATTTCGAAATAGTTACAAAGTTTTTACGATTACTTTGTAATTGTATGATACTATTATCGTGTAATAATGTCAATATCTTTGTAGCATATTTTCTCAGAAATTATAAAATATATTCGTTACTATTTGTTACATTCTTAGTAATAATTGTACATTTGCGCATTAAATGATATGATTATACCATGAATCAAACTTTTCCCTCCGCTTATTGCTTTCCACTGCTTATTTCTTTTCACAATCTCCACAGAGGACTTGCTTGATTCGATTAAATAATCATTGCAGATATCGGAGGCAGATATGTTATTATCAGAACAGTTCTATCAGACAGAAAAAACAGGATACCTGAACGAACAATTCCGACTTTTTCATCTTAAAGACCAGACCAGAAAGGAATTCTCTTACCATTATCATGATTTTCACAAGGTAGTTATCTTCATCTCCGGCAAAGCTGCTTATCATATAGAAGGAAAAGCTTATCAACTGAAACCATGGGACATTCTTCTGGTAAACCGCCATGCCATCCACCGCCCGGAGATTGATCCATCTGTTCCATATGAACGTTTCATTCTCTGGATCCAAAACGATATTCCCTGGCAGGAACTGCTGAAATGCTTCCAGAAAGCAAATGACCGAAGCTATAATCTGGTACGTCTGAACTCTGCTCTTCAGGAAAAGATGAAAGACATCCTGTTTGAATTGGAAAATTCCGCAAAATCCGATGAATATGGAAGGGAAATCCTGACACAGTCACTTTTTCTTCAGTTTATGGTTTATCTGAACCGTATCTTTCTGGAAAAGCAGTACATTTTTGATAAAAAATCCTACACCTTTGACTCGCAGATTGCCAGTATCCTTCAGTATATCAACCACAATCTGAAAGAAGATCTGTCTGTAGAAACGCTTTCTGCCAGATATTATGTAAGCAAGTACCATCTGATGCGGAAGTTCAAACAAGAAACCGGCTATACCCTTCATAATTATATTGTAAACAAGCGGCTTCTTATGGCACGTACTCTGATCTCAAATGGAATGCCTGTGACAAAAGCAGCACAGGAAAGCGGGTTCGCAGAATACAGCACTTTTTCCCGGGCATACCGTAAACAGTTCAAAACCAACCCCAGCGAAGAACTGCCTCATTATAGCAATCCTCTAAAATAATGCATCCACTACCTTTACACAACAATTCCATAACGCAAAAAAGATGTAACCATGTCTGAAAGAATCTTTCTTCTCAGACATAATTACATCTTTTATTGTTCTCAGGTCGGGCAGATATTCGCGCTCTGCTTACTGTTTCACTTTCTTCTTCGCTGTCGCACAGTAGAATACGAATCCCAGCAGTACCAGTGCCACGATCATCCATCCGGCCAGTGCTGCTGTTCCCAGACCTGCAAATTTATCATAGTAACCTTTCAGATAGATCACAATGATAATCGCCGGAATTCCATAGGCAACATAATTTTTCAGACATTTCGGGAATTTCATGCCTGTACCGGCATTCACCTCTGCAATGAAATTGTCCCATCCCCATCCGTTCTTTCTGGTACAAAACAGAAGGTAACCAAGACTTCCAAGAGGAAGAAGGTTATTAGAAACAATAAAGTCTTCCAGATCCATGATGTTGCTTCCATCGCCGAATGGCTGGAATCCGGAAAGTACATTGAATCCAAGCACACATGGAATGCTTAAGATCACAACAAGAACTGCGCAGACAACAACACTCTTTTTACGGTTCCAACCAAACAGTTCCATATTAAACACGATCAGGTTCTCAAATACAGCAATGATCGTTGAAACCGCAGCAAATGTCAGAAACAGGAAGAACAGACTTCCCCACAAAGCCCCTCCGCTCATCTTTGCAAAAATATTGGGCAGAGTGATAAAGATAAGGCTTGGACCTGCATCCGGCTGGATTCCATAGGAGAAGCACGCCGGAATAATGATAAATCCTGCTGTCAGCGCAACAAAAGTATCGAGTACGGTGATGCTTACCGCCTCTCCGGTAAGGCTTCTGGATTTGTCCAGATAACTTCCGAAGATCAGCATGGCACCAATACCAATGGATAATGTAAAGAATGACTGACTCAATGCCGCAAATACTACATTACCAACTCCTGCTTCCTTAATCTTCTGAAAATCAGGAATCAGATAGAAGCTGATTCCTTCTCCCGCGCCTTCCATCATTACTGAATGAACCGCAAGGATCACCATAATGATAAGCAGTGCACTCATCATTACTTTGGAGATTTTTTCAATACCATTCTGCAATCCCATGAAACAGACTGCAAATCCAATCAGACAGATGATCACCATCCATAACATCATCGTCGGTGCATTTCCCAGCATATCGGAAAAAGACTGTGTTACTGCTTCCGGAGTCGCTCCAACGAAATCTCCCCGCAGACTCTTCACACAATAGTAGATCATCCATCCTCCTACTGTTGTGTAAAACATCATCAGCATATAACATCCAATAATACCAATAAATTTCAATGGCTTCCAGCAGCTTCCTGCAGGTGCCAGTTTGTCAAAACATTTCGCAACACTTGTGTGGCTTCCCCGTCCTACCGCAAATTCTGCTACCAGAACCGGAATACCGAGAATAACCAGAAAACATAAGTAGATCAGGATAAAGGCCGCGCCTCCATATGCCCCGCAGATATACGGAAACTTCCACACGTTTCCAATACCGATGGCACATCCTGCTGACACCAGGATAAAACCAAGGCGTGAGCCGAAAGACTCTCTTTTCATACTGTTTTTCCCCCTTTATGGAATTGTTATGTGACTGTTCATCAATCATAATCACATAGCTGTGGATGTACTGAACAGTTCAGACAGATATTCACAATCTGCCAATTCAACGCGCTAACGTGTTTTTGCGCACGATAAAAGGGCCTCATGATTCAGCCCTTTTATTTTGCAGCAGACATGATCTGCTCACAATGTTCTGTTTACAAAATCATTACTGCCCGCTCTGTAGTAATGAACTCACCACTTACAGAAATGGGAGTCTTCTCAACTGAGATAAACGAGTCAGGCCTTATTCTTACGTCCACAGCACTGTTTGTATTTCTTACCGCTTCCACATGGGCAGGGATCGTTCGGATATACTTTGATTTCTTTTCTCTGAACCGGTTTCTTAGGACCGGCACTGTCATCCTTGTTTGTTCCGGTAACTTTAGCTACCTGTTCACGCTCGATCTTCTGCTCTACATGTACATGGTACAGCATACGAAGAGTATCTTCCTGAATGGATGTGATCATTTCGTTGAACATATCAAATGCACTCATTTTATATTCAACAACCGGATCTCTCTGTCCATAAGCAGCAAGTCCGATACCCTGACGAAGGATTTCCATATCATCAATGTGATCCATCCACTTGCTGTCAATGCATTTCAGAAGTACAACTCGCTCTAATTCACGAAGCTGCTCCGGTTCCGGGAACTCTGCTTCTTTTTCTTCATAGAGCTTCACTGCCTCTTCTTTCAGTTCATGTCTGATCTCATCGCGTTTCTTGCCTTTTACACTCTCAGCTGTAAGCGGTCTGATCGGAATGATCGGAGTAAGAACACCGTTAAATTCATTCAGATCCCACTCTTCAGAATCTACATCATCAGAGAAACACATATCAACATAAGTATCCACTGTATCCTGGATCATCTTATAGATTGCTTCACGCATATTCTCACCGTCGAGAACCTGACGACGTTCTTTGTAGATGATCTCACGCTGTTCATTGTTTACCTGGTCATAATCAAGAAGATTCTTACGGATACCAAAGTTGTTAAACTCAATCTTCTCCTGAGCTTTCTCAATTGCATTGGAAAGCATCTTGTGCTCAATCTGTTCATTCTCTGCAACACCAAGAGATGTAAAGATCTTCATCAGTCTCTCAGAACCGAACAGACGCATCAGGTCATCTTCCAGGGAAATATAGAAACGGGATTCACCCGGATCTCCCTGACGTCCGGAACGTCCGCGAAGCTGATTATCAATACGTCTGGACTCATGACGTTCTGTACCGATGATCATCAGACCACCTGCATTTCTTGCCACATCATCCAGCTTGATATCTGTACCACGACCAGCCATGTTAGTGGCGATCGTAACTGCTCCTGCCTGACCTGCCTGTGAGACAATCTCTGCCTCAAGTTCATGGAACTTGGCATTCAATACATTATGTTTGATTCCCTGTCTCTTCAGCATACGGCTGAGAAGCTCGGAAGTTTCAATCGTAATGGTACCGACCAGTACAGGCTGCTGTTTCGCATGAGCTTCCACTACAGCATTGACAACTGCGTTGAATTTCTCTTTCTTTGTCATATAAACAGCATCTTCATGGTCAACTCGGATAACCGGTCTGTTAGTCGGGATCTCTACAACGTCCATTGCATAGATATCACGGAATTCTTTCTCCTCTGTGACAGCTGTACCGGTCATACCGCCCTTCTTATCATATTTATTAAAGAAGTTCTGGAAAGTGATGGTTGCCAGAGTCTTGCTCTCACGTTTAATCTTAACATGCTCTTTCGCTTCGATTGCCTGATGAAGACCATCTGAATAACGGCGTCCCGGCATGATACGTCCGGTGAATTCATCAACAATAAGGATTTCATCATCTTTAACTACATAATCCTGATCCTTATGCATCAGGTTATGGGCACGAAGTGCAAGTGTAATATTATGCTGAATCTCCAAATTCTCCGGATCTGCCAGGTTTTCAATATGGAAAAATTTCTCAACCTTATGAACGCCCTGCTCTGTAAGGTTTACGATCTTATCTTTTTCATTTACAACGAAGTCACCTGTCTCGATAACTTCTTCACCCATGATGGCTGCCATCTTGGTCATCTCATGGCTGGCTTCACCGCGCTCTAACTGCTGAGCAAGGATATCGCAGGCCTCGTATAACTTGGTTGACTTACCGCTCTGTCCGGAAATGATCAGAGGGGTACGTGCCTCGTCGATGAGAATGGAGTCGACCTCATCGATGATACAGTAGTGCAGATCTCTCTGTACCAGCTGTTCTTTATAAATGACCATGTTGTCACGCAGATAATCGAACCCGAGTTCGTTGTTCGTAACATAGGTAACATCACAGTTGTATGCAGCACGACGCTCATCCTGCTTCATATCATTTAAAACAACACCGACTGTCAGGCCAAGAAACTCATGGATCTTTCCCATTTCTTCCGCATCTCGTTTAGCCAGGTAATCGTTGACTGTTACGACATGCACACCTTTGCCTTCCAGTGCATTTAAATATGACGGAAGTGTGGCGACAAGTGTTTTACCTTCACCTGTTCTCATCTCTGCGATACGTCCCTGATGGAGAATGATACCACCGATAAGCTGCACACGGAAATGTTCCATTCCAAGAACACGCTTGCCTGCTTCACGTACAACCGCAAATGCCTCAGGAAGCAGATCATCCAGTGTCTCTCCCTCTTCAAGACGTTTCTTAAATTCTCTTGTTTTTCCTCTGAGTTCTTCGTCGCTTAACTTCTGCATGTCCGGGCGCAGGCTCTCAATTTTCTCAACCAGAGGCATGATACGCTTAACCTCTCGCTGGCTGCGGGTCCCGAATACTTTTGAAAACATATTCATATTAGGTTTTACTCCTGTTTATTTCTTTTTTATACAAGCATTGCTGCCATATAACAATTGCTACTGTGCGGAATAATTTCTGTTCACTCCGTCCACAGCAGACATGTCAGCAGCATGCGAACATTACAAACGCTTACTATAATACACAATACTTGTATATTCTAACACTTTCCGTTATGGAAAACAATGAATTTTTCATGAACAAACCAAGAAAATTACGGAGTCACCAAAATTTATCGCTTTGTATCCACGATCAGTCTGCCAAATTTCTGCAGTTCCTTTTTGGCCTGTATAAAATCCGGTAAATGCCACTCCCAGTTCGGAGAACCAATGGTTCCCGGTGTGTTGATATGGCCCTCTTTTCCAAGTCCAAGAATATCTGCCAACGGAATGATCGCATATTCTGCCTGATTCTGCATGGTATACTGCAGGAATCTGTCCTTGACAGAGCCCTGTGATGCTCCCGCCTTCTTTAACATCCTGCGGATTTTTCTTCTGGCTGCGGCACTCATATTTCCATACCACTGCATGATCGTATCATTGTCATGCGTTCCTGTGTAAAAAATCATGTTTTCCACATCATGGAAGGTATCTCGGGCATATTTTCCACCTGTTTCTATGGAGAAGATCAGGATCTTCATTCCCTTCAGATGATAATGATCTTTCAGCATCAGAACCTCCGGACGAAGCAGCCCCAGATCCTCTGCTACCAGATCTAATCCCGGAATTTCTTTCTGAAGTGTATCAATGACCTCATATCCCGGTGCCTCGATCCATTCACCGTCAATAGCAGTCGGGCAGTCTGCCGGAATTTTCCAGTATGTATCAAATGCCCGGAAATGGTCGATCCTTATAATATCAAACAATTTGTTGCTATAGCCGATCCTGTCCACCCAGAATCTGTAATCCTGTTCCTTCATATGCTCCCAGTCATAGATCGGATTTCCCCATCTCTGCCCTGTAGCACTGAAATAATCAGGCGGTACTCCAGCGATGAAGATCGGACGTCCATCTGTATCAAGAAGAAAGTTATCTTTTCCACCCCATACGTCTACAGAATCCTGTCCCACATAGAAAGGAACATCTCCCATGATCTGGATTCCGGCATCGTTTGCAGCCTTCTTCACCTTCATCCACTGTGTGTAGAAAATATACTGAAGAAACATCTGATACTGTGCCTCTGTCTCCACCTCTGCCGGTAACTTCTGTCTGTTCTCCGGCCAGGTTCTATATTCTTCCGGCCAGTCATTCCAGCATTCTCCGTTATTTGCTTTCTTTAATGCGCGGAACACACCATACTCATATACCCATTCCTGTGAAGCAAATTCTTTATATGCTGTTTCTTCCTGTCCCTTTTTCTCTGTAAAAACATCAAACGCAGTTCTTAAGAAAGGCTCTCTGTACTGGCGGACAGCCTCATAATCTACTCTTGTAGCTCTCTCCTGAAATTCCTTTGGATGTTCCTTTAACAGACCTTCCTCTGCAAGCGCATCAAGACTGATATATAACTCATCCCCTGCACAGGAGGAGTATGGCTGGTATGGGGAATTACCATAACCAACCGGATTCAGTGGCAGTATCTGCCATATCTTTACATGATTCTCCTTTAATAACTCGATAAATTGGAATGCAGATTCTCCAAGTTCTCCGGCACCAATACGGGACGGAAGTGCGGAAACTGGCATTAATACTCCGGCTTTTCTCATGATTTTTGTGCTCCTTCCTTCTTTTTACACTTCTTCATTTATAAAATTTCGGTAACTATTCTTCAGCAATCCATTCCAACAGAATATACAAGTCAATATTCCATTGCCGCAGGCAATCCGGAATGAATTTCAACTTGTAATTTTTTAACTGCTGATCAGTTACAAATTTCATAATATCTTTTGATATTTTAACATATTTAGGCCACTGCGTCAAAGCATTCCTTATGCGCTAAAGGTATATATTTTTCCTGACAAAAAAGCTCCCTTACAGGGGGCATTTTGTCTCTCTGTAAGGAAGCTTTTCTTTATGAAAACTTTTTTATGGCTGTCTATGTTTCATATTTTTGATCTTATAAGCAGATTTAGAATTCCGGTTCGATCAGACCGTAAGTATTGCCTTTACGTTTGTAAACTACATTTACCTGCTCTGTCTCTGCATTGTAGAATACAAAGAAATTATGTCCGAGCAGTTCCATCTGTACGCATGCATCTTCCGGATACATTGGTTTGATTCCGAATTTCTTGGTACGGATGATCTTAACTTC
>OKUN01000345.1_pt1 | contig 29470 bp, 20 predicted proteins | sample 1606581 | NCBI WGS metagenome assembly OKUN01 (sample SAMEA3882509, study PRJEB24775) | human gut metagenome | biome: human-associated habitat; feature: intestine environment; material: feces | place: Netherlands | collected 2009/2010
GGAACCTTTTCCATCTCTTTCTTGGCTATGTAACCGGTACGGATTGGACATCGGGGATAAGTGAGTGGCACATCGAAGAAGCTTCGATGATTTCCGATGTAGAGAACCGGCACATCAGTTGGCACATTCTCTTCTCCAATAACCGTCAGTTTCACACCTGCCACCCACAGGATGAACCGGAAAACAGCCTGGACAATCCGAAGAGAACTGATTTCTTTCGCCATAGGATTGAATTTTCCAATGATCCACTCTATCAGAAGGATGGGAATGGAAAGAATCAGGAATCCAACCACTACGATCACGCATAAAATAAAACGAATCATATGATTTTCCTTTCTTTGATCTGTGCCTCATGCGTAGGAAGCATGTTTTGGCATATTGTTTATGTCTATTATATGTAATTTGAAAAATTCTTGCAATAAATCTTTTTATTCCTCATACAATAAAATAAATGGAGATTGCTGTTTGCTGTGTTTAAAGGCTGAGCATCAGATGAACAGCAATGAGACATCTGAGGTGGCAGAATGAAAAAAACAAAAGCAGTTCTTCTGGGAGTAATTTTGTGGTCACTGCTTTTGATCAGTGGATGCAATTTTATCCGCATTGAGGAGGAGCCGCGGAAACCTTTGGAATATTCCATTGTGAAAAATGAAGATTTGCCAGCAGAACTGGCTGCCTTGATACAGGAGAAAAAGGCGAATGAATTTCAGCTGACCTACCAAAGTGAAAAGGATCTGTTTCTTATAAAAGGATATGGGCAGCAGATGAGCGGTGGCTACAGCATTTCCGTGGAAGAACTGGGCGTCACCTCCCAGGCAGTTTTTTTCCGGACGCAGCTGATCGGTCCATCCGCTGGGAAGGCGGTACTCAGCCCGCCGTCTTATCCTTATATTGTAGTGAAAACGGAGTATCGAAAGGAGCCGGTCATATTTGAGTGAAAAGCTAGAGCATGTTATAAGATGGGCGCAACAATTATTTATTGAAATTTGACATAGCAGATTGCCAAAAAGGAGTGGAAAATCGTGGAATTAAGAAAAGAAAGTGTGCAGATGCTTCAGATAAAAAGCCGTGCAGCCAGCCAGGTGACGTTTGATACAGATTATAATGTACCAGATGCAAAGCCAGATGTGGGTCGACTGATCCAGAGCAAGGGTGACGTTTCCATGGATGAAGTGCGTCTCAGCGAGGGCAAGGCATTTATCAGCGGAAACCTGAACGTGGATATTCTCTATGTGGGGGAAGAAAACCAGAAGGTGAGCAGTCTGGGGGCAAAACTGTCTTTTGATGAGACATTGAACCTGGAAGGGATTGCAAGTGGGGATAAAATGTGCCTGAAGTGGGAGATTGAGGATCTCAGCGTGCACATGATTCATTCCCGAAAACTAAACATAAAAGCAATTGTCACCTTTTATGCAGTGGTAGATGAAATGGCAGGGATTCAGCTTCCGGTGGAAATCAGTGAGGAGGGAATTTCAGTAAAAAGGAAGAAAGTCCGTTTAATGAGTCTTATGGTACATAAAAAGGACACTATGCGGATTAAGGATGAAGTGACTTTAGTGTCCAATAAACCGAACATTGAACAGCTTTTGTGGTATACCATTGATGTCCGTGGAATGGATCTGCGTCCAGAGGATAATGTGGTGAAGGCAAGAGGGGAGCTGTCAGTTTTTGTCCTGTATTCGGGAGAAGATGAGGAAAATCCGCTTCAGTGGGCAGAGTATGTGCTTCCGTTTAATACGGAAGTGGAGTGTACTGGTTGTATGGGAGAGATGATTCCAAATATTGGCTTTTCCGTTATGCATCAGAGCATTGAAGTAAAACCGGATTCCGATGGGGAAGAACGGGTAATGAGTGTAGACACGGTGCTGGAACTGGACATGAAGCTTTACCGCGAAGAAGAGCATGACCTGATTCTGGATGTGTACTCGCCTTTGAAAGAATGCATTCCTCAGGGAAAAGAGATGTGTCTGGAAAGCCTCCTGGTACGGAATGACTCCAAATGCCGCGTATCTGACCGTATTGAACTGAAGGAAAGCCAGGGGAAAATCCTGCAGATCTGTCACAGCCAGGGACGTGTAAAGGTTGAGAAAACGAAAATTGTAGAAAATGGAATCCAGGCTGATGGAATTGTATTTATGAAAATTCTGTATATTACAGGAAATGATGAAATGCCATTCTATTCTGTTGATGGAATGATCCCTTTTTCCCATATAATTGAGGCAAACGGGATCAACGAGGACAGTATCTTTTTTCTGCAGGCAGATCTGGAACAGCTGTCAACGTCTATGATCGACAGCAATGAGATTGAAGTGAAGGCTGTGATCAGTCTCAATGTGCTGGTGCTTCAGTGTGAAAACCGGATGATCATAAGCAAAGTGGAGGAGCGTCCCCTTGATATGGAGAAAATCCAGGCAATGCCGGGAATCACGGTGTATGTGATGAAAAATGGGGATTCTATGTGGGATATTGCGAAAAGATTTTATACTACAGTGGAGGAAATCTGTGAGCTGAATGAACTGGAAGAGGACAGAGTTGTGCCTGGAATGCCGCTGCTGTTGGTGAAGAAGGTGGAAGGGTAAGGTTGCTTTCTGTTTGCTGCATATATTGGAGAAAACCTTTTCAAACATGCTCTGGTCACGGTGTGGACAGTAACGATATATATAGAATGAGAAATTTCCTCGCATAAATGTATTGAAAAAAATACAAAAATATTTTACAATAAAAGCATTGATAAATTGTATACAAAGTACAAAGAAACTGCTGCTTATAGGAGATAACCTGTCAGAGGTTTAATGTGAGCGGCAGCTACAAGCGGAGGAAATTATGCGTTTACGTGCACTTGCAAAGATAAATCTGGGACTTGACGTGGTTGGAAAACGTGATGACGGATATCACGAAGTCCGTATGATCATGCAGACCATACAGATGTATGACGTGCTTGAAATTGAGAAAAAAAAGGAACCGGGAATTGTCCTTACCACAAACATTCCTTACGTTCCTACTGACGAGCGGAATCTTGTATATAAAGCAGCGAAAATGTTAATGGATGAGTTTGATATAAAAGAGGGGCTTACCATGAATCTGGAGAAGTTTATCCCGGTAGCAGCCGGCATGGCTGGTGGAAGCTCTGATGCTGCAGCCGCTTTTGTTGGTGTGAACCGCCTGTTTGGACTGGGACTTTCTGAGGAGGAGCTGATGAAGCGTGCTGTGAAGGTTGGAGCTGATGTTCCGTATTGTGTGATGCGCGGAACTGCTCTTGCAGAGGGAATCGGAGAGAAGCTGACCAGACTTCCCAGAGTACCTCACTGCTATGTGCTGGTGGGAAAACCAGGGGTAAATGTTTCAACCAAGACTGCTTATGAGAACCTGAAACTAGACGATCCTGCTGTGGTTCATCCGGATATCGACGGTATGGTGACAGCTGTCAGAAATGGTGATCTTGATGGAATGATTTCCAGAATGGGAAATGTATTTGAACCGGGAATTATCAGCAAATATCCTGTGATCCAGGAAATCAAAGATCTGATGGAGAGTAACGGGGCACGTAAGGCCATGATGAGCGGAAGTGGTCCTACTGTATTTGGCATTTTTGATGATAAGGAGAAAATGGAGCGGGCAGCAGCTGTTCTCAGGGAGAGCAGACTTGCGAAGACTGTTTTTGCCACAGATGTTTTTTAGCGGAGGGAAATACAAATGACAAGTGATTTTACAGTGCATATGGATGAGTATCTTCCACTTAGGGAGGTTGTTTTTAACACATTGCGTCAGGCAATCCTGAAGGGAGAACTGAAGCCAGGAGAAAGACTTATGGAGATTGCCCTGGCGGAGAAGCTTGGAGTGAGCAGAACTCCTATCCGGGAAGCCATGCGTAAGCTGGAACTGGAAGGGCTGGTTGTGATGGTCCCGAGACGTGGAGCTCAGGTTGCCAATATTACAGAGAAGGATCTGAATGACGTTCTGGAGGTCCGGATCACTCTGGAAAATATGGCTATTGAGAAGGCCTGTGCCAATATGACAGATGCGGATATCCGGAAGCTGGAGCAGGCGGCTGAGGTTTTCCAGACCAGTACTGCGGAAGGAGACCTGGTAAAGATGGCTGAGGCGGATGTGAATTTCCATGAGGTAATTTATGAAGCTGCTGATAATAAAAGACTGATGCAGGTTCTGAATAATCTTCGCGAGCAGATCTACAGATATCGTGTAGAATATCTGAAAGAGGATGAGTCCAGAAACCGTCTGGTGAAAGAGCATGAGAAAATTACCAGGGCGATTAAGGAACGGGACGTGAAAGCGGCACAGGAGCTGTCTTTTGAACATCTGGAGAATCAGCGGATGGGAATTATTCAGGCGATTCGGGCAGAAGAGTAAACTGAGTGGTTTTCTGGGAGCGGAGCGGGCACATTCTGCCCGCGTTCCTCCTTCTGGAAAGTTGAGAGAAAATGAATATAATTGTTTTTATGGGAGATACTGGGAGAGATAACCAGTGTCTTTTTTTGTGTAATAGGAAATTTCGTTGGAATTCCCTATTACACAAAAAGCCCTACCGGTAGGATCGCACTGCGGCGAAATGAAAGCTGTCGTCCGAAGCGACCCGCCGCAGGCGGAGAATCCTGCAAGCAGGATTTTCTTTTGTTGCCTGAAAATGGAAAAGAGGAGCAGTGTTGGATAAAAATGATAATATTGTTATGATTTCAAAGGATATTCGAGCAAATGAACGGTATATAAGAGAACTCCTGGCGGATTGTGGAGATATTCAGATCCGGAAGATGCGGCTGGGGGATGAGCGGAAGGTTGACTGCCTGATGGTCTATATTGAGGTAGCGACTTCCAATATGATGCTGGAGGACTCTGCCATTGGAAAAATGGTGGGGCATTTCTGGGAGATTTCGCCTGGGGAGATGCAGGAATTTGTGGAGTATAACAGTCTGGGAATTGCGGATGTAAAGAAGCTGACTGACATGGAGCAGGTGTTCGCAGGGCTGCTTGCCGGAAATGCGGTTTTCTTTATGGACGGATTTGACCAGGCCATGAAAATTTCCAGTGTTGGTTATCCAAGCATGGGGGTAACAGAAGTGGAGATGGAGAAGGTTCTGCGAGGTTCCAGGGAAGGCTTCTCTGATTCTGTGAAAATAAATTCTGCACTGATCCGGAAGCGGCTTCGGGATACCAGATTAAAGGTAGTGGAATTCTATATTGGGGAGAGATCACATACACTGGTCCAGATGGTATACATGGAAGATCTGGTGCAGGAGGAATTTCTGGAGAAAGTGAAAGAGCGGCTGGGAGAGTTTCGAATTGATGGAATCCTGGACAGCGGAATGCTGGAACAGCTGACGGAGGATTCCTGGTTTTCCCCTTTTCCGCAGTATCAGACTACGGAAAGACCGGATCGTGCAGCGCAGGAAATTTTAAATGGAAAAGCAGTGCTTCTCTGTGATAATTCTCCGTCAGCGCTTATTTTGCCAGGTGTTTTTCACAGCTTTATGGAAAGCAGCGAGGACTGGTATAACCGATTTGAAATGGCATCATTTCTTCGAATACTGCGCTATGTGGCACTGGCAGCTGCTACGTTGCTGCCGGGACTTTATCTTGCAGTGATCCGGTTTCACACACAGATTCTTCCTACGAATATGCTTCTGTCCTTTGCCCAGGCAAGAGAAGGCGTGCCATTTTCCAGCATTGCGGAGCTTGTTCTGCTGGAGTTATCCTTTGAACTGATTCGGGAAGCTGGTGTACGGATTCCGGGAGCATTGGGAAATGCTATGGGAATTGTGGGAGGGCTGATCGTGGGCTCTGCTGCTGTGGAAGCGAATCTTGTAAGCCCGATCGTGGTCATGGTTGTGGCGATTACGGCGCTTGGTTCTCTTGCAATCCCAAATGAAGAATTTGCCTCGGCATTTCGGATGCTTAAATATTTCTTTTTGTTTTTGGGAGGATATCTGGGAATTTTTGGAATTGTGACCGGAGTATATCTGACAGTATCACATCTGGCAGGACTTCTCAGCTTTGGAGTCCCATACCTGACACCTTTTGTTAAACAAAGTACGGATAATGGGACTGGAAGCAAAATTGTGAGAGTGCCTTTTAAAAAGAGATGGAGGCGCCCTTCATATGCCAGACAAAATGAGCGAGTGAGACTGCAAAAAATCCGCGATAAAAACAGGAAGGATAGGTAGCAGGAATAAATGAAATTTGCAGAAAATAATCAAATCTCCCAGCGGCAGCTCTACAGACAGATTGTGATTGCGTTTATTGCACCATTAATATTGTGCCTTTTCGAAAACAGAAAAACTCTGGGGCTTGGTGGGCTGGCAGGGACTGCAGCAGCCCTTGCAGCTGTGCTGTTTTATGTGATTTTCCTCATCCGTCTTCGTTATGCTTTTGCCAGGCCCTGCAAAACAGCCGGTGTGGTGTGGGGACGGCTGGCAGCGTTGTTTTTTCTAATATACTGTATTCTTGGAGCAGCGTTTCTTTTGAATCTTCTGGGAGAAATTGTTGCAGTTAGTCTGGGAACAGGTATAGGAAAAAAATGGCTATGTCTGATCACATTGCTGGTTTGCAGTCTGGGCACGCAAAAGAGGATTCAGAGACGAGGCAGAATGGGAGAAGTGTCAGGAGGCGTGGTACTTGCAGCGGTTATGCTTATGTTAGTCCTGGCTGTGGGACAGGGAAAATGGGAGTATTTTCAGGAAATGGTATGGAATTCCTCTTTCTCAGGAAGAAAAATTATGGAAAGTGGATACGATGTGATATGTGCATTTTCCGGATTGGGGCTGCTTCCCTTTGCATTGGACAGTGTAGGAAACAGTAAAGATACAGGGAAAACTGTAAGTTTTGCCGTTTTTACCCTGGGAATTTTGCTTATTCTGACGGAATTGCTGCTTCCTTCAGTATTTGGATGGGGGCGCCTGAAATATGAAAGCTGCCCGATTTTGCCGCTTCTGGCAGGTGCGGAACTTCCAGGGAATGTATTGGCAAGATTTGATGTCCTCTGGATGGGATTTCTTTTATACAGCCTTTTATTTTCTATTGGAAGTTTTCTGCATTATGGTCATTTAATTGTGGAAAAAGCAGATATGGGAACTGGAAAGCTGTGGATATCCACTCTGGTTTTTGCCGGAGCTGTGTGGGATATTGAAAGATGGGGAATCCGGAATAGTTTTCCATTATATTTGAAATATATTTTTGTGCCCGGAATGCTGGTGCTTCAGATTATTTTTTTTATGACAGGCAAAAAGAAGTGGAAAAAAAAGCTTGCCGCAGCGTGTGTCAGTACATTGTTTCTGTTAACCGGCTGTGGTGGTGTGGAACCGGAGAAACGCATGTATCCGCTTGCACTTGGAGCCGATATTACAGAGGGGAGATATCAGCTGACTTACGGAATTCCGGATCTTCCAAAATCTACAGGACAGGAAAAAGACGGGGAAGACCAGGGGAATGCTGCTCCGTCGATTCAGGGAGAAACTTTCCGTGAGATTGAAAATATATACAGCCGGACACAGGAAAAATATCTGGATATGGGACATCTGGAAATTCTGGTTCTTGGAGAGAGTCTGTTGGATGGAGGGCGTTGGGAGCAGGTTCTCGAGTATCTGAAGCAGGAGCCGACTATAGGTGAAAATGTTTATGTGTTTCGCTGTGCTGCGGCATCTGAAGCAGTAGCCTGGGTAAGCCCTCAGGACGTTTCTCTGGGAGAGTATCTTCTTGGGCTGCTGGAAAATAATCCAAATGGAAGCCCGGGACAGGCAGTAACGCTTCGTGAGGTTTATCATGAGTTTTATGAACGTGGTGCTTTGTCTGAATTGCCAGAACTGAAAATTTATGGAAAGGAACTGGAAGTGAAATTTTAGCCGAATCAGGTAAGTACCAGGGCGTGCAGATTGCGGGAATGATTTTTCAAACAGGCTCCAGAGCGGCTATGAAAAGCAATAAGCAACTAGTGGGTATGAATGTGATTATTCCAGGCTGGGACAGGGAATACTTTTGTTAAGAAAAATATGGGAGGTACTTTTATGCTTTGTCTGAGAAAAAACAAATATCATATAGCGGCAGCACTTCTGACAGCTGTATTACTTTGCCCATGCAGTGAAAATTTTAATAAAACTTCCAACCTTCTTGCATGGTGGGGAACTATTTATCCCCAGTTCTGTTTTATGGAAGCACCGAGGACGGAGAACGGTCAGAAAGCAGAGCCAAGATTTCATTTCTGGATTGTGGATACACTTAACGCTTTGATGTAGTACAAGCACTTGCACCGCCGCTCCTTTGGTGTTAAAATGAAATACAGATTGCAAATATCGCTTGACTATGAATTTGGAGATAGATAAATGAAAATAGACAGAGATGCGCCTGTTGGTGTGTTTGATTCCGGTATTGGCGGACTTACTGTGGCAAGGGAGATCATGCGGAATCTTCCAGCAGAGAAAATCGTGTATTTCGGCGATACTGCCAGAGTTCCATATGGCAGCAAATCCAGAGAGACTATTATAGGATATTCCCGTCAGATAATCCGTTTCCTGAAAGAGCAGAAGGTGAAGGCGATTGTGGTGGCCTGTAATACAGCCAGTGCGTTTGCCCTGGAGGCAGTTCAGGAAGAATTTGACATTCCCATTCTTGGAGTGATTGAAGCCGGTGCCAAGGTAGCTGCGCAGGTTACCAGAAATAAACGGGTGGGAATCATCGGTACAGAAGGTACTGTTGGAAGTGGAATCCACGCGGAGGTTCTGAAAAAGATCGATCCGGAGATTACAGTGATTGGAAAGCCATGTCCCTTATTTGTACCGTTGGTAGAGGAAGGCTGGACTCATGATCCGGTGACAGTGGAAGTCGCCAGCAGATATCTGAGGGAATTACAGGAAAAAGATATTGATACACTGATCCTTGGCTGTACCCATTATCCACTGCTCCGTTCTACCATCGGACAGATCATGGGAGAGGGTGTTACTTTGGTGAACCCGGCGTATGAGACGGCACTGGAGCTTGGCAGACTTCTGAAAGAGCAGAATATGCAGAGCACCGGACAGGGACAGTCCGATTTCCCATATCGTTTCTATGTGAGCGATCTGGCAGAGAAATTCAAAGGTTTTGCCAATTCAATCTTGCCCTTTGATGTAGAGAAAACACAGAAAATCGATATTGAGAAATATTAAAAAGAGATGGAAAAAAGAATGGAAAAAGAAGTTTTAATTCACGTAAAAGGTTTACATATGATGGACACACCAGAAGGTGATGAGCCAATCGAGATTGTGGTTCCGGGAGAGTATTATTTCCGCAATGGAAGCCATTATCTTCGTTATGAAGAGATGCTGGATGAGCAGGGAGACCCTACTGTAAATTATATCAAGATATCTTCCCGGGGAATGGAAGTCCGAAAAAAAGGACAGGTAAATACACATATGGTTTTTGAGCAGGGAAAGCGTAATATGGCATTTTATACCACCCCGTTTGGAACTCTTGAAATGGGAATTTCAGCGACGAATCTGGAATTAGAAGAAAGTGATGGGCAAATTGCCATGAAAGTGAACTATTCTCTGGACTTGAATCAGGAGCATGTGGCAGATTGCTGTCTGGATATTCAGGCGCAGGGGAAGAATACAACTGGGTTTGTGTTGTAGGAACTGTTGGGTAGAAGCATTACAGAAATTAATTTTAACAAGAAGACAGCAGGCGTTCGTTTGTTAGAATGAACTCCTGCTGTTTTTTTTATTGTTATTTGAAGCGGTAGCAGTGGACGAATCTGGTATTGGAATCAATATTTTCAGATGAAACCAGTGGTCACTGGCGCTGACATCCACGGTATTCATGAATTTGAAAAGGGTTCCATCGATGACGCTGGTTATGGTAATCCCATGTTTCTGGCAATATATGGTTTTCATTTTTTATGTAATGATGTAAACAAAAAAGGTGCGACTTAAAAGTTTGTTTTTAAGCTGCGCTTTCTTTGTTTAATTCACCAGCCGTAACCAGATACGAAAGCGTAATCTGTAGCTTTTTAAACGTGGGATGTTGTGGACTCCTGGAGAAATTCATTTTATACTATAGTTAAATTATGAGTAGATTTACAAGAAATGAGAATTGGTTATTGTTCAAAGATTGTGAACAGCAATAATTTACGGGAGGAAAACAGAAATGGAACATACATTTTGGATCTGGTATCCGGGAGATTTTGAATTATATCATGCCATGAAGCAGAATTTCAGCCGTGTGGAGAGAGGTTTTGGATGGCCGGCATTTTGGAAGAGTGAGGGCTTCCGCAACCGTGTGGCTTTCCGCCGGACTTATGAATTGGAGCAGGAGACCAGTTTTACTGTATTTTCCAATGCGATTGGTCATGTGCTTGTAACCAGGGAGAATGGGGAGAAGAAATATCCATTTGGAAAGAAGATTACAGTAGCACCTGGAAAGGTGCGGATCTCTATTCATGCAGGCTGTGTGGAGGCATTTCCTTGCGCTTATGTGCAGGGTGAGGTGATCCATTCTGATAAAACATGGAAGGCAGAGGATTATTCCCAGCCATTAGTGCCGGTTGGAGTGTGTAAGTATTTTACCAAGCCGGGACAGAATCCTACTGTGTGGGAATATACAGAAAAAGAGTGCAAGCCGGTGAAAATCAGCGAGATAAACGGTGGCGTGCTGGCAGAGTTTGAGACGGAGCTGACAGCGGCGGTTTATGTGAAAAGTAAACGCAGTAATTGTGTTGACAGTACAAGCGAAGATGAGGATTTAGAGGTTTTTTGCGGTGAATCTGAGGACGAAGCTCTTGACCTTGAGCACTGCTACTACAGCTGGCAGCCGAATCCGGTTACAAATCGATGCCCATGCTGTGCAGTCCGTTTTGCATTCATTCCGAATTGCAAAGCCGAAGATGTGGAAATCACAGCATTCTATCAGTATGTAGATTTCCCGAAACGCGCTTCCTTTAAGTGTAATGATGAGAAACTAAATAAAATCTGGGAGGTGGCGGAGCATACCTTCCGTCTTTGCAGCGGTATCTTTTTCCTGGATGGGGTGAAACGTGACAAATGGATCTGGTCTGGAGACGCCTACCAGAGCTTTTTTGTAAATCAGTATCTGCTGGCAGATCCTGATATTGACCAGAGAACTCTTTTAGCACTACGTGGAAATGATCCTATGACAAGACATATCAATACCATCATGGACTATTCCCTGTTCTGGATCCTGGGCGTGCTTTATCATTATGAGGCATATGGTGACCTGGAATTTGTCCGCCAGGTTTATCCGAAAATGTGCTCCCTTATGGAGTTCTGTGAGGGTCAGCTGGATGAAAACGGATTTCTTGTAGGTCGTGAAAATGACTGGATCTACATTGACTGGGCTGACATGGATAAGACTGGTGCCCTTTGTGCAGAGCAGATGCTGTTCGCAGCATGCTGGCAGACCATGGCGAAAGTGAGTGCGGCTCTTGGAGAAGAAAATCCGGAATACATGGAGAAATATGAGAAACTGATCGGGCAGATCCGTAAATTATACTGGGATCAGGAGAAAGGCGCATTTATTGATTCCTTTGAATCCGGTAAGAGAAATGTGACCCGTCATGCCAATATTTTTGCAATTCTTTTTCACATTGCAACACAAGAAGAGCAGGAGAAAATTCTGGCAAATGTAATTAAGAATGATGCAATTCCGGCAATTACAACTCCGTATTTCAACTTCTTTGAACTGGATATGCTCTGCCAGACCGGAAATCTGGAATTTGTACTAAATAAGATTCGCAATTACTGGGGCGGTATGCTGGACCGCGGTGCAGTTACCTTCTGGGAAGAGTTTGACCCGGAGGCACCAGTAGAAACTCAGTACGATATGTACGGCGACCGCTTTGGAAAAAGTCTCTGCCATGCCTGGGCTGCAAGCCCGATCTATTTTCTGGCGAAGTATTTCATGGGGCTGAAATTTACTGGAGTCGGCGGAAAAGAATTTGTGGTAGAACCGCATACTGAGTTTTTCGACAGCTTTGATTGTACATTGCCTGTTGCTGAGGGACAGGTACATATTGTGTGGGATGGGAACGAGCTGAAGGTAGAGAAGACAGCTCACAGACTTGATTTATAAAGTTCTGTGGGCTGTTATTAGCGCTAAAAAAAGGACTGTTCACGCTAATTCTTCCACAGAGATAGGAAAAAGCAGTAAACTGTCAACAGAACGAGAATGCCGAAAAGGTAGTTGGTTTAAGGACAGAGATTTCAGAAAGGAGCAGTTTACTGTATGCAGAAAATTGATTTTAACAAGGATTGGATATGCAGGTGTCTTACCAGGGATGAGGAAGCTTATCCGGTGACTTTGCCACATGACGCAATGCTGAGTGAGCCGCGTACTCAGGAGAGTACCGGCGAGGGAAATATTGGATGGTATATTGGTGGAGATTACGAATATACCAAGAATTTCTTTGTGCCAGAGGAGTATAAAGGTAAGAAAGTCCTCATTGAATTTGAGGGTATTTACCACAATGGTGAAGTTTACATAAATGGGAAAAAGGCGGCTTACCGTCCTTATGGTTATACCAATTTTTATGTGGATACAGAGGGCTTTTTCCAGTATGGAAAAGAGAATGAGATCAAAGTCATTGCGCGCAATGCTGACCAGCCAAACAGCCGCTGGTATTCAGGAACCGGTATTTACCGTCCGGCTTATCTGTATGTTGGGGAAGAAAAACATATTCCGGTAAACGGTGTGAAAATCCGTACCTTAAGCTATGATCCGGCGAGAATTGAGGTCGTTGTGAAAACTTCTTCGCCGGGAGAGGTTTCCCTGAAGATTGAGTTTGAGGGCTCTAAAGTACTTAGAGTAATTGGTGAAAGTACAAAAATAGGAAATGTAAACAATGACAAAATAATATCATCAGATAATAAAAACATGCAGCCAAATGAATCAGTACAGACTGGAAAAAATGGTCAGAAGAGTGAATTGGCGCAGGTGGAAGCGGAAAAAAATAATCAGGAAGCAGCATACCAGGCCATCTTCCAGCTGGATGTTCCAAACGCAAAGCTCTGGGATACAGAGCACCCGAATCTCTATACCTGTAAAGCAATTTTCGGTGAAGACGAAGTAACTGAAACTTTCGGAATCCGTGAATTGATCTGGAATCCTCAGGTAGGAATGACCATTAACGGAGAGCGTGTGATTCTTCGCGGTGCATGCTTTCATCACGATAATGGCGTGCTTGGTGCATGTACGTATCCGGAAGCAGAAGAACGTAAAATGCGTATTCTCAAAGAAAATGGATACAATGCAGTCCGCTCTGCACATTATCCTTGCTCTAAGGCACTTCTGGATGCCTGTGACCGTGTGGGAATGCTGATGATGGATGAATATGTAGATGTGTGGTACATTCATAAGACTAAATATGATTATGCCGGACAGCTTGCTGATTGGTGGAAACAGGACTTAAAAGACATGGTTGACAAGGATTATAATCATCCAAGTGTGATCATGTACTCTACAGGAAATGAGGTTGCAGAGACCGCTCAGAAGAAGGGAATTGCCCTTACCGGTGATATGACAAACTATCTTCACAGCCTGGATTCCACCCGTCCTGTTACCTGCGGAATCAATATTTTCTTCAATTTCTTAAGCTCCATAGGACTTGGCGTTTACAGTGATGACAAGGCAGAAAAGACAGCTGCTTCCAAGCCGGAAGAGAAGAAAAAGCCGGTAGGAAGCGAGTTCTATAATACTCTTGCCTGTCTGGTCGGAGACTACTTTATGAAGTGTGGTGCCACCCTTTATCCATGCGATTTAAGGACGAAGGATGCCTACGCAAACATGGATATCGCAGGTTATAATTACGGTATTTTCCGCTACAAACATGACCTGAAAAAGTACCCGAACCGTCTGATTCTGGGAAGTGAAACCTTCTGTAAGGATGCGTATAGTTTTTGGGAAATTGCCAAAAAAAACAAACGGATTATCGGTGATTTTGTGTGGGCAGGATGGGATTATATCGGAGAAGTCGGGGATGGTGCAGCAGAGTATTCTGACTATAAATTTGAAGATCCAGCCACGAGAATGACAGGTGGAAATGGTCGAATTGACCTGAATGGAAAGCCGCGTGCAGAGGCTGCATATACTCGAGTTGCTTTTGAAAGAGAGACAGGTCCGTTTATTGCAGTTGATCCTGTTTACCAGAAAGAAAAGCTTCGTCTTACCGGCTGGCAGCTGACAAAGGCTCTGGAAAGCTGGGCATGGGATGGCTGTAACGGAGAACCGGCGAAGGTAGAAGTTTATGCAAGGGCTGCACAGGTTGAGCTGTTTATCAATGGCAAAAGTGCTGGTAAAAAGAAAGTGAAAAAATGCCGTGCAAACTTTAATATCACCTATCAGAATGGGGAGATAACGGCGGTTTCTTACGATGAAAACGGAAGAGAAATCAACCGTTATTCATTACATACAGCAGGAAAAGAAACGGTTCTTCAGGTGCGCCCAGAGGAGAAAACCGTGAAACCGGAGGGCCTTGCATTTATTCAACTGCAATACACAGATAGCAAGGGAATCTGGAAACCAATGGAGAAACATAACATAAAAGTAACAGTAGAAAATGGTGTCCTGAAGGGACTCGGAAGCCCGGCTCCTTATGTAAAAGGGAATTATACTGACCATACTGTGGCGACTTATTATGGTGAGGCAATGGCAGTTGTACAGGCAGATGGAAACGGACCGGTGAAGGTTACCGTGGCAGATGAAGAACGGTTTTATGTGGTGGAAATTCCATGTGAATGAAGTGAAAGACTTATGATTTAAGGTGGAAAAGAGGTTGAAAAAATGAAGAAAAAAGGTTTTATCATAGGTGGAATCTGTCTTGCTGCTATAGTTGGTATTCTCGGTTACAATCATGAAGCTGTTCGTGTGGTTTTTTATAATGTATACTCTCCATCAGTGAAATTGGATGATTCTTCCAAATGGAATGGTGGAAAAGCTTATGAGAAGCTGCCATATTCTGAGGCTTCCGAAAATGATTATCTGGATCTGTATGTGCCGGACAGTGAAGAACCTATGCCGTTGATCATATTGGTACATGGGGGCGGCTTCGTATACAATGACAGCCAGTCCCGTCAGGCGCAGCTGATGTACCGCTATTTCCGCGATCATGGATATGCATGTGCATCCGTTAACTATCGTCTTGCCCAGGAAGCAGCCTTTCCGGCAGGAGTGGAAGATGTGAAATCAGCGATCCGTTTTCTTCGTGCAAATGCAGAGAAATATGGATACGATCCGGAGCGTTTCGCAATCTGGGGAGAGTCAGCTGGGGGGTATTTATCAGTGATCTGTGGCGCTTCCAATGATGAGGAATTTAATAGTGTTCCATTTATCGGAGAAGATGAGAACCATCCTGTTTCCAGTGAAGTTCAGGTGATTCTGGACTATTACGGCTGTATGGAATTCGGAACTATGGAAGATGATTACAGGGAGCTGAGGATTCCAAAAATTGTCCGCTGGGTGGCCAGCCTGTGGCTTCAGGGGGCAATTAAAGATACCGGCTACGAGGATGTGGAATCTTATTGGATGCGCAAGGATGTAAAAGCTCTTACTGAGGATGAGAAAAACAACTATAGTCCATTGTATTATATTGAGAAAAATCTTACGAAGGAAAATAGTCCGGATATATTGATCTGGCATGGTGATGCGGATTTAGATGTTCCGTATCTGCAGTCTGAGAGACTGAATGCACTGCTTACAAGAATTGTTGGGACAGATAAGGTGGAATTTAAGCTTTTTCATAATTATAAGCATGCGGCAGATCAGCTGTACAGTGATGAAAATCTGGGAATCCTGAAAGAATATCTGGATGAGAAATTTGCATAAGGGAAGTCGCATACATTAATATGAGCGTGATTACCGGAGAATCGGCAGACACATAAGCTGACAGAAACGAAGAAAATATCTGGCACAGGGCAGAATTGCCCCGTCAGATATTTTTTTGCCCTCAAATAAAAAGGTTTTAACAAAATCTGTCAAAACCTTGAAAAAGCTAAATGGGTTTGATATGCTGTCTATGTATATCTTTTGATGAGTTGTGAGTCATTGTTTACAGGTAATATTCTGTGCGGGTAAATTTTGCACAGAATTGCAGCACAAGGTGATCATTGTGCACTTAGTGAACAGTGCTATTTTATATAGTAGGGAGAAACTATGAAAATAGAAAAGAAACTATGGATTACCCTGTTCGTATTTGGATTGTTTGCAATTGGTTTTTCAGGTTGGATATTCAGTCAGAGTACAGCCAGGGAAAAATTGCTCTGGGATAATACGATTAGGTTTGAAACAAAAAAACTGACAGATGGAGAAATCAAATCAGAGAATATTGCTCTGCCCGAAGACTTCGATGATCCCAGATCAATCTTATTTAAAACCACACACACCATTGCAGAAGTGTGGCTGGACAGAGAAAAAATATACGAATACGGAAATGAAGAAGATGCTCCCGGCTTTATGAAGTCACCGGGAAGCTGCTGGCACATTGTGAATATTCCGGAAGACAGCGCTGGTAAAAGTCTTGAGGTTAGAATTATTCCAGTATATGACAACTATTATGGAAATGAAGTCAGCATTGTATACGGAACACGGGGCAATTGCGTTCTGAAAATTTTAATGGACAGCTTTAAAACCCTGTTGCTCAGCTGCGGGATCCTGTTTGCAAGCATCATCTGCCTGCTGCTTTATTTGGGAGCAGTGCGAAGAAAAAGAAGAGACGAGACAGAAACGAAGATAGAGGTCTTTTTAAACCTTGGATTTTTCTCATTGCTGATTGCAGTATGGACACTGGCACAATGTGGATTCCTGCAGTTTTTGATTCCGGATGGAAGAACTTTGTATTTTGTGGATTATTTTTCATTCTTCCTTTTCCCGGTACCCTTTAATTTCCTGCTATATGATATCTGTAAAAGCAGATATCACAAAGGTGCATTGATTTTTCCCATTCTTTATCTTGCGAATATGGCAGCTGACGTTCTGCTTCAGTGTACGGGAATTATTGATATATTCCGGCTGCTTCCCGCAACCCATGTTATTATGGTTGCCAATGCAGTTTACACAGTTGCCCTCATTCTTTACGAGGCCAGAAAAGAAGGCAACGATGAAGCCAAGAAATTCCAGTATCCTATGTGTGTGCTCATAGTATTCGGAATGGCAGAAATGTTCCTTTATTATTTGAGGGAATTTCAACAGACATCCATTTTGCTTCCCATAGGAACCCTGCTGTTTATCATTATGCTGATCTGGATCCAGGTTTCCCAATATTACGATCAATATATCCAGAAACAAAAGGTGATCTATCTGCAGAAAATAGCTAACATGGATATGCTCACAGAGGCCATGAACCGAAACGCTTACGAGGACATGGTGAAATATCTGGATGAAAGTGATATTAAACTTCGTACAACAGGTGTAGTTCTGTTTGATCTGGATAATCTGAAAGTGATCAATGACAATTTTGGGCATGAAAAGGGAGACGAAGCGCTGAAGCTATGCTATCAGTGTATCAGTCAGGCATTTCAGAATGTAAAGAACTGTTTTCGGATTGGCGGCGATGAGTTTGCATATGTATATCATAGCGATGAGAAGGATATGATTCCGGAACGGCTGAAGGCGCTTGAGCTGATTTTGAAAAAAACAGCGGAAATGCACAAGCTGGATTATCCACTCAGCATGTCAGCAGGATATGCTTATTATCAGCCTGATATAGATTTTGACTTTAAGGATATTGTAAGACGAAGTGATACCATGCTGTACCGTCAGAAGCGCAGAAAGAAGGTGGCACGGTCAGCAGGTCTGGACAATCTGCTCTCCCGTATGAGTAAGCAGTCGACAGAGGAGATCACAGATGAGGTGATCCTGCAGGAGAAAAAGTATCAGAGCATGTCAGTGGATGAGCTTTGCAGCGTGATTGATCTTCTGAGCCCCACTGCAGATAATTACCCATATGTGGTTGATTTTCGGACGGATTTTTATTACATAGCAAATCAGGCTCTTGAACGCTTCTGTATTCCCAAAAATGGTTTTCATAATGTAATTTCGAAGCATAAGGAATTTGTATATGCACCGGATTATGAAAAACTGAAAGCAGAATTTGATGACCTCCTTAAAACAGACCGCTGCACTCATAGCATGGAATATCGATGGCTGGATCTGAAAAAAATGCCGATCTGGATTCATTGCAAAGGTTATCTGGTTCGTGACGACAACATGAAACCACTTTACATGATTGGTTGCATTAATGAGATTGGAGAGAGACAGAAGGCAGATAATGTAAGCGGACTATTGGGAGAGTCTGGGTTCCGGGAGTATATGAACCAATTGGATACTCCTTTGGAAACAGGATATCTGCTTCGTATAGGAATTGATCATTTTAAGGAGATTAATGATAACTTCGGACAGGAGTACGGTGACTTTGTACTTAAGAAATCGGCGGAGTGTATTTCCGGCTGCATATCAGAAGGACAGAAGGTGTACAAGCTTGTGGCAGATGAATTTCTGATCCTGGATGTTTCTTCTGACGAAGCGAAGGATGCGGATAAGCTTTATGATAAAGTGAGAGAGGCAATAGACAGATTTATTGAAACCAATGAATTTAAAGTCATGTATACGGTTTCTGGAGGAATTGTGCCATTTGCGGCATTAAAAGGAAATCAGTATGCAGAAGCATTGAAGCTGACAGATTTTACCCTGAATGAGGCAAAGAAGCTGGGAAGAAACCGTTGTTATATATTTAATGGGGAAACCTACAGAAAATTTCTTCGGAAAAGGGAGATCACCCAGGAATTGCGGGAAGCTGTGATCAATGGATTCCAGGGCTTTACAGCTTTTTACCAGCCTGTATTTGCGGAAGATAAAAAAGTGCCTTATGGAGCAGAAGCTTTAATGCGTTTTACCTCTGAAAAATTCGGAATGATTTCACCGGCGGAGTTCATTCCCATTCTGGAAGAAACAGGTCTGATTATTCCTGCTGGCCGCTGGATGATGAAAGAGGCTATGGGAAAATGCAGTGAGATCCGGAAGATACTTTCAGAGTTCCGGATGAGTATTAATATTTCCCAGGTACAGGCCTCTAAGTCTGATGTGATTCAGGATATCAGTGCAGAAATGAAAAGGACAGGGCTGCCGCTGGAAGCGGTGATCGTGGAATTGACAGAGAGCGATCTTCTGGAACAAAATATAAATGAGAAGCATTTTCTCACAGAACTGAAGCGAATGGGAATCAGTCTGGCGCTGGATGACTTTGGAACCGGATACTCGAACTTCCATTATCTCAGCGAGCTGAAACCAGAGATCATTAAGGTTGACCGCTCTTTCACTGCGAAAGCATTTGCAGATGAACAGGAATATTATCTGCTGAATCAGTTCTGCACCATGATCCATAATCTGGATATGAGGATTTGCATTGAAGGCGTGGAAAATGAGCAGGAATGGGCCATGATCCGAAAACTGTACCCGGAATTCACACAGGGATATTTCTGGGGGAAGCCTTGTGGGTATGAAGAGTTTGTGAGAAAATTTGTACAAGAAAAATAAGAGAAATCCGGTACAAAGTGTATAAAAATGCTTTGTACCGGATTCTTTTTATGTGTGTATAAAATAATCTGCTACAGCACATAAAATTAAAAAAATGTAAAATACAAAAGTTTTAAAAATACATTTTAAAAACTTGAAAAAATATCAGTGATAAGCAGTTAGGAAATGAGTGAGAAAATGGAAAAAATGATAGAGATAATTTGATACTGGATGTTGATGGCAATAAATTAGATAGATTTTGCAAATTGACGTTGCGTGGGATTTAACCTATAATGAAATTAGTTTTATGAGTGAAATGGGGGAAACTATGCGCGTTGATGAGGTCATGACAGAAATTATACAACGGTGCAGATTGTATGGGGCACAGAAGATAATTCTGTATGGATCCCGGGCAAAGGGAACTGCGACAGAGCGGAGCGATATTGATATTGCAGTGTCTGGAGTCGCTTCACACGAAATTCTTGATTTGCAGGAGAATTTAGAAGAGATTCCAACATTGTACACAATTGATCTGGTTGATCTTGATACTTGTCAGAATCAGCTGTTGTTGGAGGATATAAAACAATATGGACGAGAAATTTATAAGAAGATTTGAGTCGTTTAGAAATTCACTGGACTCTCTGGCGGAGGCGAAACAGCGTGATTTGTCAGATTCTTTTGTACTTAGTGGAACCAGTGCTAAATTCAGTATTACATTTGACTTGGCGTGGAAGGTTATGAAAGATATTCTGGTACAGTATTATGCAATAACTGGATTTGTCACTGGCTCACCAAGAGAAGTTCTCAGAGAATCATTTCAGGCGAATCTGATTACTGGTGATGAGTGGATGGATATGCTGAAAGTAAGAAATCAGCTTGCACACGACTATGATGGAGTGATTGTGAAAGAACATTGCGGGACAATTGTTCATGTGTATATTGATAAATTATATGATTTCAAAAAGGCTGTTGAAAAATTGCTGAAAGAATAATACATCGACCGGGGCATGCCCGGTCGGTTGTTTTTAGGGAGTTTGGGTTATGGCTAAGGTGTATTTTGTGAGGGAAGAGATTAGTATAGAGGTTCCGGTTGGAACCAGCGTTCTGGAGGCGGAGATTCAGGCGGGGCTTGCGCCGGATGTGCCTTGCGGAGGGCAAGGAACCTGTGGGAAATGTCTGGTGAAGGTAGATGGAAAGCCTGTGCTGGCATGTCAGACGAAGGTGGAAAAGGACTGTCAGGTGGAGATTCCCGGGAAGAAAAATAGAGGTAAAATTTTGAGCGAAGGATTTTCCAGAAAGGTGAATTTCCAGCCAGAATTGCAGGTGAAAACAGTGTGGCTGGAGAAGCCGGAGACTGGGGAAAAAAAGTCAGAGTGGGAGCGGCTGGTGGAAGACGTATATGGAATCTCAGACAATAAAAGAACGTCAGATGTAGATTATGGGTGTATAAAAACAGATGTAAAACTTGCCGGAAGTCTCTATGAAAAACGAAGCTTCAATCCAGAGTGGCAAGTAGCCTATACAGATGAAGAAATCCTTGATTTAAGACCAATTGTTGGCGTCCATGAAGATTCTGTCCATGGAGTGAATAGTAGTGGTGAAAAAGGTGATGGGATTTTTACTGCGGCAATCGACCTTGGAACGACTACAATTGTGGGGTATCTTCTGGATGGTAGAACTGGGGAAAACTTGGCAGTAGAAAGTAGAATGAATCCTCAGATGCAGTATGGCGGAGACGTAATTCAAAGAGCCAATTATGCGCTGGAACATGGCACAGAAACGCTGAGCAAGTGCGTGCAGAAGACAATAAATAAAATACTGGAAAGTCTTATTGTAAAAACTCAAAAAGCTCCCAAAATAGCAAGTGGAAGGAAAAAAGTGAATGATCAAACTGTCAATGGCAAGACGAAAAGCGCTGAATGGATGCCTGGAGTGGAAGATATCTATCAGGTAAGTCTTGTTGGAAACACCTGTATGCACCACCTGTTTCTTGGAATTTACCCGGCTTCTTTGGCACATGCGCCATATACGCCTGCAATCAGTCAGTCCCTTACTTTGCGCGCAGCTGATTATGGTATTCACATCCACCCAAAAGGCCAGTTGCTCCTTCTTCCGAATATCGCCGGATACATAGGCGCAGACACCAGTGGCTGTCTTCTGGCTCTTCGACAGGATTTGAAGGATGAAATAACTTTAATGCTGGATATCGGAACTAACACAGAGATGATCCTTGGAAATAAATATGGCCTGGCAGCCTGCTCCGCGGCATCTGGCCCAGCCTTTGAAGGGGCGAAGATCCAGTGCGGAATGCGGGGGCTTCCGGGAGCTATTGATCATGTAAAATATGAAGATGGAAAATGGCAGTATACCACAATTGGCGGTGAGAAGCCTGTAGGCCTATGCGGTTCCGGGCTGATTGATCTGGTGGCAGAGCTTCTGCGGACTGGATTGCTAGATGAAAATGGAATTCTTCACAGTGGGCAGGAGAGATCAGACTGGTTTATGCTTGTGCCACCACAAGAAACTGGTTTTGCCCAATGTGGGCAGAATATGTCAGAGGATGAGCAAAGCAAGAAAATGGAGTGTCTACAGAGAAACGAAAAAAATGGGAGTGGACAGTCGCGTTTCGAGAATGATTGCGGAGTCTATCTTACCCAGAAAGACATCGGTGAGGTACAGCTTGCCAAAGCAGCCATTGCCGCTGGAATCCAGCTTTTATTAAAGAAAAGAAGCATAGAAGAATCCCAGATCCAGACCGTGTATCTGGCAGGTGGATTCGGCAATTATATGAGTGCAGAAAACGCAGCCCGGATTGGTCTGATCCCGGAAAGCTTTGTGAAGAAAGTACAATGTGTGGGAAATATCGCCGGGGAAGGTGCTAAGATTGCATTGCTAAATAAGAATGAGCGTCACGAGATTGAAAATGCAGTGCGAAACATGGAATTTCTGGAACTGGCGGCCTGCCCGGAATTTCAGGATTGTTTCGTAGATGAGCTGGGATTTGAAAGGTAAAGAGATTTCCGTGTTTATTACGGGAAATTTTGTGCTGATTTTATAAAAATAGAAGCAAGATATAAAATAGGAACAAGATATAAAAATAGAAGACAGAGAATTATAAAATGTTTTTGCATATTGTTATCTGTGGATAATAATGATTTAAAAAGGATTAGAGACATGAATTTCAAAGACTTAAAACAACTATGCCTGTCCCACGGTTTCACCAACGTGGTACCCCTGGCTTGCGATACCATTGAGCTAAAGCCAGAAGTACGCCAGATGTGCGCCTCCGATTCCTGTCACAAATACAACAAATGCTGGAGTTGTCCGCCCGGCTGCGGAACCTTGGAGGAATGCGAACAAAGAGTAAGAAAGTATAAACTGGGAATCCTGGTACAGACAGTGGGAGAGCTGGAGGATTCCCTGGACGGGGAAGGCATGATGCGCACAGAAGCTATGCACAAAGCCTCCTTTTACAGCCTGGAAAAAGATCTGCGGAAATTTTACCCGAATATGCTTCCCATAGGCGCAGGCTGCTGCATAAAATGCAAAACCTGTACCTGTCCGGACGCTCCCTGCCGCTTTCCGGACCAGGCCTTTTCCTCAATGGAAGCCTATGGAATGCTGGTCATGCAGGTTTGTCAGGCAAACCACCTTGACTATTATTATGGCCCTAGAAAGATTGCGTATACCAGCTGTTATTTATTAAAGTGAAACTGAGAAGATGAAATGCAGGTGGTTAGATATTTCGCAAAGAAAAGTTGTATATGTGTCAAGTGAAGGAGTGTAAGCACAAAGAAATGAAAGTTTATATAGTATTTTACGATGCTTTGCTCTGAAATCCTGCATATGCATTAAGCTGTGAAATTATTCACAGTAAGATAGTATAATTGAATGAGAAAATAACAGAAGAGGAATTTCCCCCAATTGATATAAAATGAATTTGTAAAAAGCAAGTCCTTTTAGCGGAGGACTTGCAGCGGAGAGAACGAAACTGTTACAGCTTGCGGAGAAGATTGTGACAGAAAATTACAAGTTACTGGTCACGGAGTGAACAGTAGCAATTACAATTTCATATTGGAGGGAAAATGCCATGATTATTATTGGTGAGAAGCTGAACGGATCCATTCCGTCAGTTGCAAAAGCCATTGCTGAGAAGGATGCGGACCTGATCAGAGAAAGAGCCAGAATGCAGGCAGAAGCGGGAGCCACATTTCTGGACGTATGTGCCTCAGTAGAAGAGGCTGTAGAAGTAGAAACCTTGAAATGGATGATCGACCTTGTACAGGAAGTGACAGATACACCAATCTGTGTGGACAGTCCAAGTGCCAGATCCTGCGTTGCAGCCATTCCATTTTGTAAAAGACCGGGACTTATTAACTCTGTTTCCCTTGAAGGAGACAAAATTGACACGATTTTTCCAGTGATCGCAGACACAGACTGGGAGTGCGTAGCCCTTCTCTGCGATAACGATGGAATTCCGGATTCCGTAGAGCGTCGTATGAAAATTTTCTTTGGAATTATGGAAAAAGCGAAACAGTACGGCATTGCACCAAGCCGTTTACATATTGACCCACTGGTTGTAACCCTGGGAACAGACCAGACTGCGCTGACTGTATTTGCAGACTGCTGCAGAAGAATCAAATACGAATATCCGGAAATCCATATCACCAGTGGACTTTCCAACATTTCCTTCGGACTTCCGGTGAGAAAAAATATTAACCAGGCATTTATGGTTCTTGCTATGAATGCTGGTATGGATAGTGCCATCGTAGATCCGACCAACAAAAACATGATTGGTATGATCTATGCAACAAACGCACTTCTGGAGCGTGATGAATACTGCCTGCAGTATATTGATAAATTCGGAAACAAAGCATCCGAGGAAGCCGCTCAGCCGGCTCCTGCATCTCCGCTTGATGAGAAAATGCAGAAGGTTTTCAAATTAACCCAGGATGGAAAAAATAAAGAAATCGGACAGGCTGTCCAGGAGGCACTTGATGCAGGATGTGATCCAACTGCAATCCTCAACGACGCCATGATCGGCGCCATGGCAGTTGTTGGCGATAACTTTAAGAAAGAGATTATTTTTGTACCACAGATGCTGGCTGCAGCCAGAGCCATGAAGGCTGGTGTGGAAGTACTGAAGCCATATCTTGCAACCGGAGAGGCCGGAAGCGCAGGAACCATCATTCTTGGAACGGTTGCCGGAGATCTTCATGACATTGGTAAAAACCTGGTTGGAATGATGTTCGAAAGTGCAGGCTTCGAAGTAATTGACCTTGGTGTTGATGTGCCGATCCAGACTTTTATTGATGAGGTAAATAAGCACAAAGAAGCAAGCATTGTAGCACTTTCCGCTCTTCTTACCACTACAATGCCGTCACTTCGTGACACAGTAGCGGCACTTCTTTCACAGCCATTCAGAAGCCGTATTAAGATTATGGTTGGCGGTGCGCCTATCAGCCAGGAATTTGCAGATGAGATCGGAGCAGACGCTTACACAGAGGATGCAGCTTCTGCGGCAGAGTGTGCAAAAAAATATGCGGAATCCGGATTCTGTGCAAAGGCAGCAGCCGGGGAATTTGACCAGGTTTCAGTAAAGGGCGAGGAAAGCGTAACTGCAGGTGCGGAAGACAAAGAGAAAAATATTGCGATGACTGATGCGCAGACAAAGTCAGAGCCGGATGCAGAAGAAACTCCGGAAGATGATTCCTACGAAACATCCGAAACCAATGGTACCTGGGTACGCAGACCGCTTCATGAGGCACCTCATTTTGTAAAGGATAAAGTGGATCTGAGCAAAATTCAGCTTCCGAAACCTGGTGAAGGCTACAAAGTAAATATGGAAGCTGCCAAAGAGAAATTCCGCAACTACTGGGCACATAAGAACACAGGAAGACCGCTTATGTGCATAATCGCAAGAAGACCGGAGGTAGAGCAGTATTCCGATGGAACTCCTGTAGAGGGTGGCTATCTGGATCAGATCTGCCAGGGCAAATATTACAATATGCCGGAAGAACTGAAATGGAAAGACATGGAGGACAAATACCAGAATCCTCAGAGAATCGTTGACCGTTACCGTTACTTCTGTGAGACCCATGCGTTCCTTGGTGAGAGCTTCCCGAACCTGAATATCGACTTTGGACCAGGTTCCCTTGCTTCTTATCTTGGATCTGAGATTGGATTCAAAGAAGACACTGTATGGTTCAATAAGTGTCTGGACAGCTGGGACGGTGTTCCGAAGCTGACCTTTGATCCGGAGAATAAATGGTTTAAGAAACACATTCAGCTTGCAAAAGACTGCCAGGCACTTGCCGGAGATGACTTCTATGTGGATATGCCTGACCTTATGGAAAATATTGACGTTCTTGCTTCTCTTCGCGGAGCCCAGGACATTCTCTTCGACCTTCTGGATGAGCCGGAAATGATCGGAGAAAGAATCCAGGAGGTAACGGATATTTACTATGAATATTACGACCGCTTCTATGATATCATTAAAGATGAAGAAGGCGGAAATGCATACACCGTATTCCAGATCTGGGGACCAGGCAGAACTGTGAAGCTCCAGTGCGACTTCTCCGCAATGATGTCACCGGAAGACTTCCGGAAATACATTCAGCCGTCCTTACGTACCCAGTCTGAAAATGTAGACCATGTACTTTACCATCTGGATGGACCGGCTGCAATCAAGCATATGGACGCCCTTATGGAAATTGATGGAATTGATGCTCTTCAGTGGACCAGCGGCGATGCCGGCCCGGACGGAACCCTTCCGGATTGGGATGTGATCTATGATAAAGCAATTGCAGCAGGCAAATCCATCTGGGTAAAGGTATATTCCGGTGAGTTTGAAGACTGGATCCGCAACGTAGACCGAATTGTAAATAAATACGGCTCCCACAGCCTTTTCCTTCTTTTCCCGGAAATGTCCATGGAGCAGGCTGCATATCTTCTTGATTATGCAGACCGCAACTGGAGCGATGTGAAGGGAACTTTTGTAGAGTCTCTGGGACGCTGAAACATATGCAGTCTTATTGATGGAAGTAACTCATATTCAAATTAAGTTTGTTTTGTTAACTCCATAATAAAAACCAAAAAGCGCCGGCAGGTAAATCTGTCGGCGCTTTGCGTTGTCTGTATGAGATATACAACGTGCAATAATTCATATAAAACTAATAGGAATAATTATAATATTTATGCAATTAGTACAAAAAACAATAAGAAAGTATAAAGTAACAGGAAGAAAATAGAAGAAAAAGTTTTTTTAAAAGATATAATTGAAATTAATACGCGGGGGAAACACAAAAATTGAATGGGGAAAAGAGGTATTTCAAACTATGAAACAGAAAGCTATGGATGTAAAACTTGTTGTAAGACCATTGATCGGTTGTCTGACACATACTCATTTCTGGGAGGGACCGTGCCGTGCCGGACGAAAAGAGGATATGACTGTAGAGGCAGAGAAAAAGGTTGCTGATGAAACCTTCAAAAGCTCTGTAGAGGCCCTGAAGGACGTGATTAGCGAGGTTGAATTTAAAGAGGCATTGGATGTAAGATATAATGAATCCTTTGTTGTAGAAAAAGAAATGTTCGACAAGATCGGTGAAGATGTAGATGAAATTGACTGCTTCCTTTGCATGGGATGGAGAATTCCGAAGCTGGAACGCTACAGAAAACCGGTCATTATCTGGCAGAATGGAAATGAGGGCATTGATTTTGCAGCATATTGCCGCTCAATTGGCGTGGAAGCATATGTGGCAATGGATCTTCAGGATGTAAATGAAATCGCACATATTCTCTGGGTAAGAAAAGCAGTTCGCAATACAAGAGCACTTGTGCTGACTGCTGGATCACAGCCTACATTTGGAATCCAGAGTCTTATCCGTGATCCTGAGATCCTTCGTCAGCGCTATGGATTCGAGGTAATCAAGCTTCCATTTACTTCTATTTTCAAATATATGGATCAGATTACCGATGAAGAGGCTAAGCCGATTGCCGAGAAGCTGATTGCAGGCTCTACAGATACCCAGGTAAATACAGACTGGTTTATCAACGATATCAAATACTATCTTGCAGCAAAGAAAATGATGGATATTTATGACTGCAATGCATTTTCCACAGCCTGTCATGAGCTTTGTACGACGGAAATTCCACAGAACCGTAAATTTACACCATGCATGTGTCATTCAATTATGAAGGATGAGGGAATTCCAAGTGGATGCGAGGAAGACTTGAATGCACTTATGGCAATGCTGATCATGCAATACGCTGCAAACCGTCCGGCCTTTATGGGAAATCCAAATCATGAGACAGATGAGCTGCTTAGGATCCATCATGCAGTTCCGGCCCTTTGTATGAACGGATACGGAACAAAACCGCTGGAATACAAGCTGTGGGCATTTACCGGACAGGGCTTCGGTGGCAAGCTGCAGGTTGATTTTACACAGAATGAAGACGATTATATTACACTTGGCCGTTTCAATCCGGCAGGTGATACCATGTGCATTAAGAAGGGAAAAGTAATCCGCTCAGAATATGCCGAGACCTATTGCAGCCCATATTACTATATCCAGATGGATGATGCAAGGGAGTTTATGCACAATCTGGCCGGCTTTGGACATCATCAGGTTCTGATTTTTGGTGATTATACCAGGCTGATCAAAAAAATTGCAAAGGTTATGGATTTCAATATCCTGGAAGGATGAGTTAGATGATCTATCTGAACAATGCGGCCACTTCTTGGCCCAAGCCTTCCTCTGTATGTGAAGCTGTACAGGCGTGTCTTATGGACACGCCTGCTTCGCAATTCCGGGGAGGAAGCGCAATTTTGAAAAAAGATACAGAAGAAAGGTGCAGGGAAAAGCTTGGAAAGCTGCTGGGCATCCAGGCTCATGACCGGATCTTTTTTACCTCAGGTGCTACGGAAAGCCTGAACACAGTGCTGTGTGGACTGGATTACGGAGAAGAGGGGTGTGGAATCCTGGCAACCCAGACAGAACACAATAGTGTATTGCGCCCGCTTATGAATCAGCCGGTATTAAAGAAGCATCCGGTAACAATCATTTCCTGCCTGGAAAATGGAGCAGTTACCCGGAAGGCACTGGAAAAAGGTTTGGAAGAAGCTCTGGAAAACACAGGGAAAAATCCGTCAGCTCTTATTGTAAATCACTGTTCCAATGTGACCGGATATGTGCAGGATATGAAGCTGATTGGAAATTTTGTAAGAGAAAATAATCTGCTTCTGATTGTTGATGTATCGCAAAGTGCAGGCTGTATTCCGGTGGATGCAGACAGCTGGAGGGCAGATGGGGTTATTTTTACAGGGCATAAAAGTCTTTTGGGAATACAAGGCACCGGGGGCTTTTTCATAAGAAAGGGGCTGGAACTGAAGCCATTGAAGTATGGCGGCACAGGGCGGAACAGTCAACAGCTTACTTATGAAGACGGTGATTATGAGTATGAGGTCGGCACTCAGAATCTGCCGGGGATCAGGGCACTTCTTGCCGGTGTGGAATTCGTGCTGGAAAACGGCGTGGACAGGATAAAGAAAAAAGAAGAAAGGATGATGAAGCTTTTGTATGAAGGGCTAGGGAAAATTCCGGGGGTACAGGTATATGGCAGCTTTGCGGAATGTAAGGGACCTGTTATGAGCCTGAATTTTCAGGGGCTGAAGGCTTCGGATGCGGCATATATCCTGGAAAATGGTTATGAAATTACAGTGCGCGCCGGACTTCATTGTTCCCCCCTGATTCATGAGGCAATGGGAACAAAAAATAGTGGAACTGTGAGAGTGAGCGTTTCCTGGTTTACGAAAGAAGAGGAAATCCTTGCATTTCTGGAGGCAGCAGGCCAGATTGCAGTATCATTGAGAGGAGCCGATTAAATGAAAATTCTTGGAAAACAGCCGTCAAGAGAAAAGTGTGCAGAATCAGGCTGGTTCGCAACGGATTACCTTCTGGATGCGCCTATA
>OKUN01000393.1_pt1 | contig 26333 bp, 20 predicted proteins | sample 1606581 | NCBI WGS metagenome assembly OKUN01 (sample SAMEA3882509, study PRJEB24775) | human gut metagenome | biome: human-associated habitat; feature: intestine environment; material: feces | place: Netherlands | collected 2009/2010
TCTTGCACCGCACACGAAAGGAACCTTGAAATCTCTCTTGTTGATATGGTACACATCATCAGCAGGTGAAAGCACCTCAGACTCATCAATGTAGTCAATCTCGATAGCCTCAAGTATCTGAGCCTCCACGAAGTGACCGATACGGCACTTTGCCATGACGGGGATGCTGACAGCCTCCTGAATGCCCTTAATCATCTTAGGATCGCTCATTCTTGAAACACCGCCTGCGGCTCTGATATCAGCAGGGATTCTCTCAAGCGCCATGACAGCACATGCACCGGCTGCCTCGGCAATCCTGGCCTGCTCCGGAGTAGTGACATCCATGATGACACCGCCCTTGAGCATCTGCGCAAGCCCTTTGTTGAGTTCGTATTGAGTATTCTTATTGTTTTCCATTTGTTAAATCTCCTTTTATTTTTATATTGCTTTTATGTCAATTTATATGACGAAAGTAGTCAGGCGTGAGCAAATATGTTTAGGTAGCGAACACGGGAGTTTACTCGCTGCCTGCGCCGCCGGGATGTATTTGCTCACACCAGCCGCATATCATGGTTGCAATAATACGCTACATCTGGTAATATTAAAATATTCAAAATAAGGAAAATATAAATGCCAGAAAGCGGTGAATCAAATGCTGACCTACGACCTCACAAAAACAGACGGACCACTCTACAAATGCCTTTATGAGTGCATCAAAAACGATATATCACAGGGAAAATTAAGCTCCGGGGAGAAAATGCCATCAAAACGTACCCTCGCCAAGAATCTGGGGGTTAGTACCATTACGGTTGAAAATGCATATGACCAGTTGATAGGCGAGGGCTATATGTTTGCAAGGCCAAAGAAGGGCTATTTCATAGCCGATGTGTCAGATATCAGGGTAATCAAGGCACCGGTGCAGAAGGAGCTTAGCATAAAGCTGCCACCTGAGCAGGATGAAAGCATATTTGACTTCTCATCAAACAGGACAGACTCGGGTAACTTTCCGTTTTCCATATGGGCAAAGCTCATGCGAGAGACGATTTCCCTTAGGGAGCAGGAGCTTTTGTCGGTGTCGCCGTGTGGCGGAGTGAGAGAGCTTCGGGAAGCGATAGCAAGCCATCTGTCATCGTTTCGCGGCATGAATATGGACCCGGACCAGATAATAGTCGGAGCGGGAACAGAGTATCTGTACGGACTTCTTGTGAAGCTTTTGGGTACGGACAAGGTATACTGCGTGGAGGATCCGGGCTATAAGAAAATCAGCCAGATATACGAGTGCAACAATGCAAAATGCCTTCCGGTGCAGATGGATGAGCAGGGCATCAGCGTGGAGCTTATAAAGAAAGCGAACGCGCAGATAGCACATATCAGCCCGACACACCATTTCCCGACAGGAATCACGATGCCTGTGAACCGCCGCTATGAGCTTTTGGCATGGGCCAACGAGAGCAGTGACAGATACATCATAGAGGATGATTACGACAGTGAGTTTCGCATGAACGGACACCCGATACCGCCCATCCTCTCGATAGATGCATGCGAAAAGGTCATCTATATAAATACATTTTCAAAGTCTCTCACATCCACCATCCGAATCAGCTACATGGTGCTGCCGGAGCATCTGGCAAATGAGTTTTACAGGAGGCTTTCATTTTACTCATGTACGGTATCCACCTTCGAGCAGTACACGCTGGCACGATTTATAAGCGAGGGCTATTTTGAAAAGCACATAAACAGGATGAGGCTGCACTACGGCAGAAAGCGCCAGAGCGTGCTTTCATCCATAAAAGACTGCTTCCCCGAAAAGGAATGCAGGGTAATAGAAAATGACTCCGGACTGCATTTTATCATACAGTTTGACACGAACATTCCGGACAAAACCGTTGAAGAGCTGCTATTGAAAAAGGGTATAAAGCTTCAGGCGATTACCCATTTCAATCTGAGTAAGCCAAAGGAAGACAGGCATCAGTTTATTATCAATTACTCAAATATTGATGCAGACAGGATAGTGGATGAGCTTTTAATTATTAAAGATACAATACTTTAACCAGACAGTACTTTAATAAAGCCGACTATAAAGCATATAAATAGTGTATACAAATAATAAATACAAACAGTGCGAATAATTTATGTGTGTAAAAATTTGACATAGATTTTACATACATCTGATAGAGCATTTTACAAAGCATCCATATAATGTATTCTCGAAGACAAGAAATTTATTACATGTTGCAGGAGATACAAATGGAGAAAAAAATCAAAATTCAGGTTCGCGACCTGAATCTGTATTATGGCCAGAATCATGCACTGCATGGTGTCAATATGGACATAAAAGAAAACAGCGTGACAGCGCTGATCGGACCGTCAGGATGTGGTAAGTCTACATTTTTAAAGTGTATCAACAGAATGAATGATCTGGTTGACAACGTCAGAATCGAGGGAAGCATAGAGATAGATGGTGAGAATATATATGCACCATCAGTCGATACAACCGTACTTCGCAAAAAGGTCGGCATGGTTTTCCAGCAGCCAAATCCGTTCCCGATGAGCATATATGACAATATCGCATATGGCCCGAGAGTGCATGGCATCAAGGATAAAAAGATACTCGACCAGATAGTTGAGGAAAGTCTTCAGGGTGCTGCGATATTCAATGAAGTTAAAGATAGATTAAAGAAATCTGCTATGGGACTTTCGGGTGGACAGCAGCAGAGACTGTGTATTGCGAGAGCGCTTGCCGTACAGCCGGAGGTGCTTTTGATGGATGAGCCAACATCAGCGCTTGACCCTATCTCTACTTCAAAGATAGAGGAGCTCATGGAGGATTTAAAGAAAAAGTACACAGTTGTAGTTGTAACACATAACATGCAGCAGGCAGTGCGTGTGTCAGACGATACAGCCTTCTTCCTTGTGGGAGATATGGTTGAGTTTGGTGACACAAAGACAATTTTCTCATATCCACAGGACAAGAGAACAGAGGATTACATCACAGGGAGGTTTGGTTAATGAGATCGAAATTCGACGAGCAGCTTAAGAAGCTGAATGAAGAAATGATGCACATGGGAAGCATGATTGAGGAGTCAATCCAGAAAGCAATCGAGGCATTTATACATCAGGATGCCGATAGCGCCAAAGCCATCATGGAGGGCGATTCAGAGATAGACAGAGAGCAGAAAAAGATAGAGAGCCTGTGCTTTAATCTGCTCATGCAGCAGCAGCCTGTAGCAAGAGACCTTAGAACAATTTCTGCAGCGATGAAGATGGTTACTGATATGGAGCGTATAGGAGACCACGCAGCCGATATCAGCGAGATGACCATTTTGATGAGCAGTGACAAGCCATACAGGGTCAATATAGAGCATGTCAAGAGCATGGCTTCAGAGACAATGCTTATGCTTATCAGGGCAATCGAGGCATATGTTGAGAAGAACAATGACAAGGCTCACATGGTGATGAAGCAGGATGATGTGGTTGATGATCTTTTTGATAAGGTAAAGGCTGAGCTTATTGATTTCATCAGGGAACATCCGGAGGATGGTGAGCAGGCAGAGGATCTTCTCATGGTTGCAAAATACTTTGAGCGTATCGGAGACCATGCGACAAATATTGCTGAGTGGGTTGAGTTTGCACTTGATGACAAGGTTCGCAAATCATGATTTAATTATCATACACAAATGAAAGGTATACATCGAATTGCATGCAAGCATGCATCGATGATACCTTTTTACCCTTTAATCATGAAATTTATACAGACGATGGATTTTACATAAATTTTACATAAAACCATCGTCTGTTTTACATTAGTAATGTATAATCGAAAGTAAAAAGCAGGTAAAAATTTTACATAAGATTTTTTGAAATGGAGAAAGCTATGGCACTTATTTATATTGTAGAGGACGATGAGAGCATACGTGAGATAGAGACTATTGCTTTAAAAAACAGTAATTACATCGTCAGTGCATTTGAAAACGCAAAGGAATTTTACAAGAAGCTGGATGAACTCGTACCGGACCTCATACTGCTTGATGTGATGCTTCCGGATGAGAGTGGCTACGATATCGTGAGAAAGCTCAGAAAACGTCCGGCCACACAGGATATTCCTATTATAATGGTCACAGCCAAGACCACAGAGATGGATATGATAAAAGGGCTTGACGGAGGCGCAGATGATTACATCAAAAAGCCTTTCTCAATCATGGAGCTTATCACAAGAGTAAAGGCACTGCTCAGGAGAACGGCGAAGGAGGAGCCGAAGCTTTTAAAGCTGGATGATCTGGTGATCGACCATGAGCGCCATGTGGTTACAGTGAACAATGAGCCGGTTGACCTTACATACAAGGAGTACGAGCTTTTAAGGCTTCTGATGGGCAGTCAGGGCATAGTCATGACCAGGGAGGTCATCATGAGAAGCGTCTGGGATACTGACTTTGAGGGGGAGACACGTACAGTGGACATGCACATAAAGACACTCCGCCACAAGCTGGGTGACTATGGCAGCAGGATAAAGACAGTCAGAAATGTGGGCTATGTTATAGAATAATAGCTGTTATAATGATTTCTAATATACATAAGCGGAGCGTACAGCATGAAAAAGAAGATTAATTACTATCTGGTAGCAACAGCACTTTTTGTAGCAATTGCCACTATGGTTTCCATGACAGTAATCAACTATTACCTCTTTCAGAAGCAGGTAAAGGAAGACCTGCAGGTCATGGCAGAGACAATAGAAAGCACCGGAATACTAAAACAGGATATAAATGAAATCCCGCAGATTGACGTGGAGGGTATTCGTGTCACCTGGATTGACAAGGACGGCACAGTGCTGTATGACAATCAAAATGATGTGAAAAAACTTGAAAATCATGGCGATAGACCGGAAGTTGAATCAGCATTTGATAAAGGCACGGGAGACAGCGTGAGAACATCAGCCACCATGAACAGCAATACCTTCTATCATGCCATAAAGCTCAATGATGGAACGGTACTGCGTGTTTCTATTGCAGCAAGAAGTATCTGGAATATGTTTGCAAGCAGTATACCTGCCATGCTTATAGTGACGGTTATCATAGTTGGAATATGTGTGGTACTTGCAAAGAGCCTGACCAGAAAGCTCATGAAGCCAATCGAGACACTCGCAGGCAACCTGGAGCAGGCCTCTGTCATCCAGAAAAAGACAGAGTACAAGGAACTCGTGCCGTTCATGAATGCGATAAGGATACAGCATGAGGGCGTGCTTGCCGCGGCAAAGAGCAGACAGGACTTCACAGCCAATGTGTCACACGAGCTAAAGACTCCGCTCACAGCCATCTCCGGCTACGCAGAGCTCATAGAAAACGGCATGGTCGAAAAGGAGCAGCAGATTCATTTTGCCACTGAAATCAGAAGAAATGCACAGCGCCTGCTTTCATTGATCAATGATATCATAAAGCTCTCTGAGCTTGATTCCAGCGAGGCGCAGCAGGGCTTTGAACAGCTTGATCTGTACGGTCTGGTCAAGGACTGCATGGAAAATCTACAGGTGAATGCCGAGCAGAGAAAAGTAGCACTCAATTTTGACGGCACTGACTGTATGGTACGAGGCAACAGGCAGCTTCTCACGGAGCTCGTTGAGAATCTCTGCCAGAATGCTATCCGCTACAACAATGAGGGCGGCACCGTAAATGTGACGGTACATAAGCTCGGTGGCAAGACAGTTCTCACGGTCGAGGACAACGGCATAGGCATCCCAAAGGACCAGCAGGAGCGCGTCTTTGAGCGCTTCTACAGAGTGGACAAGAGCCGCTCGAAGGAGACCGGCGGCACAGGCCTTGGGCTTGCGATAGTAAAGCATATAGTGGAGCTGCATGATGCAGGGCTTACGCTCGACAGCGAGGTGGGGCGTGGCACAACAATAAAGGTGGAGTTTTAGCTCCGCCTTTTTGCATGCAGGGCAGGACGTAAGCACACAAGCTCTTGCAAAATCGTGGCGCAGTGTTTATAATCATATGTTAGCAGCGAAAACAAGGCAAAACCAGGAGGAATAGCCATGTATCAGGAAATATCAAAATTACTTATGTACGGAGATTTATCTCAGGACGAGATACTTTATAAATTGGGCCAGCTATTTGAGCAGTTTGAGGTGGGCGAGTACAACAAGACAGAGCTTGTGCGCGACATCAATACACAGGTCAAGAGAATCTTAAAGGTAGCGACAGACTATGGCTTTGATGACAATCTGTGGCACAACTATCTCACTTTCTTCCTTATGATGAGTGAGAATCCGTTTTCCATCACCTGTGAGAAGGTCGGAGCCAGCGATGGCAGCGTAAACGGGCTTGTGGCAAACGATTTCAGGATTTTTAAGAAGCTTTTCGACTATGATTTCAAGCCAATCGAGTCAGCACTCGGAATCGACTGCTTCACACAGATCAGCAATTATAAGGCCATTGTGAAAAAGGACCTTATGTACAATCACAATGTCAGCGAGAAAGTAAGGGCGCTGAGCAAGAAGCTTGAGGCAGCTAAGGATGAGCAGGAGTTCTTTGATGTGGTAACAGGCTTTTACAAGGCATACGGAGTCGGCATGTTTGGCCTCAACAAGGCATTCAGGATTGAGGAGCATCTGGACGGTGGCTTCTCCTTCATGCCAATCAACAATATGGATGCGGTCATGCTCGATGACCTGATCGGTTATGAAATCCAGAAGAAAAAGCTCACTGACAATACAGAAGCGTTTGTACAGGGCAAAAAGGCCAACAATGTGCTGCTTTTCGGAGACAGCGGAACCGGAAAATCAACAAGCATCAAGGCCATTGTCAATCAGTATTATGATGACGGACTGCGCATGATTGAGATATACAAGCATCAGTTTAAATATCTGTCAAAGATTATCGCAGCAATCAAAAACAGAAACTACAGATTTATCATATATATGGATGACCTCTCATTCGAGGAGCATGAGATTGAGTACAAGTTCCTAAAGGCAGTTATCGAGGGCGGTGTGGAGACAAAGCCTGACAACATACTGATTTATGCAACCTCTAACCGCCGTCACCTGATAAAGGAGACATGGAATGACCGTAATGACCAGGACAACAGCAATGACAAGCATCACTCAGATACGGTTGAGGAGAAGCTGTCACTTGTAAACCGTTTTGGTGTGACAATCAGCTACTCAAAGCCATCGCAGAAGGAGTTCTTCAATATCGTAACAGAGCTTGCGAGAAAGAGCGGCTGCACACTTTCAGACGAGGAGCTGTGCAGGGAGGCAAACAAGTGGGAGCTCAGCCATGGTGGCATTTCGGGACGTACTGCAACACAGTTTGTCAACTACATTATGGCTAACAATTAAGCAGCAGGCATAAGCATGAAAGGATAGTATATGCTCTACCAGATAAGTAATGGCGCTGTCGCATTTGGCGACGACGTCATTTTGCATAGTATAGATTTTGAAATCAGAAACACAGAAAAGATAGCGATAGTCGGCAGAAACGGCTGTGGCAAGACAACACTTTTAAAGCTCATTTCAGGCGAGGTTGAGATGGAAAAGCTCGACAGCGATGAGAGCGCCTTTATTGCAAAGGCAGGAAACCCGGAGATAGGGTATCTGAAGCAGATTGCGTTTGATGATCCTGATGTGACACTCGAGCAGGAGGTGCGCAAATGCTTCGTGAAAATGGACGAGCGAAAAGCAGAGCTTGCGCGCGCGGCTGCAGAGCTCGAGCATGATTATTCCGATGAAAAGGTAGCCAGATATACCGCGATGGAGGAAGCCTTCAAGGATGATGGCGGCTACTATTATGAGAAGGAATATGAGGTCATGATCCGCAAATTCGGCTTCTCTGACGATGAGCGCAAAAAGCCAATCCGTGACTTTTCCGGAGGGCAGCAGACCAAGATAGCATTCATAAAGCTGCTTTTGTCAAAGCCTGACATACTGCTTTTGGATGAGCCGACCAACCACCTCGATGTCACGACGATTGAGTGGCTTGAGGGCTATCTGAAGTCGTACCCGAAGGCAGTGGTTGTCGTATCCCATGACCGTATGTTTCTCGACAATGTGGTAGATGTGGTATACGAGATAGAGTACGGCACAGCAAGGCGCTATCCGGGCAATTATACCAATTTTATCGCCCGCAAAAAGGAAAACTACGACAAGCAGATGAAGGATCACATCGCCCAGCAGAAGGAGATAGAGCGTTTGCAGCGTATGGTTACGCGCTTCAAGGGCAAGCCGACCAAGACAGCCATGGCGCAGTCAAAGCAGAAGGCTATCGACCGCATGGTGATTATCGAGGCGCCGGACAAGTACGACAACAAGACATTCCATGCCAATTTCCAGCCCGAAAAGGAGACCGGAAACGATGTGCTTTATACATCAGAGCTTGCAATCGGCTATGACCATCCGCTCTCCGTAGTGTCGCTTGATTTGAAAAGAGGCGAAAAGCTTGGCATACTCGGCGGAAACGGACTTGGAAAATCGACATTTTTAAAGACTATCGTGGGTAAGATCCCTGCACTTTCAGGCGAGTGCCGCTTTGGAACCAATGTGCAGATAGGATATTTCGACCAGCAGATGGCCATGTATACAAGCAACAAGACTGTGCTCGATGATTTCTGGGATGAGTATCCGAATCTTACAGAAACCGAGGCCAGAAATGCACTCGGAGCCTTCCTTTTTTCAGGGGATGACGTGTTCAAGAACGTAAATATGCTCTCCGGAGGAGAAAAGGTCAGACTGGCGCTTTGTAAGATTTTAAAGACCAGACCGAACGTGCTCGTGCTCGATGAGCCAACTAACCATATGGATATCGTAGGCAAGGAAACGCTGGAGAGCATGCTTAAGGACTACAAGGGCACACTGATTTTTGTATCACACGACAGATATTTTGTGAAAAAGGTAGCCACACAGCTGCTTGTGTTCGAGGATGGCACGACCAATCTCTATCAGTTTGGCTATGAGCAGTATCAGGAAAAGCTCGACAGGGAGGCTTCGGAGAGCAAAAATGTATACAGAGGCAATGCGATATTTGGCGGCGTGATAAGCCAGAACGGCAGCAGTCAGACAGGCAGTGATGCAAACCGGAGCACGTCACAAACCGATGCAGCAGGTAATGTGGGCGAAAGCACCAATGCAAATAACACGACAGGCGGCATGGCTGTCTCATCAACCGGCAAGGCATACTACAACCCGGGCAAGGAGCGCTCAAAGATACAAAAAAAGGTCAAAAAGGCCGAGGAGGACCTGGCGGTCAAGGAAGCAAAGCTCGATGAGCTCAAGGCCGAGCTCATGAAGCCGGAGTATCAGTCAAGCTACTCAAAGCTCACGGAAATCCAGAACGAAATAGACGCTCTCGAGGAAGAAATCCTTATAGATATGGAGGCGTGGGAGGAGCTTTCCTCTCAGCTTGAGGCGCTTGGGTAGTGTATAAAAAATCATCTGACTTGATGTTTTTTATCTTGATGAAATCCCTAATTATAGCGAAATCAAGTGATTTCGCGTCGAATCATAAATAAAATCTTGATTTTTTATATAAAATGCATAAAAATGATTGATGAAAAAGAAATTTATGGTATAATATTTACATGATACAGACAACGTATCAAATAAACGATAAAGGGGTTGGACATCATGAGAATAACAATTTCAGGAAGAAACATCGAATTAACAGAGGGGCTTAAGCAGGCAGTAGAGGAGAAGCTGTCAAAGCTGGAGAAGTTTTTTAAACCGGACACAGACGTATACGTTACACTCAGCGTAGAAAAGGATAGACAAAAAATCGAGGTTACTATCCCGGCAAAGGGACATGTTATCCGTTCAGAGCAGGTCAGCAGTGATATGTATGTATCAATTGACCTAGTAGAGGAAGTAATCGAGAGACAGCTTCGCAAATACAGAACCAAGATTTCCGCAAAGAAGTATGCACCGGCGATATTCCAGGATGATTTCGTGGAGGCAGACGATGCAGAGGACGAGGAAATCAAGATTGTCCGTACCAAGAGATTTGGTATGAAACCTATGTATCCTGAGGATGCATGCATCCAGATGGAGCTCTCAGGACACGATTTCTTCGTATTCAGAAATGCAGAGAATGACGAAGTAAATGTAGTCTACAAGAGAAAAGGAAATACATACGGACTTATCGAACCGGAATGTTAGACTCTTATTTTTCATCATAATTTAACCTTTCTTTCATCGAAAATCGGCAGCCGTTGGCTGCCGGTTTTTTATATTAACCATTATAATAAATTTAAAAAAAATAAAATAATTAGAACAAAAACCTCAAAATATAGTACAAATTTATCATTCCAAAAATTCTTATGAGAAAAGCGCAATATAAACCAAAAACCAACTAAATTAAACCTAAAACTATGTCGTATTTTGTCGAAAACTGCTAATTACCTATCAATATTAAAAATTCTAATAGAAATCTTCAAAATATCAGCACGTAACGCGCCTAGAATATTGATATATTATATGGAAAAATTAACCCACCAACAAAAACAAAGAGAAAAATTTCGTAAAAAACGAAAAAAATTTCGAAAGAAAGACAAAAAGAAGTTCTATGAAAAATATAGTTGATGGAGGGGAACAAATATTTGAGAACAATGTACTATGAACAGAAAGGACTTATTAACCTCGATGATATCGTAGATATATTTATTGAGGTGGGAAATATACACAATTACCTGGAAAATGCAGCCTTGCGGATTTTGCTTTTTGGCAATCCTGAGCTGAATTTTTATCAGTGCCGATTATTAGTATTGAAGTATGGAGAATCACTTTCACAGGATGATTTGCACGGGCGGATGGTATTTATGAGAATGATACAGCTGCTGGAAGTTAACACAGTTTAAAATAAGATGAGAATTTCTTTTTTGACCGGGCAACCGGTCTTTCTTTTTTGCACAAATGGTGTTATAATTTTGGAAAAATTATGTTGATTACTCATAGCTTTAAAAAAGAAGCATTGCATTGTGTTTAATTAAGCCAAAGCATGATAATTCAATCAAAGAAAAGAGGACAAAAATGAACATCGTAGTACTTGCCGGAGGGCTCAGCACAGAGAGAGATGTTTCCTTCAAGACAGGAAGCATGGTAGCTAAGGCACTCAAAGAGAACGGCCACAAAGTTATATTATTGGATGTATTTATGGGATATAGTGACAGGGAGGAGGACCTGACAGGTATATTTGACCGCGCGGACGAGATAAGCGTGCAGGTCAGTGATATTCCGACAGAGGCACCTGACCTCGCAAAGGTAAAGGCTTCCAGAAAGGACCAGTCACCTTGCTTCTTCGGACCAAATGTCATCAAAATGTGTCAGATGGCGGACATTGTTTTCATGGCTCTCCACGGAGAAAACGGAGAGAACGGAAAGATACAGGCAGCATTTGACCTCTTCGGTGTCAAATATACAGGCAGCGATTATTTAAGCTCAGCCATCGCCATGAACAAGGAGACATCAAAGCAGTTCTTCCTTGCAAACGGTATCCCTACTCCAAAGGGTATTTCCATGACAAGAGCGACCAGACAGGACGATATCACAAAGCTTGACCTGACACTTCCATGCGTTGTAAAGCCATGCTGCGGCGGTTCAAGCATCGGTGTCACTATCGTTAGGGATGCGGCAGAGTTCAAGGCGGCACTTGACGATGCCTTCAAGTGGGAAAATGAGCTGGTTATCGAGGAATTTGTACAGGGCAGGGAGTTCTCTGTCGGCGTTATCGAGGGCAAGGCTCTTCCTATTATAGAGATTGCACCGAAGGAGGGCTTCTACGATTATAAGAACAAATACAAGGCGGGCAGTACAGTAGAGACATGTCCGGCCGAGCTTCCTGAGCAGGTGACAAAGGATATGCAGCACTATGCCGAGGAGGTTGCGCGCGTTATCGGGCTTGACACATATTCACGCTCAGACTTTTTGCTCAACGACAAAAATGAGATGTTCTGCCTCGAGGCAAACACACTGCCGGGCATGACTCCGACCAGTCTTCTGCCACAGGAGGCAGCGGTTATCGGTATGAGCTTTAATCAGCTCTGTGAGCATCTGATTGACATATCTTTGAAAAAATATGAGGTGTAGCATGTCGGATAAGTACATGAAGAATCTTACATTTGCAAATATCGCAAAGGCTTGCGATGGCACATACATAGGCGATGAGACACTGCTTGATACGACAATCACCGGCGCAGTCATAGACAGCAGACAGGTGAAGGAGGGCTATCTTTTTATCCCAATAAAGGGAGAAAGGGTGGACGGACACAAATTCATTCCGACTGTGTTTGAGCAGGGGGCGGCAATTGTGCTCTCTGAGCATGAGCTTAAGGATCCGGCAGGCCCATATGTGCTTGTTGAATCAACCACCGATGCCATGAAAAAGCTCGCGGCATTTTACAGAAAAAGCCTTGATATCAAGGTGGTAGGGATCACCGGAAGTGTCGGCAAGACCAGCACCAAGGAGATGATATCGTCAGTTCTTGAGCAGAAATACAGCGTCCACAAGACAGCAGGCAATTTCAACAACGAGATAGGCCTGCCACTCACCATTTTCGGAATCAGGGAAAGCCATCAGGTAGCGGTGCTCGAGATGGGCATATCTGATTTTGGCGAGATGCACAGACTTTCTACTATGTCTTGTCCGGATGTCATGGTCATCACCAATATCGGCTACTGCCATCTGGAGTTTTTGGGCGACAGGGATGGTGTGCTTAAAGCAAAGACAGAGTGCTTTGAGCATATGATGCCGGATGCGGTCGCAGTGCTGAATGCGGATGACGATAAGCTGGCCACAGTGCAGACGGTAAATGGAAAGCCTGCCATATACTATGGCAAGGAATCAGCTTCAGGCGTTCATAAATCAGTATATACCACAAATATTGAAAACCTGGGCTTCGACGGCATGAAGGCTCATTTTGTCACTCCGGAGGGTGAGTTTGATGCACAAATCCACATCCCGGGTGAGCACAATGTATACAATGCCATGGCGGCAGCGGCTGTCGGATTGCAGCTTGGCCTCACAATAGCTGAGATAAAGTCAGGAATCGAGAAAGCAGAGACAATCGCAGGCCGTACAAATTTTATCAAAACACACGGCATGACAGTGATAGATGACTGCTACAATGCAAATCCTGTATCCATGAAATCCTCTATCGAGGTGCTTTCACATGCAAAGGGCAGGACAATAGCAGTGCTTGGCGACATGGGCGAGCTGGGAAGCGATGAGAAAAAGCTGCACCATGAGGTAGGCGAAGCAGTTGGAGAGAATCATATCCATACACTTTTTGCCGCAGGAGAGCTTGCAAAGGAATATGCAGCTGGAGCCGCAGAGAAATCATCCGATGTAGACATCCACTATTTCGAGGATAGGGAGACCATGACACAGGAGCTCCTTTCATATGTGAAGGAGGGCGACACCATACTGGTGAAGGCATCGCACTTCATGGAGTTTCCTAAGGTGGTCGAGGCTCTGAGTAAGTAAAATCAGGTAAAATTAATCGGGTAAAAATTAATTCGATATTTAATTATTGCGAGGAATGGATATTCTCCAAGCCTCATAATATTATAAAAGAAAGAGAGAAAAATAATGGCACAGAATCCAATCGTAACAATCACAATGGAAAACGGCGATGTAATCAAGGCGGAGCTTTATCCGGAAATCGCACCAAACACAGTAAACAATTTTATCAGCTTAATCAATCACAACTTCTATGACGGAGTATGCTTCCACCGCGTAATCAAGGGCTTTATGCTCCAGGGCGGAGATCCTGACGGAAACGGCACAGGCGGCCCAGGCTATGAAATCAAGGGCGAGTTCACACACAACGGCTTCAAAAATGACTTAAAGCACACAGCCGGTGTACTTTCAATGGCACGTACCATGATACCTGATTCAGCAGGCAGCCAGTTCTTCATCATGCATCAGGATGCACCACATCTCGATGGTGAGTATGCGGCATTCGGCAAGGTAATCGAGGGCATGGATGTGGTAAACAAGATCGCAGAGGTACGCACAGACTACATGGACAAACCACTTGAGGCTCAGGTCATGAAGACAGTTACAGTTGAGACCTTCGGAGTGGACTATCCGGAGCCGGAGACAGTTTAATGATAATAATTATTGATGAGGCAAGCGCAAAACTTGCCTCTTTTTACTATCATGACGAGATATTCAAGCTGCAGTGGAGAAGTGTGGCAGGCAAGGCATCTATGTCAGAAGAGCTGCAAGAAAAACTGTATGTTGCGCTACCGGCTGATGAATCAATTAATGACTTCCAAAAAACAACGATACAAGAATCTGCAGATAACACCGCGAAAGCTAATACGGGAAATCAAAGAATACCGAAAGCTCCCGCAGACTACATCTGGATAGTATCAAACCGGCAGCAGAAGCAAATAGCCGACTCACTCGGCATAGCATCAGTAGGAGAACCGCAGTGCGGCACGCGCTATGCAGTCGAGAGCCTTGCGGAGCTTGATATTGAGTATCTGGAGAGGGTGCGCAGGCGGTATAATCACATCCCGTGGGACATCGGCGAGACAGACAGGTGTCTGATACGTGAGCTGTCACTGTCAGACCTTCCTGCGCTCTATGAGCTCTATGACAAGCCCGGCATGACAGACTTTGTGGAGCCGCTTTACGACTACGAGACAGAGCTTGAATACCAGAAAGCATATATAGAGAACATGTATGGCTTTTACGAGTATGGCATGTGGCTTGTATTTTCCAAGAAAACAGGGAAGCTGATAGGCAGGGCAGGGCTTGAGCATGATGAACTGGGCTATATGATAGCGCCGGAATTATGGAACCAGGGCTATGCCACGGAGGTATGCCGCTTCATCATAGACTACGCGCGCGAAAACACAGACTTTGAAGAGCTTTACTGCCGGATAGACGAGAGAAATGAGGCATCGGTGCGTCTTGCCAAAAAGCTTGGATTTACAAATAGCGGGCATATGGATGATGATATAAACGCTTCCATATATAGAAAAAACATAAAAAACAATGAAAAACATTGAAAAACATTGAAAAATATGCAATTAGGCAATAAAATATAAACATAGTTTAACGATTTGGAGGACGAAAAAATGAAACAATACGCATACGGAGTAGATATAGGTGGAACAACTGTAAAGATAGGCTTTTTCGAGACAACAGGAAAGCTTGTCGATACATGGGAGATTCCTACACGCACAGAGAATTCCGGCGAGCTCATCCTGCCTGATATCGCAGCATCCATCAAGGAGAATAACGAGAAGCATGGCATAGAGATGGGTGACATCGAGGGCGTAGGCATGGGAGTGCCGGGACCTATAAAGGATGACGGAACAGTATTAAGATGTGTCAACCTCGGCTGGGGCGTGTTCAACGTGGCACAGTCACTCTCAGTGCTGTGCGGCGGCATCAAGGTAAAGGCCGGAAACGATGCCAACGTAGCTGCACTCGGTGAGATGTGGCAGGGTGGCGGAAAGGGTCATCAGGATGTGGTCATGATCACACTCGGCACAGGTGTAGGCGGAGGAATCATCCGCGAGGGCAAAATCGTAGCCGGAGTAAACGGAGCAGGCGGAGAGATAGGACATATGCCTATGGTAGATGATGAGTCAGAGTGCTGCGGCTGCGGCAAGAAGGGCTGCTTAGAGCAGTATGCATCAGCAAACGGTCTCGTAAGAGTGGCAGAGAGATACATTGCAGCACACAGGGATGTGGCAACAAAGCTTGATTTAAATGCAGGCTTCACAGCCAAGGATGTATGCGATGCGGCAAAGGCAGGAGATGCAGCGGGCATTGCGGCAGTAGAGCAGTCTATGAAGCTTCTCGGCAAGGCAATGGCAGCAGTAGCATGCGTTATGGACCCTGAGGTATTTGTTGTAGGCGGAGGCCTCTCAAAGGCAGGCAGCATCATCATCGATACAGCAGCAAAGTACTATAAAGAGTATGCTTTCCATGCAAGCTGCGAGACAGAGATCAAGCTTGCCACACTCGGCAACTCAGCCGGTATGTATGGCGGAGTAAAGATGGTTATCGGCTAACAACATAAGATTGCAATTTTTAAAGAAATAAAATATAATGGCTACTAAAGATACACTACAATCGAGGTGAGATTATTGGCAGATTACTCAACAGAAGAATTAGAAAAAATAGCGGACAAATTTCGCTCAGATACCAGCGGTATAAGGGGAACAAAGGATTTTACGAGCCCTGAGGAGCTTTATGATGAGCTGAAAAAGGAAATCAAAAAGTATCATCCGTCGGATGACACGAGCCTTGTGGACAAAGCCTACAGGGTAGCTTATGATGCCCATAAGGGGCAGGTACGTAAGTCGGGAGAGCCTTATATCATACATCCGCTTTGTGTTGCCATAGTACTCGCCGAGCTCGAGCTGGATAAGGAAACCATTGCAGCAGGATTGCTCCATGATGTGCTGGAGGATACCATCATGACCATGGATGAGATGCGTGCGGAGTTTGGAGACGATGTCGCACATCTGGTGGATGGTGTCACGAAGTTAAAGCACCTGCATCTGACAGACAGCACCAAGGATCCGAAGGACAAGAACGCGGACAGGCTTGAGATGCAGGCAGAGAATCTGCGCAAGATGTTTCTCGCCATGGCAAAGGATATCAGGGTCATCCTCATAAAGCTGGCAGACAGACTGCACAATATGCGTACACTCAAGTACCAGTCCAAGGAGGCGCAGCAGCGTATCGCCAGAGAAACACAGGATATCTACTGCCCTATCGCACAGCGACTTGGTATCAGCAAGATAAAGATAGAGCTCGAGGATCTTTGTATGAAGTACCTCTATCCGGATGCATATTACGATCTGGTAGAGAAGGTAGCCCTCAGAAAGACAGAGCGCGACACCTACATCCAGGGCTTAGTAAACGATGTCAAGAAGTATGTTTCGGATGCCGGCATCAAGGCTGAGATATACGGCAGGGCAAAGCATTTCTTCAGTATATATAAGAAGATGGTCAATCAGGACAAGACGATAGACCAGATATATGACCTCTTTGCCATCAGGATTCTGGTGGATACCATACCGGACTGCTACGCAGTGCTTGGTATCATACATGAGAAGTATAAGCCTATACCGGGCCGTTTCAAGGACTATATTGCCATGCCGAAGCAGAACATGTACCAGTCGCTTCACACGACACTCATAGGCCCGAGCGGACAGCCGTTTGAGATACAGATACGTACCTATGAGATGCATCGTACAGCTGAGTACGGTATCGCAGCGCACTGGAAGTACAAGGAAGCAAACAACGGCAATGCCACTACCACCACTGTCACAGAGGAGGAGAAGCTCAGCTGGCTGCGCCAGATACTCGAGTGGCAGCAGGACATGTCGGATAATAAGGAGTTTATGACTTTATTAAAGAGTGATTTAAATTTATTCTCCGACAATGTATTTGCATTCACACCGTCCGGCGATGTAAAGAACCTGCCAAAGGGCTCCACACCTATAGACTTTGCCTACAGCATACACTCTGCGGTCGGCAACAAGATGGTCGGTGCCAAGGTAAACGGCAAGCTGGTGCCGATAGACTATGTCATCAAAAACGGTGACCAGATAGAGATAATCACCTCACAGAACTCCAAGGGACCAAGCCGTGACTGGCTCAAGGTCGTAAAGAGCACACAGGCCAAGAACAAGATCAACCAGTGGTTCAGAAGTGAGCTCAAGGAGGAGAATATACAGCACGGCAAGGATCTGATAGCAGCCTATGCCAAGGCAAAGGGCATCAACTTTGCTGAGATAAACAAGCCTGAGTATCAGGAGAAAATACGCCGCAAATACGGCTTTCACGACTGGAACTCATGCCTTGCAACCGTCGGCCACGGCGGACTCAAGGAGAGCCAGATAGTCAACAGGATGTACGATGAGTACAAGAAGGATCATGTGGTGCCGGTGACAGATGCAGATGTGCTTGGCAGCATTGCAGAAAAGCAGCAGGCGGCAGCAGGCACACAGCCCGAGCACAAGTCAAAGAGCGGCATTGTGGTACACGGACTCTATGATGTGGCTGTGCACTTCTCGAAGTGCTGCAATCCTGTTCCGGGAGATGAAATTGTGGGCTTTGTCACAAGAGGCCGAGGCATCTCAATCCACAGGACAGACTGTGTGAATATCATCAATCTGTCCAAGATGGAAAAGGACAGGCTCATAGAAGCAGAGTGGCAGGATACAGCCCTCATGGACAACGGTGCCGAGTATCAGGCAGACCTAAAGATATTCTGTCATGACAGGTCGGGACTGCTCGTAGATATCACAAAGATATTTACCGAGAAGGAAATCAATATCAGTGGTATCCAGTCCAAGACCAGCAAGCAGGGCATCGCTACAATCGAGGTATTTTTCAATATCAGAGGCAGGGACCAGATAAAGGTTCTCGTGGAGAAGCTCAGACAGATAGAAAGTGTAATAGACGTAGAGAGGACCACCGGCTAAATCCCGGTGGTTCTTGCGTGAAGCATAACATATAACAGACAAGGAGTACACTCATATGGTAAATATGAAGATAGACCACTTCGTAGTGGGACCGGTGCAGACCAACTGCTACTTTGTCACCAATATAAAGACAAAGGAAATGATAATAATAGACCCGGGCGCGTGTGCTAATCAGCTCGCCAAAAAGGTGGACGAATCAGGCGCAAAGCCTGTAGCAATACTGCTTACACACGGACACTTTGATCATGCCACGGATGCAAAGCCGCTCGCAGACCGCTACGGCATCAAGATATATATCCATGAGGCAGACAAAGCCACACTCGATGACCCGCAGCTTAATGTCAGCTACATGATGGGCCAGTCAAAGACCTTTTATGCGGATGTATTTTTGAAGGATAAGCAGGAAATTGACATCGCAGGCTTTCATATAGTAGTGCTTCACACACCGGGGCATACACCGGGCGGCTGCTGCTATTATTTCCCGTATGAGGACGTGATCTTTACAGGAGACTCGCTGTTTTGCGGCTCGATCGGACGTACGGATTTCAAGGGCGGCAGCATGTCAGACCTCGTGCGCACAGTGAAGGAAAAAATCATGACACTGCCTGAGCATACAGAGGTGTACCCGGGCCACAACGACACAACAACCATAGAAAACGAGAGGATGTATAACCCTTACTTATGATAGTAGTAGTATTTAATAAACCGGATTTTGAATATGATGTGCACTCACTGCTCAAGGAGTTCTTCCCTCAGGAGGATGTGCAGATGTACTATAGCTGCCCACCTGATGAGGTGGAGGGAAAAAACTTAGCCTGCACACACCACGAGATGACAGATGATGGCGTAAAGGAATTTGCGGATGCCTCACAGGTATTTAAGATAGACTATGTGGGCGATGAAATTGCAGTGGAGTGGACGGTGAGTAGAGCCGGAAAAAGAATCTGCACAAAAATATCCGTAGACAGTGCAGACCGCAAGGAAACTAAAAATCGCCTTAAGCTCGCCCTGTATTCCATGATAGAAAAGGGCACAGGAAAGAGTCTTCCGTGGGGCACACTCTCAGGCATCAGACCGACCAAGATAGCCATGAAATGCATAGAGGACGGCATGAGCGATAAGGAAACCTACGACTATCTGAAGGAAACCTACCTCGCAAGCGATGAGAAAATCGACCTCTCAATAGGCATAGCAAAGCGTGAGAAGGCACTGCTCGACAGGGTGGACTATGACAACGGCTACAGCCTGTACATAGGCATACCATTCTGCCCGAGCACCTGTGCATACTGCTCGTTTACGTCATACCCGCTGGGTGTGTGGAAAAACCGCGTAGACGATTACCTCGATGCACTCGAGAAGGAGATAGACTACACGGCACAGAAATTCTACCACAAGAAGCTAAACTCCATCTACATAGGAGGCGGCACACCGACCACACTAAGCCCTGCGCAGCTTGACAGGCTTATCAGAAAAATCAAATGCAGCTTTGATTTTAAGGACTGCCTGGAATTTACCGTGGAGGCAGGCAGACCGGACTCCATCACGAGAGAAAAGCTCCTGGCACTGAAGAAAAACGGCATCAGCCGTATATCAGTAAATCCGCAGACCATGAAGCAGCAGACTCTCGATATAATAGGAAGACACCACACGGTAGACGATACGATAAATAGCTTCAAGCTCGCGCGTGAGCTGGGCTTTGACAACATAAACATGGACCTCATCATGGGACTTCCCGAGGAGACACTCGATGATGTAAGGCACACAATGGAGCTGGTGAAGGAGATGGCACCTGACAACGTCACCATCCATTCACTCGCAGTAAAGCGAGCTGCAAGACTCACCATCTTCAAGGACCGCTACAGTGATATGCAGATGGTCAACACCCAGGAGCATATGGATCTCTGCGCAGCCTACTGTAAGCAGATGGGGCTTGAGCCATACTACCTCTACAGACAGAAGGGCATGGCAGGTAACATGGAAAACGTAGGCTATGCGGCAAAGGGCAAGGCCGGCGTATATAACATATTGATAATGGAGGAAAAGCAGACCATCGTGGCGTGCGGAGCAGGAGCAAGCACCAAGCGTGTCTGGCCCGTACCGAATCCGGATGGCACACACCGCATCGACAGATGCGAGAATGTCAAGGATGTAGGGCAGTATATCGCAAGGATTGATGAGATGATAGAGAGGAAGCAGAGGCTGTTTGAGGGAAAATAAGCAGTATGATATATAATAATGTATAATATTGGTGCTGTAATACCATAGTGATTAGCGAATGTGTCAAAAATTATAAAGAAAACCTAATATTCATTGACATAGAATTAAAAATGAGTGAAAATAAATTACTGAAAAAACCCTGATTAGATACAGAAAAAGATACAAATAACCGAATAAAACAAAACAGGCTAAAATAATTCGAGGGAGGACAAAGGTACCTCCCCCGTAGTAGGTATAGAGGGAAATAAAAGATACCACAAGGAGAATTTGGAAAGAATGTACAGAAAGAAAGGCAGAGAATGGACAAAGCATATAGACTTTATGTTTATAGATATCGCATGCATTGTTATAGCATTTTTTATTTCATATGTGATACGCTTCGGCTTTAATAACCCATATGTGGATAAGGACTACCGTATACTGGGTGTAGCATTCATTCTGATAGATTTCTGTGTGGAGATAATGGAAGACTCATTCAAGAATGCCCTAAAACGCGGATATCTGGATGAATTCATATCGACCTGCAAGCACGTAGTGCTTGTGTTTATGGTGACAGCGCTATTTCTGTTCACCACACAGATGGCTGATATATACTCGCGATTATCATTTTATATCATGTTTCCAATCTATGTGGCAATAACATATGTAGCAAGACTGGCGCTCAAGAGCTTCCTTAAGAAAAATGACTTTGCAGCATCTCAGAAATCACTGTTTGTCATAGCACCTGATACAATACTTCGTGATACACTGCGCACAGTGGAGAAAAGCTGTATAGGCTATACAAAGATAGTAGCAGCTTCACTGGATACAGACATGAAGGGTGAGACTATATGCGGCATACCGATAGTTGTGAATCACGATGGCATAGTAGACTATGCGTGCGATGAATGGGTGGATGAGGTGCTCATTCCGCCTTGCAGCGAGGATGAATATCCTGAAAAAATGGCAGATATATTCCTAGAGATGGGAATTGCAGTACATACAGGAATAGCAAAAAACGGTACAGCCCATGGTGGCTACAAGCAGATAGAAAAGATAGGCGACTACACAGTAGTTACATCAAGCGAGAACTATGCAAATCCTAGCGCACTTCTGGTAAAGAGGGGCATGGATATAGTCGGAGGACTGGTGGGCTGCCTGTTCACACTTATCATCATGATATTTGTGGGACCGGCGATATACATAGCATCGCCGGGACCGATATTCTTCTCACAGGAGAGAGTCGGCAGAAACGGCAGAAAGTTCAAGATGTATAAATTCCGCAGTATGTATATGGATGCCGAGGAGCGAAAGAAGGAGCTTGCGGCACAGAATAAAGTGGGCGACGGAATGATGTTCAAGATGGACTTTGACCCGAGAATCATAGGCAATAAGGTGCTGCCAAACGGAAAGAAGAAAACCGGAATCGGGCAGTTCATCAGGAAAACAAGCCTGGATGAATTCCCACAATTCTTCAACATACTAGTGGGAGATATGAGTCTGGTAGGCACCAGACCACCGACACTCGATGAGTGGGAGAAGTATGAGCCACACCATAGAGCCAGAATGTCATTCAGACCGGGACTGACCGGGCTGTGGCAGGTGAGCGGCAGGAGCAATATCACGGACTTTGAGGAAGTGGTGAAGCTGGATACCCAGTATATTAGGGAGTGGAGTGTTAAGGGGGATGTAAAGATAATTTTTCGAACTTTAACAGGAGTATTAAGAAATGATGGAGCAATGTAAGGAAAAACTTAATATTGCTATGTTTGGTCAAAAAAGAATTCCATCAAGAGAAGGCGGAGTTGAAATAGTGGTTGAAGAACTTTGCTCAAGGATGGTTGCACAAGGGCACAATGTGACTTGCTACAACAGAGGTGGTCATCATGTGAGTGGTTCTGAATATGATTCAAAACGACTTAAAGAATATAAAGGAATTAGGCTTAAAACAGTCCCAACAATAGAGAAAAAAGGTCTTGCAGCTGTATCATCATCATTTTTTGCAGCATTATGTTGTGCTTTTGGCCGGTATGACATTGTTCATATTCATGCAGAGGGACCAGCATTTTTCGCGTGGTTGCCAAAACTATTTGGTAAAAAAGTGATTGTGACAATTCATGGATTGGATTGGCAACGTGAAAAATGGAAAAGTGGATTTGGTTCAAAATTTATTCATCATGGTGAAAAGAATGCTGTGAAGTATGCGGATGAAATTATTGTGCTGAGTAAAGGCGTTCAAGATTATTTTGAGAAAGAGTATGGAAGAAAAACAGTGTTCATTCCAAATGGAGTGAATAGACCAAAAATCCAAGAAGCTGAATTAATTACAGAAAAATATGGTTTGGAAAAAGATTCTTACATATTGTTTTAGGACGATTAGTTCCGGAAAAGGGGATCAGATATTTGGTTGAGGCATTTAAGAATGTTAAGACTGATAAGAAGCTGGTAATAGCAGGTGGTTCAAGTGATACAGATTCATTTATGAATGAATTAAAGGATCTAGCAAAAGATGATGACAGGATTATTTTTACAGGATTTGTTCAGGGGCAGATATTGAAAGAACTATATAGTAATGCTTATGTATATACGTTACCTTCAGATTTGGAAGGAATGCCACTGAGTCTTTTAGAAGCTATGAGCTATGGTAATTGTTGTCTAGTTTCGAATATCCCAGAGTGTACAGAAGTTGTAGAAGACAAGGCATTGGTATTTAAGAAGTCAGATGTTAATGATTTATTCACCAAAATTCAAAAGGCCTGTGATTATCCTGAAATGATTACGAAAATAAAAGAACAAGCTACTGATTTTATTTTCAGAAAATACAACTGGGATTTTGTAACAAAAGAAACAATGAATCTATACAGGAGATAACGATGAAAATTTTGATGATAAATAATCTCCTCTAACCGAACGCAGGTAGTGAGACGTACATAGTGAAAACGCCTGAAAAATGGCGCATTTACGGCACTTTTTGAGAGATGGGTAGATTTGCGGGAGCAATTTTTATCTCGCTAATAAAGCGACTGGATCTGAAATAAAAAGACAGCCACAATTTGAAAAAAGTCTTTGATAGTGAGGAAAATAATGTCTGAATATCTGATAAAAATTATAAATCGAGTTATCGGAATTTTTAAAATTCTGTGCTGGAAAATTTTATATGGGAGTCGCTTTCATTCTGGTAAAATGACTTTCTTTTATCCAGGATGTCATTTGATGATTGAAAAAACAGGAAGCATTAATATTGGCGATAATTGTTTTTTTAATCGCGATTGTTCAATAACATCTCTGGGCAAAATTAAGATAGGCAATGATTGTATATTTGGGGAAAATGTTAAGATATACGATCATAACCATAGAACTGATGCGACAAAAGGACCCTTCAGAAAACAAGGTTATGTTATTGGACGAGTTGAAATTGGATCTAATGTTTGGATTGGAAGTGATGTCTTAATCCTTCCTAACATTAGAATTGGAGACAACGTCATCATTGCGGCCGGTGCGATAGTTACAAAAGACATTCCAGACAATGTGACTTACATACAAAAGAGAAACAGTGTGGAGGTGCCAAATGGAAAATAATCTCCGATTTAGTATTGTTGTACCGATTTATAATGTTGAAAAATTTCTTGATCAGTGTATAACAAGTGTCCTAAGCCAGAAATATGATAATTATGAACTGATTCTTGTGGATGATGGCGCTACCGATGATAGCGGCAAAATTTGTGATGCTTATGCTTTGAAGAATGACCACATTCGAGTCATACATAAAGCCAATGGGGGATTAGTTAGTGCTCGAAGAGCTGGTGTAATGGTTGCAAAGGGTGAGTATGTTGGATATGTGGATGGAGATGATTGGGTAGCTGATAATTGGCTTGTAGAAGTTGATAAAGTGATTACGGAATCTCATCCGGATATTGTGGAATATAATGCGTTTAAAAGCACGGATGGAAAAAATATTGAAATGAAAACCTCGCATTTTAGAGGATTCTTTGACGAGAAAGAAGTCAAAGAAAAGATTATTCCATGTATGCTTTGTGACAAAGATCAAAGATTTTACACGTTCGGTGTTTTGCCAGCTGTATGGTCTAAAATGATTAAGACCGAAATTCTAAGAGATAATCTTTGTTCTGAAGACAAGATTACTTTTGGTGAAGATGTTGCCTGTATATACAACAGCATATTAAAATGTAAATCATTTTATGGAATCGACATTCCAGTATACTATTATCGACAAAACAGTCAATCTATGACAAAAGCGTATGATGCGCGGCGATTTGAAAGACTAGAAGTCTTATTTGCTTATCTAAATAAGAAACTGCTACGGAATAATAGACAGCTGAAAAGTCAATATGATAACTATATTTTGTTCTGTGTTTTTTATGCGTCCCTGAATGAAGCAAAGAACAATACTAGTTTCAAAGAAATGGGAAAGAAATTTGAAGATGGATTAAAAAGACTTGATTTAGAAAACTTCGTCAATGAAACAACCATAAAGATTGGTATTCCGTGGAATGTGATGCTTTATCTCATAAAGAAGAAAAAGTATAGAATGTTGATGGTATTATGCAGAGCGATTGTTAAAGTCAAGTATTCATATAAAGCATAAGGAAATGATTATGAAAAAAATTTGTTTTATAACACGCCATGCAATTGTAAATTATGGCTCTTTTTTGCAGACGTATGCTACACAAAAACTATTTGAAGACTACGGATATAATGCGGAAGTTTTGGATTATGTTCGAGAAGATGAAGAGTATCATAATGTGACAGAACTACTGTTAAAAAAATCCAAAAAATGGAATACTTTTACTAGACTTATATATAGAATCGTTCAATGGCCAGATCACTATATTTGTGGAAGAGCATTTGAAAAGGAAAGAGCCAAATATCTGAATTTGAGCGAGCGCATTACAAATCTGGTTGCAGATGCAAGCAAAATACCGACAGCTGATATTTATTGTACAGGTAGTGATCAAGTTTGGGGAGAAATTGCTCAAGATGATGTAGATCCTATGTATTTCTTGAGTTTTGCTCCACATGATGCGAAAAAAATAGCCTTTTCTGCGAGTTTTGGAAAAGAAAGTTATCCGAAAGAAAGAATTGGTAAGTTCAAAGAATTATTACGTGGATATGACTATATAACTGTGCGAGAAGATAGTGCGGTTAATATAGTAAATAGAGCTGGATATGAGGCAACACAGATTCTTGATCCAACAATGATTTTTGGTGGAGATAGATGGAGAAAACAATTGCTGCCGATACATGAAAAAGGATATGTGTTGCTTTATCAACTTAATGCCAATCATGAAATGGATGAATATGCAAAGCAATTTGCGGATAAAGCGGGGTTAAAATTGCTTAGAGTTTCTGTTGAGGCTCATAACTGTATGCGAGTAGGAAAATTTAAGCTGTGTTTATCGCCGTTTAAATTTTTATCATATATTGCAAATGCAGAATATATGATTACAGATTCTTTTCATGGTACTGCTTTTGCAATCATGTTTAACAGGCAGTTTGTCGAAGTATTACCAAAAGAAAAAATTGCGAGAAATTTGAGCGTTTTGAAACAGTTTGGACTAGAAGATAGAATCTTAAATAGTCTTAGTGATTTTTCCTATATTGATAAAAAAATTGACTATAAGATTGTAGATGATACTTTAGAAAAATATCGGAGACAATCGAATGAACTGTTAAAAAAATGCTTATATGATGGAGA
>OKUN01000420.1_pt1 | contig 25061 bp, 17 predicted proteins | sample 1606581 | NCBI WGS metagenome assembly OKUN01 (sample SAMEA3882509, study PRJEB24775) | human gut metagenome | biome: human-associated habitat; feature: intestine environment; material: feces | place: Netherlands | collected 2009/2010
AAAATATCCGCTCTTACGCAAAAGAAGAAACCGTACCAACTCCGCTGGCACAGTTCCACTCCCGCAGTTTCCGCAAACCATCCCCATATGGCGTGGTCCTTATCATGAGTCCATGGAACTATCCGTTCCTTCTCACCATTGAACCGCTGGTCGATGCCATTGCAGCCGGAAACACTGCCATTCTGAAACCAAGTGCTTACTCACCGGCTACAAGCGAAGTGATCCGCCTTCTGATCCACGAATGCTTTGATGAAAAATATGTTGCTACTGTCACAGGCGGACGCGCGGAAAACACCCATCTTCTCAGCCTGCATTTTGATTACATCTTCTTTACAGGAAGCCAGGCTGTAGGAAAAGAAGTCATGAAAAAGAGCAGAGGTATATTAAGCCTTATTCTCGTGGCAGCACTTTCAGTCCTGCTCGGTGTGACTACGATCCGCGGATTGGATTCCGAAGGAATGGGCGCAGCGAAAAATATTAATTTGGGACTGGATCTTGAGGGTGGAGTCAGCATTACATATCAGGTAAAAGGCGACAAACCGTCACAGGAAGACATGGATGACACTGTATATAAAATGCAGCGTCGTGTAGAGCAGTACAGTACAGAGGCACAGGCATATCAGGAAGGTGACAACCGGATCAGCATCGAGATCCCGGGCGTAGAAGACGCGAATGCAATCCTTGAAGAATTAGGACAGCCGGGATCACTGTATTTCATTAAGCACAAAGATGCTGATGGAAATGAGAACTACACACTTGGAGCAGAAGGTTATGTATTGAATAAAACGATCGATGAACTGAAAGCGAACGGTTCTATCGTTTTAACAGGATCGGAAGTGAAATCCGCTACGGCAGGCGCATGGGACGATCAGAAGACAGGTAAGAAAATGTATGGGGTAGATCTTACGCTGAATGCAGAAGGAACAGATGCGTTTGCGGCAGCTACAACAGAAGCATACAACAACGGAAACGATACGATCGCAATCTATTATGACGGAGAATTGATCAGTGTTCCGAGTGTAAATGCAATCATTGAAAACGGACAGGCACAGATCACAGGCTCTGCATCATACGAAGAAGCGGATAATATCGCATCTACGATCCGTATCGGAGGTCTGAATCTGGAACTGGAAGAGATCAGTTCAAAAGTAGTCGGCGCACAGCTCGGTGAAGAAGCGATCAGTACAAGTCTTAAGGCAGGAGCGATCGGTCTTGCAGCCGTATGTCTGTTTATGATCTTTGTGTACCTGCTTCCGGGATTTGCATCAAGTATCGCGCTTGTCATTTATGTCGGCTTGATCTTACTTCTGTTAAATGCGTTTGACATCACGCTTACACTTCCTGGTATCGCAGGTATTATCCTCGGTATCGGTATGGCAGTAGACGCGAACGTTATCATTTTTGCTCGTGTGAAAGAAGAATTGTCAGCAGGAGCGTCTGTTCATTCAGCGCTTCGGGCAGGATTTCATAAAGCGATGTCGGCAATCCTTGACGGAAATATTACAACATTGATCGCGGCTGCAGTATTGTGGCTTAGAGGAAGCGGTCCGGTAAAAGGATTTGCACAGACATTGGCTCTTGGTATCGTCGTTTCGATGTTTACGGCGCTTGTTGTAACAAGACTGCTCGTATATTCTTTCTATGCTATCGGCATCCGCAATCCGAAAGTATACGGCAGAGTAAAAGAAGAGAGAAAACCGATCGATTTTCTCGGAAAGAAAAAAGTGTTCTTTGTCGTTTCTATCGCACTTTGCCTGAGCGGATTTGTTGTTATGGGAATCAATTCCGCAAGGGACGTGGGAGCGCTGAATTACAGCCTTGATTTTGTCGGCGGTACGGCGACAACGGTAACGTTTGACAAAGAGTATACATTAGAAGAAGTTGACAGTCAGATGGTGCCTGAACTTGAAAAGATCACAGGCGATAAAAACGTACAGGTACAGACTGTAAAGGGAACAAATCAGGTAGTGTTTAAAACACAGACTCTTGACCTTGAAAAGAGAGAAGCTTTTGAATCTTATATGCAGAACGAGTTTGGCGTAAAAGAAGAGATTGCCACAGAAAATATCAGTTCTACGGTAAGTTCCGAAATGAGAATGGATGCGGTGATCGCAGTTATTATCGCGACGATCTTCATGCTTTTGTATATCTGGTTCAGATTTAAAGATATTCGTTTTGCTACGAGCGCGGTAGTGGCGCTTCTGCACGACGTGCTTGTCGTACTTGCATTTTATGCGATCGCCCGTGTTTCCGTGGGAAATACATTTATCGCATGTATGCTGACAATCGTCGGATACTCTATTAATGCGACAATCGTTATTTTCGACCGTATCCGTGAGGAGATGAAGAACAGTTCCAGAAACACAGATCTGAAAGATCTTGTAAATCGCTGTATCACACAGACGCTGACAAGAAGTATTTATACATCGCTGACAACATTTGTCATGGTGGCGGTTCTGTATGTGATGGGTGTAAGTTCGATCAAAGAATTCGCACTTCCGCTTATGGCGGGAATCGTTTGCGGAGCTTATTCATCTGTATGTATCACAGGCGCGCTCTGGTATGTTATGAAGACCGGGAAGAATGCAAAAGTTCAGGCTGCTTCCGTACCGGCGAAACAGGTTGAAAGTGTAAAGACAGAGTCGTCAGAAGAAAGCTCATCGGACGGAAATGTTCAAAAAGCAGCAAAATCAAAAACAAAAAAGAAAAAAAAGAGAAGATAAATTTTCGTTAAAAGATTGTTTGAAACGAAAATGAAAAGACCGGTCGTGAAGCGGAAACGTTTTACGGCCGGTTTTCTCTATGGTGATATTTTGAAAATTATGATACTATAATACAAAAATGTACGTGATATACTTGGAGGAACAAACGATGGAACGCTGGTATGTAATGATGAAGAAAGCTGATTTCAGCAGTATCGGAGCGAAATATAATATTTCGCCGGTCATTGCCCGCCTGATCAGAAACAGAGATATTATAGAAGATGAAGAGATTAATCTTTATTTGAACGGAACGATTGCCGACCTGTATGACGGAATGTTAATGAAGGACATGGATAAGGCGGTTGAGATCTTATCGGAGAAGATCAGGGAAGAAAAACCCGTAAGGGTGATCGGAGATTATGATATTGACGGTGTGAATGCAGCTTATATTTTGAAAGAAGGTCTGGAAGGACTCGGAGCAGATGTTGATACAGATATTCCCGACAGGATTAAAGACGGATACGGATTAAATAAAATGCTGATCGACCGGGCGTTAGATGATGGGATCGATACGATTATTACATGTGATAACGGGATTGCGGCTGCGGAAGAAATCACTTACGGAAGAAAAAACGGTCTTACGGTGATCGTGACAGACCATCATCAAGTTCCTTTTGTAGAAATAAACAAAGAACGGGAATATCTCCTGCCGCAGGCTGATGCGGTTGTAGATCCAAGGCGTCCGGATTGTGAGTATCCTTTTAAAAATCTGTGCGGGGCAGCGGTCGCATATAAGTTAGTAGAGGCATTGTATAATGTTATGCTCCGAGATCCGGAAGACGTTGATTATCTTATGGAAAATGTGGCGATTGCAACAGTAGGTGATGTGATGGCGCTAAAGGGAGAAAATCGTATTTTTGTGAAACAGGGACTTGAGATGCTCAAGCGCACAAAAAATGAAGGGTTAAAAGCGCTTATAGAATGTACGGGAATCAATCCCGAATATTTGAATACATACGATCTCGGGTTTGTTCTTGGACCATGTATTAATGCGAGCGGGAGACTGGACACCGCAAAAAGAGCATTGGAACTGCTGAGTACACGGACGAGGCGGGATGCGGTCATGTTGGCGGAAGATTTAAAGGCGTTAAATGACAGCCGTAAGGAAATGACGGAACGAGGAATTAAAGAAGCGGCAGAGATGATAGAAACTACCTCGCTGAAAGAGGACAAAGTATTTGTGATCTATCTGCCGGACTGTCATGAAAGTATTGCGGGAATTATCGCAGGAAAGATCAGAGACAGATATTATAGGCCTACGATCATCTTAACAAAGGCAGAAGACGGAGTGAAAGGATCGGGACGGTCTACGGAAGAGTATGACATGTTTACAGAATTGTGTAAATGTCAGGCGCTGTTTACAAAATTCGGCGGCCACAGGCAGGCGGCAGGCGTGTCCCTGAAAGAGGAGAATGTTCAGCGATTCAGAGAAACGATCAATTCTCTTTGTACATTGACAGAAGAAGACCTTCAAATGAAAGTATATATCGATATGCAAGTTCCTTTTCCGTATTTAACAGAAGATTTGATCGAGCAGTTTCAGGTGATGGAACCTTTCGGAAAAGGAAATAAAAGACCGCTGTTTGCGGAGAAAGATCTGAAGGTGATTCAACCTAAAATTGTAGGGAAAAACGAGAATGTTTTGCAGTGTATATTGGAAGATAAGCAGGGAAATCGTATGAAAGCGGTTTATTTCGGCGATGTAAAGACTTGCCTGAAAGAGATGCTGGCAGGAAAAGTCACCGCGGTTACTTATTTTCCGTCAATTAACGAATATATGGGCAGACGAAGCATACAGCTTACGATTGTAAATTATCAAAAGAAATGATATAATTAAACGATCTTATAACTTTGTTGAATGAGCTGCATGAGAGAAGGGGACTTTACTATGGCAGGAACGGCAGAATATGAAGAATTGAATAAAAATCTGGAGATCGTGGACGGTCATGCAGTAAAAGCGCCGGAGGATTATCAAGATCCGGAGCAGCTTTATCATGTTCTTATTGAAAGAGTGAGAAAGTATCATCCGTCTGCGGATATTACCATGATCGAAAAAGCTTATCGTATAGGGAAAGAAGCGCATCGTGATCAGGTGAGAAAATCAGGAGAGCCGTATATTATCCACCCTCTCTGGGTCGGTATTATTTTGGCGGATCTTGAGATGGACAAAGAGACGATCGTTGCCGGCATCCTTCATGATGTGGTAGAAGACACGGTGATGACGGACGAAGAAATCCGTCAGGAATTCGGAGATGAGGTGGCTCTTCTGGTAGACGGTGTCACAAAGCTGGGACAGCTTTCCTATTCAGCGGATAAGTTGGAGGTCCAGGCTGAGAATCTTCGTAAGATGTTCCTTGCGATGGCAAAAGATATCCGTGTTATCATCATCAAGCTTGCCGATCGTCTGCACAATATGCGTACCCTGCAGTATATGCGACCGGAGAAGCAGTTGGAAAAAGCAAAAGAAACCATGGATATCTATGCTCCGATTGCACAACGGCTTGGTATTTCCAAGATCAAGACAGAGCTTGATGACCTGGCACTCAAATATTCCCAGCCGGAGGTTTTTAACGATCTGGTAAAGCAGATCAATGCAAGAAAAACGGAAAGGGAAGAATTTGTCCAGCAGATTGTGGATGAGGTTTCCACGCATATGAAGAATGCGAACATTGATGCAGAAGTGAACGGACGTGTGAAGCATTTCTTCAGCATTTATAAGAAGATGGTGAACCAGGATAAGACGGTGGATCAGATCTATGATCTGTTTGCAGTCCGTATTATCGTAGATTCTGTAAAAGACTGTTATGCGGCGCTTGGAGTTATCCATGAGATGTATACACCGGTACCGGGACGTTTTAAAGATTATATCGCAATGCCGAAGGCAAATATGTACCAGTCTCTGCATACGACTCTGATGAGCTCGATCGGTCAGCCGTTTGAGATCCAGATCCGTACAAAAGAGATGCATAAAACTGCTGAATACGGTATTGCGGCTCACTGGAAATATAAAGAAGGCGGAGATTCAGCGAAGAGTATGGAATCTCAGGAGGCTAAGCTGAACTGGCTGCGTCAGATTTTGGAATGGCAAAGAGACATGTCGGATAACCGGGAGTTTTTAAGCCTGTTAAAAGGCGACCTTGATCTGTTTGCTGAAGACGTTTACTGTTTTACGCCAAACGGTGACGTGAAGAATTTGCCGAACGGTTCCACACCGGTTGACTTTGCGTATGCGATACACAGCGCCGTGGGAAATAAGATGGTCGGTGCACGTGTAAACGGAAAACTTGTCAATATAGATTATAAAATACAAAACGGCGACAGGATCGAGATTCTTACGTCGCAGAATTCAAAAGGACCGAGCCGCGACTGGCTGAATATCGTTAAGAGTACACAGGCAAAAAATAAAATTAACCAGTGGTTCAAAAAAGAGTTTAAGGAAGATAATATTATCCGGGGAAAAGAATTGATCGTTTCCTATTGCAGGGGGAAATCAATTAATCTCCAAAATATACTGAAACCGAAGTATCAGCAGGTTGTTCAGAAAAAGTACGGCTTCAGGGATTGGGACGCTGTTTTGGCGGCGATCGGTCATGGCGGTTTAAAGGAAGGACAGGTTGTAAACAGACTTTTTGAGGAGTACGAAAAAGAACATAAGAAAGAAATTACAGACGAGACGATTCTTGAGAGAATCTCAGAAGCAAACTCTCAAAAAGTTCACATTGCAAAGTCAAAGAGCGGTATTGTTGTAAAAGGAATTAATGATATGGCAGTGCGTTTTTCAAAATGCTGCAATCCGGTTCCCGGAGACGAGATCGTCGGATTTGTCACGAGAGGACGGGGAATGTCAATCCATCGGACGGACTGTATTAATATGCTCCACCTTTCTGATGTAGAGAGGGCGCGTTTGATCGACGCGGAGTGGGAAGATACGTCCGAGACAGAGGGCGGCGGAAAATATCTGGCAGAGCTTAAGATGTACGCAAACGACAGACAAGGATTCCTTATGGATATCTCAAAAGTATTTACAGAAGCGAAAATAGATGTGAAGTCTATGAATGTTCGCACAAGCAAAAAGGGAACAGCAACGATCGATATGGGATTTATTGTAAACGGAAGAGAGGAACTCCATGCGATCATAGAGAAACTGCGTCAGCTTCAGGGAGTTCTTGATATTGAGAGAACGACGGGTTGATCTTATATGAAGCCTTTCAAGTAAGAAGCAATAGCGTTCCCGTTGCGGAGGCGGCGGGAGTAAAATGACAGTTTGAACAAAGTCAGAGTTGATAAAAAGGAGAGACAGTTCATGCGCATTGAGAAATTTGTATTCGGACCTGTAGGAACGAATTGTTATATCGTAATAAACGAGATGACTTCGGAATGTTTTGCCGTAGATATGGCGGATTGTCCTCAGGAATTCGTAAAGCATATAAAAGATGCAGGACTTTGCGTAAAAGCGCTGCTTTTGACGCATGGTCACTTTGATCATATTATGGGAGCGGAACGCTTTGCGGAAATCTTCGGATGTCCGGTTTATGCATATGAAGGGGAAGAAAATATTTTATGCGATCCGGTGCTGAATGCATCGGCGACGATGCTCGGACAGTCATATGTGTTTACAAAAGCAGAGTATGTAAAAGCGGATACGCAGATAGAAACCGCAGGCTTTCAGGTGGAGATTATTCCGACTCCGGGACATACAGAGGGCGGATGCTGTTATTATATCGGAGAAGAACATGTATTGTTCAGCGGAGATACCCTTTTTCATAATTCTATCGGAAGAACGGATCTTCCTACGGGAAGCGGAAGTGAGCTTGTCCGTTCGGTAAGAGAAAAACTTCTGGTTTTGCCGGAAGATACGAGAGTATATCCCGGACATATGGAAGAGACAACGATTTCGCATGAAAAGAAATATAATCCTTTCATATAAAGTTAATAAGTGAACGGGAATGATTGGAATATAGGAATGGATATAACAGGTGGCGATGGAATAGGCTTCGCAGAGATAATAGGAAATGGGGAGAGACGATGATTAAAGTATCAAGTAAGAAAAATAAATATACATACAATGTATATCATCTTGTAAAAGCCTTTTTCCCCAATGAAGAGATCATACAGAATGTAGATGAAAAGCAGGAATCTCTTGTGGCATTAAATCTGCCCGGAGGGTCTTGCTTTTCCATTGCGCTTGAGGAAGTGGAAGCGGCAGCAGGTGATCTTTCGGAAATGGAGACAGAAGAGGCGAAAGAACAGGCAATAAAAAAAGAACTGACTCGTTTGTTGTACCGATATCTCGAACAACAGACAAGGACAACGCTTGCATGGGGAACACTTACAGGAGTGCGGCCGACAAAACTTGCCATGACAAAATTGGAACAATATGAATCGATGACGGAAGCGGAAGCAGTCCGCAGGACAGTCGGAGCGTTTCGTGATGAATTTTTTGTCAGTGAAGAGAAAGCGCAGCTTGCATGTGAGATTGCTGTGAGGGAAAAGAAACTTTTGTCCAAATTGGATTATAAGGATGGGTTTAGTTTATATGTAGGGATTCCGTTTTGCCCAAGCGTATGCTCTTACTGTTCGTTTAGTTCTTCGCCGATCGCAGAGTGGAAAGATAAGGTGGAAAGTTACCTTTTTGCTTTGTTGAAAGAAATCCGGGCAATCGGGAAAATGTCGGAAGGGCACAGACCGGACAGCGTGTATATCGGAGGAGGAACGCCGACGACTTTGGAGGCAGAGCAGATGGATCGTTTATTAAAGACGATCACGGAGAATTTCGACTTGTCAAACGTACTTGAATTTACAGTGGAGGCAGGAAGACCGGATAGCATTACGGAAGAAAAGCTTGCGGTGATCAGAAAATACCCGGTGACTCGTATTTCAATAAATCCTCAGACAATGCAGCAAAAGACATTAGATCTGGTCGGAAGAAATCATACGGTGGCACAGACAAAAGATGCATTCTATCTGGCGAGGAAACTGGGATTTGACAATATTAATATGGATCTTATCGCCGGGCTTCCGGGAGAGGATGCTTCTGATATGGAAGATACGCTTCGGCAGGTGGAAGAAATGCATCCTGACAGTCTGACGGTTCATGCGCTGGCGATCAAAAGAGCGGCGAGATACGGACAGGAGGGAAGAAAACAGGATCTTCATTCTGAGATTTCGCAGATGATAATGTCGGCAGCTGATTGTGCCAAGCGGATTGGACTGCAGCCGTATTATTTATACAGGCAGAAAAATATTGCGGGAAATTTTGAAAATGTCGGTTATGCAGAACTTGACAAAGCCGGAATATACAATATACTGATTATGGAAGAAAAACAGACGATACTGGCAGCCGGAGCGGGAGCGTCGACGAAGATATTACTCAAAGATCCGATCCGGACAGATAGCGGGAAAGAGATTAATCTGGTTCGCTGTGAAAACGTGAAAAATATTATGGAATATATCGACAGGGTCGATGAAATGATAGAACGAAAAGGAGAATGGTTATGGCGCTGAAAAAGAAACCGGTTACAGGCATGAAAGACATGATGCCGGCGGAAATGGAAGTTCGGGATTATGTTATCGGTCTTATCAAAGAGACATATAAAACATTTGGGTTTTCCTCTATGGAAACTCCGTGTGTGGAACATATCGAGAACTTATGCAGTAAGCAGGGCGGAGATAATGAAAAACTTATTTTTAAGATTTTAAAAAGAGGGGAGAAGCTAAAACTTGATACAGCGAAAGAAGAGGCAGATCTCGTGGACGGAGGACTTCGTTACGACCTGACTGTTCCTCTCTCAAGATACTATGCAAATCATGCGAATGAACTGCCGTCTCCGTTTAAGGCACTTCAGATGGGAAATGTGTGGAGAGCGGATCGTCCGCAGAGAGGACGCTTTCGTCAGTTTATGCAGTGCGATATAGACATCCTCGGAGAACCGTCGAATCTGGCAGAGATTGAATTGATTCTTGCCACAACAGCGCTGCTTGGAAAGTTAGATTTTAAGAATTTTACAATCCGTATCAACGACCGGCGTTTTCTGAAAGCAATGGCTGCGTACAGCGGATTCCAAGAAGAAGATTATGACAGTGTGTTTATTACGCTCGATAAGATGGACAAGATCGGATTGGACGGCGTGGCGGCAGAGCTGAAAGGAAACGGATATGCGGAAGAATCGGTGGAAAAATACCTCTCGCTTTTTGAAGAGATTACGAATGATGTGGAAGGCGTCCGTCTCTGCAAAGAAAAATTACAGGGCTATCTTGCGCCTGAGGCGGCGGATTCACTGGAAATGATCATCACGAGTGTGGAGAGTCAGAAAGAAGCTGAATTTAAGATGAGTTTTGACCCGACGCTTGTGCGGGGAATGTCTTATTATACAGGAACAATCTTTGAGATTTCCATGGATGAATTCGGCGGAAGCGTCGGCGGAGGCGGACGTTATGATAAGATGATCGGAAAATTTACGGGACAGGATACGCCGGCAGTTGGATTTTCCATCGGGTTTGAGCGGATCGTCATGCTGCTGTTGGAACGGGGATACGAAGTGCCGACGAGCAAACCGAAAAAAGCGTTTCTGATCGAGAAAAAACTTCCGCAGGAGAAACTTCTGGAGGTGCTTGAAGAAGCGCGCAAAGAGCGGGAAGCAGGCAGACAGGTTATGATAGTAAATATGAAGAAAAACAAGAAGTTCCAAAAGGAACAGCTTGCAGAACAGGGATATACAGATATTACGGAGGTGTACAATGGCTGAATCAATGCAGGGACTTAAGAGAACTCACAGATGTGGAGAATTATCTGCGGCAAACGCAGGTGAAAAAGTGACCATTATGGGATGGGTTCAAAAGAACAGAAATAAAGGCGGGCTTGTGTTTGTAGATGTGCGTGATCGTTCGGGAATCATTCAGGTCGTATGTGAAGAAGGCAAGACAGATGCGGCGCTGATCGAGAAGGCAGCAGGACTTCGTTCCGAATATGTCGTTGCGATCGTCGGAGAGGTGGCAATGCGTTCCGGCGCTGTAAACGATAAGATTGCGACAGGGGAGATCGAGGTTATCCCAAGTGAACTCAGAATTCTTTCAGAGGCTTTGACACCGCCGTTTCCGATTGAGGAAAACTCTAAGACAAAAGAAGAAGTTCGTTTGAAATATCGCTATCTTGACCTTAGAAGAGCCGATCTTCAGAGAAATCTGATGATGAAAAGTCAAGTGATGACATTGACAAGACAGTTTTTCTCAGAGGAAGGATTTCTTGAGGTAGAGACGCCGGTACTCGGAAAAAGTACGCCGGAAGGCGCGAGAGATTATTTAGTGCCAAGCCGCGTGCATCCGGGAAGTTTTTACGGACTTCCGCAGTCGCCGCAGCTTTATAAACAACTTTTGATGTGTTCGGGATTTGACCGGTATATTCAGATTGCAAGATGTTTTCGTGACGAAGATCTCCGTGCGGACAGACAGCCGGAATTTACACAGATCGACATGGAACTTTCTTTTGTCGATGTAGATGAAGTGATCGATGTAAATGAACGTTATCTTGCGAGAGTATTTAAAGAAGTTCTCGGCGTAGATGTACCGCTTCCGATCCAGAGAATGACATGGCAGGAAGCGATGGATCGTTTCGGTTCGGATAAGCCCGATCTTCGTTTTGGCATGGAACTTACAGATGTGACAGACGTCGTGAAAAACTGCGGCTTTTCCGTATTTACCGGAGCAGTCGAAAATGGCGGAAGTGTACGCGGTATCAACGCGAAAGGTCAGGGCGGGATGCCGAGAAAGAAGATTGATAAACTGACGGCATTTGTGAAAGATTACGGCGCAAAAGGACTCGCTTATATTGCGATCCAGGAAGACGGAAGTATAAAATCTTCCTTTGCAAAATTTATGACGGAAGAAGAGATGGATGCGCTGATCAAGGCGATGGGAGCAGAAGCCGGTGATTTACTGCTTTTTGCGGCAGATAAGAACAAGGTTGTGTGGGACAGCCTCGGAGCGCTTCGTGTGGAACTGGCAAAACAGCTTGAACTGCTTGATAAAAATGAATTCCGATTTGTATGGATCACAGAGTTCCCTCTTCTTGAGTGGAGTGAAGAGCAGAACCGCTATGTGGCAATGCATCATCCGTTTACGATGCCGATGGAGGAAGATCTTCCGCTGATCGACAGCGATCCGGGAAAAGTGCGCGCAAAAGCATATGATATCGTTTTGAACGGAAATGAGATCGGAGGAGGAAGCGTCCGAATCTTCCAGGATGATATTCAGGAGAAGATGTTTGAAGTGCTCGGCTTTACAAAAGAGCAGGCATACAGCCAGTTTGGATTCCTTCTTGATGCGTTTAAATATGGAGTTCCGCCTCATGCAGGACTTGCTTACGGTTTGGATCGTCTCGTTATGCTTATGGCAAAACAGGACAGCATTCGTGATGTGATCGCATTCCCGAAAGTGAAAGATGCGTCTTGCCTTATGACGGAAGCGCCAAGTGTCGTTGATGTAAAACAGCTGAATGAACTTGGTCTTGAAACAACAGCCGAAACAGAAAAATAAGAATAAAAACCTCACTGCCTTAACTGTACTGCTTTGAAAAAGTCAGATCAAAGCCCGGTACGTTTTTGCAGTGAGGTTTTATTTTATTATAGCTAAACGAATTTCAGCGTATATCGCCGGATGCGTCTTTATTCATCCCAGCCTTCATAGAACCGGATGTTTACCGAGATATTCCGAACGATATCGCCCGCCTCTGTTTCAATATCATTGATATCTGAAATATATGGGAAGACAGGATTTTCTTCTTCAAATTCTACCATGATCCAGTTGCGGGCGGCTTCATTTGCATTGTCGATTGCATCGTCGAGAGTATCTCCCGATGCTTCGCAGCATTCAAGATCCGGGAAATATGCATCGTACCCGCCGCTTTCGTTTTTGCGGAAGACCGCAGGATATATAAATTTCATAATGATAGGACTCCTTTCTGAGTAATACAAATACATAAAAAGTATAGCATCGAAGTGGGTGAGGTGCAATGCGAAAATATATGGAGCTGAAAACTCTTTAAAAGTAATGAGAAAATAAAAAAGTTTTGAGAATTTTTGGAATACAATCCATGAATGCAATTTATGATAAAAAAATAAAAAAAGGTGTTGACATTTCTCTTTGTGCGTAGTATAGTATGTATTGTTCCGGTCAACGGAACGGAGAAAATGCGACAGTGGCTCAGCTGGTAGAGTACGACCTTGCCAAGGTCGGGGTCGCGGGTTCGAACCCCGTCTGTCGCTCTTAAAAAGCACTTGATATCTCAGATGAGATGCGAGTGCTTTTTATTTTATACTATATAATAGATGATATACGTTAAAAAGTCTTTTACAATTTGTTTTTTTCAAAGTATAATAAATAACATGTATCTCAGAGATTAGATTTATAAAAGAACGGAAAGAAAAGGTGAGGTTTCGATATGCGTAAAATACAAGTAGGACTTCTCGGACTTGGAACTGTCGGAATGGGTGTGTACAAGCTTCTTCGTAAGAGGGCGGAGACGATGGATAAGACGATCGGTGCGCAGCTTGAGATTAAAAAGATTCTTGTCCATAATAAGAATAAGAAAAGAGAAGGAGTCGATGAGACGCTTCTTACAGATGATTGGAAAGAAATTATAGAAGATGATGAGATTCAGATCGTAATTGAGGTAATCGGCGGTATCGAACCGGCGAAAACGATGATACTGGAGGCTTTAAAAGCAGGGAAAAACGTTGTGTCTGCAAATAAAGATCTGATTGCGGAAGAAGGAAAAGAGATTTTTGACACGGCACAGGCAGCGGGAAAAGATTTTCTGTTTGAGGCGGCAGTGGCAGGTGGTATTCCGATCATCCGACCACTGAAACAGTGTCTTGCGGGCAACGACCTGACAGACATACTCGGAATCGTGAACGGTACGACGAACTATATTTTAACGAAGATGTTTGAGGATGGAATGGAATTTTCGGATGCTTTGAAAAAAGCGCAGGAACTCGGCTATGCGGAAGCAGATCCGACGGCGGACGTAGAAGGTCTTGACGCCGGAAGGAAGATGGCGATCATGGCTTCTATTGCATTTCATTCAAGAGTCGTGTTTGCGGATGTGTATACGGAAGGAATTACAAAAATTACGCCGGCAGATATCGCCTATGCCAAAGAGTTTGACAGCGTGATCAAGCTGCTTGGTGTGGCGAGAAATACGCCGGAAGGAATCGAGGTCGGAGTTTACCCGGTCATGATCGCGAGAGATCATCCGCTGGCATCTGTAAGAGATTCTTTTAACGCTGTATTTATTCACGGAGATGCAGTGGACGATGCGATGTTCTACGGAAGAGGCGCAGGAGAGATGCCGACGGCAAGCGCGGTTGTAGGGGATGTGATCGACGAGGCGAGAAATATTGAATACGGATGCAGCGGACGGATAAGCTGTACATGTTATCAGCAGCTTGCCGTAAAAGATTTCGGAGATGTGAAAAATAAATTCTTCCTTAGGATGCAGGTTGAAAACTGCCCGGGTGTTCTGGCGCAGATCGCGAAGGTGTTCGGGGAACATAAGGTGAGTATTGCAAGAGTCGTACAGAAAAACGCCAAGACGGACAGAGCGGAGCTTGTGATCGTAACGGAGAAAGTGAAAGAAAAACATATGGGAAGCGCGCTTTGTGAGTTGAAGGAAATGAAAAGTATTTTTGAAGTGAGCAGCATGATCAGAGAGTATTGATAGAAACTGCCGCCGGATTTTAGATGCCGGGCGGGAGCAGTTGAATTTTCAAAAAGTCCGAATAAGGAGTGCAGATGGAAAATCGGAGTTTGCCGATCGGTTTTATCATAAAACAGGTCAATAATGTATATGAAAAAGATCTTAATGAACGATTGAAAAAAATAGGAATCACATCATCCCAGTGCGCGGTGCTCGATTATTTGTTTCATACGAGTAAAGATGAAGTGAGTCAGAGAGATGTGGAGAAAAATCTGAATCTGAAAAATCCGACTGTGACCGGAATACTGAAGCGCTTAGATGAAAAAGGATATATTTTCTGTGTACCGAATGCAAACGACAGAAGAAAAAAGATAATTTATCTTACGGAAAAAGCTTATGATATTAGAAGAAAAATGGAAGCTGACAGGCGCAAGCTGGACAGAGAACTGACGAGAGGGATGACAAAGAGGGAAACAGAAGCTCTTAGAAAGAATTTGGATAAGATATTGAATAATATTGCAGATCCGTGAGAGCAGGCGGAAGTAAATGAGCCGGAAGAGCGGAAAAGGAATTGATAAAAGGAGAAGATATATGAGTTACGCAGATAAAGTGTTTATCGATATGTGCCGTGATATTATTGACAACGGTACGAGCACAGAAGGAGAAAAAGTGCGTCCGGTCTGGGAAGACGGAACGTCTGCATATACGATCAAACGATTCGGCGTTGTGAACCGATATGATTTATCGAAAGAATTTCCGGCGTTGACACTGCGCCGTACAGCGATAAAAAGCTGTGTGGACGAGCTGCTTTGGATCTGGCAGAAAAAATCAAATAATGTAAATGAATTAAAAAGCCACATTTGGGACAGTTGGGCGGATGAGACAGGGTCGATCGGAAAAGCCTACGGCTATCAAATGGGAGTGAAGCATCAGTATAAAGAAGGCCGGATGGATCAGACGGACCGTGTCATATTTGATCTGAAAAATAATCCGTACAGCAGACGTATCATGACGAACATTTATGTTCATAATGACCTGCATGAGATGCATCTTTATCCGTGTGCATATAGTATGACGTTCAATGTGACAAAAGAAAAAGACAGTGAGAAATTGACGCTGAATGCTATTTTAAATCAAAGATCTCAGGACGTTCTTGCGGCAAATAACTGGAATGTGTGTCAGTATGCGGTTCTCGTTCATATGCTTGCACAAGTATGCGGAATGAAAGCAGGAGAGTTTGTGCATGTGATCGCAGATGCGCACATTTATGACAGGCATGTTCCGATGATCGAGGAACTGATTTCCAGAGAACCGCTTCCGGCGCCGACGTTCTGGCTGAATCCTGAGATTACAGACTTTTATGATTTTACACCGGATGATGTCAGACTGGATCGCTATGAGACGCATCCGCAGATTAAAAATATTCCGATTGCTGTTTGAGTAGAGAAAGGAGTGTGCGGAGTATGAGAGCAATCGTATGTGCCGATAAAAACTGGGGAATCGGATACAAGAACAGGCTTCTTGTGAGTATTCCGTCTGATATGAAGTTTTTTAGAGAAACAACGACAGGTAAAGTTATCGTAATGGGTCGAAAGACACTGGAAAGTTTCCCGAATGGGATGCCGCTTAAAAACAGGATCAATATTGTGCTTACAAGAGACAGAAACTATGAAGCAAAAGGTGCGGTGATCGTTCACGATGAAGAAGAATTGATGAATGAACTCGGAAAGTATGATACGGAACAAATCTACATTATCGGAGGAGAGAGCGTCTACAAGATGATGCTTTCGCATTGTGATAAAATTTATGTGACAAAAGTGGATCGTGCATTTCAGGCAGACACTTATTTCCCGAATTTGGATGAGATGAGCGAGTGGAAGATGACGCAGGAAAGTGAGGAGCAGACTTGTTTTGATCTGGAATTTTGTTTTACAACATATGAAAGATGTTAAGAAAAAAATATGGCGCAGACGGGGACCGGCGGTTCTCGTTCTGTGCCTTGCTGTTATTGTGCAGGGATGTGCGGGGTACCCGGCTGATAAAGACGGGGGGCATAGAGAACAAAACAAAACAAATGAAAATGGGCGGCTGAGTGTTGTGACGACAATTTTTCCTCCGTATGATTTTGTAAGGGAGATCGCCGGAGACTGCGTAGACTTAAAAATGCTTTTAAAACCCGGGGAGGAAAGTCATTCTTATGAGCCGACGCCGCAAGATATGATCGCTATTGAAAACAGTGACGTGTTCATTTATGTCGGCGGGGAAAATGATGTGTGGGTTGAAGATATTTTAAGTTCCATGCCGGATAAAGACCGGGTTTCGATAAGACTTCTCGATTGTGTTGAAACGGAGGAAGAAGAACATGTAGAAGGAATGAAAGAACCGGCAGGAGACTCTCACCATGAAATGCACGGTGAAGAGAAACATGAGGGATCTGTCCATGAAATTGACGAACATGTATGGACGTCTCCTGTCAATGCATCTGTGATCGTGGAGAAGATCAAAGAAGTTCTCATTCAAAAAGACTCTGAAAATAAAGCGGCGTATGAGGAAAACGCAGATAGATATCAGACAGAGCTTGCACAATTGGATAAGCGGTTTCGAGAAGTTGTGAGACAGTCAAAAAGAAATTTATTAATATTCGGAGATCGTTTTCCGTTTCTTTATTTTGCAAAAGAGTATGGATTGGAATATTATGCGGCATTTCCGGGATGCGCAGGTGATACAGAGCCGAGCGCGGCGACAATGGTATTTTTGATTGAAAAGGCAAAAGACGAGAACGTTCCGGCAGTGCTTAAAATGGAGTTAAGCAATGCAGACATTGCAAATGCGGTAGCCGAAGCTTCCGGTACGGAAGTGAGAATATTTTATAGCTGCCATAACCTTTCGGCAGAAGATTTTGAAAAAGGCGAGACATATCTTACGATGATGCAAAAGAACGCAGATACGTTAAAGGAGGTTTTGAACTGATGGCGCTGATAACGTGTGAAAATGTTTCCATCGGTTACGAAGGACAAACGGTTGTAAAAGAATTGAATTTTTCTATTGAAAGGGGAGATTACCTCTGCATTGTCGGAGAGAATGGATCAGGTAAAAGCACCCTTGTCAAAAGCCTGCTCGGACTAAAAGGCGCAGACCGGGGGAAAATCATATACGGAGACGGACTGAAGAAAAATGAGATCGGATATCTGCCGCAGAAAAATGAAGAGCAAAAAGGATTTCCTGCCAGCGTTTATGAAGTCGTTTTGTCGGGAAGATTAAACGGCCGTGGGTGGAAGCCGTTTTATAGGAAAGAAGATAAAGAAGCTGCGGCAGAAAAGATGGAAATGTTAGGAATCACAGATTTGGCGCGCCAATGCTTTCGGGATCTTTCGGGCGGACAGCAGCAAAGAGCGCTTCTTGCAAGGGCGCTTTGTGCGACGAAAAGCCTACTTTTACTTGATGAACCTGTGACGGGACTTGATCCGATCGTAACAGGAGAATTTTATGATCTGATCCGAAAGATCAATCAGGAATCAAATATCGCGGTTGTGATGGTCTCTCATGATATAGAAACTGCAGTGGAAAATGCAAGTCATATTCTTCATTTGCAGGAGACGGTCCGATTTTTCGGAACGGCAGAAGACTATCGTAAAAGCCGGATCGGAAAGAAATTCCTCGGAGGTGAAGAGCATGATTGATACGATTGTGGAAATGTTTTCTTATCCGTTTATGGTACGGGCGTTTGCGGTAGGTTCATTAGTTGCCCTTTGCGCCGCGCTGCTTGGCGTCAGTCTTGTGCTGAAACAATATTCGATGATAGGAGACGGCTTGTCTCATGTTGGTTTTGGCGCTCTTGCGGTGGCAACTGCGTTTCAGGCAGCTCCGCTTTCTGTTGCGATCCCGGTTGTTGTACTTGCTGCTGTTTTGATTTTAAGGATAAAGGGAAACGGCAAGATCAAAGGTGATGCGGCAATCGCGCTTATTTCGACAACCTCTCTTGCCCTTGGAGTCATGGTGATTTCCATGACGACAGGAATGAATACAGATGTGTACAATTATATGTTCGGCAGTATTTTGGCTATGAGCGCCGAAGATGTTCGGCTGAGTGTTATTTTGGCGGGAATCGTTCTCGTTTTGTATCTTCTTTTTTATAATAAAATATTTGCGGTCACATTCGATGAAACATTTGCGCAGGCAACGGGAGTAAAAGCCAATCTGTACAATACGCTGATCGCTGTGCTGACAGCCGTGACAATCGTGCTTGGGATGCGGATGATGGGAGCTCTTTTGATCTCCAGTCTGATCATCTTTCCGGCGCTGACGTCGATGCGTGTATGCAGAACATTTCGGTCTGTCATTATAAATTCCGCCGTAATATCTGTTTTATGTCTTGTGATCGGGATTGCGATTTCTTATGTATGGGCAACTCCCGCAGGAGCAAGTGTTGTCATCGTAAATGCTGCGGCTCTAGCGGTGTATTCTATTGTCGGAATGATACGATGCAGAAAGTAACAGTTCCGACTGCGTCATTCGTAAAACCGCACGGGTGCTTCTTGTGGCCGGTGCTGCTGTTTTACTCATGAACGGGCGGACGTCTGTATGGCTGAACTGCTGCCATAGATAAAAAAGATCAAGGATAGGAAATTGACAAGATACCGGATACAAAGTATCATATTGCTTAAGATGCCGGAAGAGAAAATTTGGATTCGGAGTTGTTGTTTTTTCAGGCAATGAGAGTATGAGAGACAGACCCTTAGTTTGAGGAGGTAAGATTTTGAGACAGATTACGGGAAATAAGCTGCTCGTAAGAGCGTTAAAAGAAGAAGGAGTCGATACGATTTTCGGATATCCGGGAGCGTGTACGATTGATATTAGCGATGAGTTATACAGACAAGATGAGATCAAAGTGATCTTGCCAAGACATGAACAGGCGCTTGTACATGCGGCAGATGCATATGCGCGGACAACGGGGAAAGTCGGCGTGTGCCTTGTGACAAGCGGTCCGGGAGCGACGAATCTTGTTACCGGGTTGGCAACGGCGAATTATGACAGTGTGCCGTTAGTTTGTTTTACAGGTCAGGTGGCCCGCCATCTGATCGGAAACGATGCGTTTCAGGAAGTGGATATCGTAGGAATCACACGAAGTATTACAAAGTACGGTGTGACCGTGAGTAAAAGAGAAGATCTTGGAAGGATCATTAAAGAGGCGTTTTATATTGCGCGGACAGGGAGACCGGGACCAGTGCTGATCGACCTTCCGAAAGATGTGATGAGTGAGCTTGGAAGCCCGGAATATCCGGAAACGGTAAATCTTCGTGGATATAAGCCGAATACGAGCGTTCATATGGGGCAGCTTAAACGCGCGCTTAAGATGCTCAATAAGGCGAAAAAACCGCTGTTTCTTGCAGGAGGCGGAGTGAATATCGCAAGAGCGAATAAAGAGTTTACGGAAGTAGTCAATATAACAAACGTTCCTGTAGTGACGACGATCATGGGACGAGGCGCGGTTCCGACAGATCATCCGCTGTTTATCGGAAACCTGGGAATGCATGGGGCGTATGCCGCGAACATGGCAGTGAGCGAATGCGATCTGTTGTTTTCTATCGGTACTCGTTTTAATGATCGGATTACAGGGAAACTTCATGAATTTGCACCGAATGCACAGATTGTACATATAGATATTGATACAGCGTCGATATCAAGAAATATTCATGTGCATGTGCCTATTGTTGCCGATGCGAAAGAAGCTGTGGCGAAGATGAGAGAATATGTGGAACCATGTGAGACAAAAGAGTGGTTAGAACGTATCGCGCAGTGGAATGCAGAACATCCGCTTACAATGAAAGTTCACGGTTCGATAGGACCAAGAGATATTATCGAAGAGATGAACAGACAGTTTGACGATGCTATTATTACAACGGATGTAGGACAGCATCAGATGTTTGTGACGCAGTATGCAGAAATAACGGAAAAGAAGCAGCTCGTTACATCAGGCGGACTCGGAACTATGGGATATGGATTCCCCGCTGCGATCGGAGCGAAGATAGGCAATCCGGACAGAACCGTGATCGCGATTTCCGGTGATGGCGGAATGCAGATGAATATACAGGAGTTTGCGACTGCTGTTTTGGAGGAACTTCCGTTGATTCTGTGCGTCTTTAATAATGAATATCTCGGTATGGTCCGTCAGTGGCAGAAACTGTTTTATGGAAAACGCTACGGGATGACGAATCTGCGTTCCGGGGCGTTGTTCCGAAGAACAAATGGGGAAGAAATGCCGGAATATACACCGGATTTTGTGCGTCTGGCAGAAAGTTACGGCGCAAAGGGAATCCGCGTGACAAAGAAAGAAGAGATAAAGGAGGCTTTTGAAGAAGCCGGAAAAAATACAACTGTGCCAACTTTGATCGAGTTTATCATTGATCCGGAAGAGATGGTTTATCCGATGATAAAACCGGGCGGAACACTGGAAGAAATGATTGTGGAATGTTAGAAGGGAGCGCGTGAATATGGAAAATAAAATGAAAAAAAGATGGATTTCCCTTTATGTTGAAAATCAAGTCGGCGTACTTTCAAAAATTACAGGACTTTTTTCCGGAAAGACATATAATCTGGACAGTCTGACAGTAGGAACAACGGAAGACCCGACAGTATCAAGAATGACGATCGCTACAGTGAGCGATGATGAAACTTTTGAGCAGATCAAAAAACAGCTGAACCGAATGGTAGAAGTGATCAAAGTGATTGATTTTACAAATATCTTTGTGCGTATGAAAGAAATTTTATATGTGAAAGTGTTTAAATGCACACCTGAGGATAAAGTTGAAGTGTTTCAGATTGCGGAAACGTTTAAGGCGAAAGTGATCGATTACGGAAAAGACAGTGTGCTTGTGGAGTTTGTTCAGACTGCTACGAAAAACGACGCGGTCGTAAAATTAATGAAGGAAGAATTTAAAACAATAGAAGTTGTCCGGGGAGGAAGCGTAGGAATAGAGTCTATCAGTATGATGGAACGATAGTCCGAAGCGCCGGGACGGTTAGTATAGCGGGATCGATTGTTGAAAAAACAGTCGATCCCGCTTTTTGTAACGGAAATGTGCCTTCTGATATTTCTGGGTTAATGTAAGAAAATGGATTTGCATTTTGGAAAAGTTATGATGAACTTTCAAATAAACAGTATATAACAGTTGACAAACAGTTATATACTGTTATATACTGTTTGACGAAAGGAGGAAGTATATGAAGATTATAATCAACAGTTCGTCGATGGTACCGATTTATGAACAAATTATGGATCAGATCAAATCACTTATTACAGGCGGAGATCTGAAGCAAAATGATGCTCTTCCTTCAGTCCGAACTCTTGCAAAAGAGTTGAAGATCAGTGCGCTGACTGTAAAGAAAGCGTATGATAATCTTGAACAGGAAGGATTTACAGTGACGATTCACGGAAAGGGAACTTATGTCGCGGCTTCAAATAAAGAGCGGATATTAGAGGAATTGAAAAGAGAGATAGAAAGCGATCTGGAAAAAGTAGTTCAAAAGGCAAGAGGATGTGGTCTGGATGACAGTCAGATTAGGGAAATGTTAGAGTTGATCATGGAGGACTAAAAGATGTTGGAAATAAATAAATTGCAAAAAAAATATGAAAATTTCGAGCTGAATTGTTCGATGAAGGTGGAAAAAGGGTATATTACGGCGCTCGTAGGTGAAAACGGAGCAGGAAAAAGTACAACATTTAAAGCGCTTCTCGGCCTTATAAAGCCGGATGGAGGAGAAATCACTATCTTCGGGAAAAAACCTTTGGAGCTAACAGCGAAAGACAGAGCGAAGATGGGAATTGTTTTGACAGATTCGGGATTCAGCGGATATTTAAAAGTAAAAGATATCATACCGGTGATGGAGTCGCTATATACCGAATTTGAGAAGTCGCGTTTTCTGGATTTGTGTAATAAGTTGGATATTCCTCTTAATAAATCGATTAAAGAGTTTTCAACCGGAATGAAAGCAAAGTTGAAAGTGCTTTGCGCGCTGACGCATAAAGCGAAGTTTCTGCTTCTTGATGAACCGACAGCAGGTCTGGATGTGATGGCGAGAGAAAGTATTTTGAATCTGTTCAGAGAATATATGGAGGAAGACGGGGAGAGAACAATTTTGATCAGTTCCCATATTTCTTCTGATCTGGAAGGTTTGTGCGACGATATTTATATGATTCATGAAGGAAGGATTATCTTTCATGAAGATACGGATGTACTTCTGAATCAATACGGATTGCTGAAAGTAGATGAAAAGCAGTTTGAGGAACTTGACAAGAGGTATTTGCTGAAAAAAAGGAAAGAACATTATGGATATGCCTGTCTGACAAAAGAGAAACAATATTATATCGAAAATTATCCGGATATTGTAGTGGAAAAAGGCACTGTAGACGAATTGATTGCGATGATGATAGGAGGGAACGAACTGTGAAAGGACTTTTGATCAAAGATTTGAAATTAATGAAAAATAATGGGAAAAATCTGCTGCTGGTCTTTTTGATCATCGGAACGATGATGGGGATCATGACGAAAGAACTTTATGCGGCAGTTGGATATGTCACTTTTATTTTTACTTTGTTTACGGTAAGTACGATCAGTTATGATGAATATGATAACGGTTATCCGTTTTTGTTTACTCTGCCGATTACAAGAAGACAGTATGTAAATGAAAAGTACGTGTTTGTTTTGATCATGACAGCGATTTCGTTTTTGGTCGGCATAATCTCAGTCGTTGTACAGTTTTTCTTACTTACTCCGAAAGAAAGCTTGACTGAACTTATCTTGATGTACGGAGTTTATACAATCACCGTATTGATTTTAAACGATATTATGATTCCTTTGAAATTAAGATTTGAAAGCGAGAAGGGCCGCTTGGTTATTCCTATTGTATTCGGAGGAGCAATGGTGATTGCCCTGATTGCTGCAAAATTAGCAGGAATGCTGTCGGAAACTTTAAAAGAGAAGTTTCTTCTGGCTGCTTTCAATATAGGAGAATATGGGATTGCAGCGATTGTCATAGTGGCGGCAGTTATTGTTACGATTGCTTCGTGGTTTTGGAGTCAGCGGATTTTAGAAAAAAAAGAGTTTTAAATCAGCGGTTTGATTTTATCGGTGAAAAAGCTTGAGGGAAAAAACAGAGTACAATCTGTTTTTTCTCTTGACAAAACTGCTTCTGCAAGTTACCATAGTAACACAGTAAGTTAGCAAGGAGGAGTTTTAGTTATGAAAATGTGGAAGAAAGCAGCAAGTATCGCGCTTGTATCAGCTCTGACAGTATCAATGGCGGCTTGCGGAAACGGCGGCGGAAGTGACAAGGGTTCGGCAGACGCGGATACATTTAAGATCGGAGGTATCGGACCTACAACAGGAGATGCGGCGATTTATGGTACGGCAGTACAAAACGGTATCCAGCTTGCGATTGACGAGATCAATGAAGCTGGCGGTATCAACGGATATCAGATCGAATTTAAATTTGAGGATGACCAGTCTGATTCCGAAAAGTCGGTTAATGCGTACAATACGCTGAAAGACTGGGGAATGCAGATGTTAGTCGGAACGACGACATCAACACCGTGTACGGCAGTTGTAGAAGAGACACATGCAGATAATATGTTCCAGCTCACACCGTCGGCAACGGCTGTAGAAAGTATTCAGTATGACAATGCATTCCGTATGTGCTTCTCAGATCCGGATCAGGGAAAAGCATCGGCTGATTATATCTCAGAGAATAATCTGGCGAAAAAGATAGCGGTTATTTACAACAGTTCCGACACATATTCATCGGGAGTTTATCAGAAATTCGCAGAGCAGGCGAAAACACTCGGACTTGATATTGTAGCGGCAGAAGCGTTTACGGCAGACAGTAAGACAGACTTTTCCGTTCAGCTTCAGAAAGCGAAAGACGCAGGCGCAGAACTTGTTTTCCTGCCGATTTATTATCAGGAGGCATCTTTGATTCTTGCTCAGGCAAACAAAATGGGATTTGCACCGAAGTGGTTCGGATGTGACGGAATGGACGGACTGCTTGCATTAGACGGATTTGATGCAGCGTTGGCTGAGAATTTAATGTTCCTTACACCGTTTACGGCAGATGCGGAAGATGAAGCGACACAGAAATTTGTATCCGATTTTGAAGCTGCTTTCAAGGGAACTCCGAATCAGTTTGCAGCGGATGCTTATGACTGCGTATATGTGATCAAAGAGGCAGCAGAAAAGGCTGAACTTACACCTGATATGAGCGTTTCCGATATGAGTGATGCTTTGAAAAAAGCGATGACAGAGATCAAAGTTGACAGAATGACAGGAAAATCAATTACATGGAGTGAAGACGGAGAACCGACAAAAGATCCGACAGTTGTAATTGTTCAGGGCGGAGTTTATAAAATCCTTCATGCAGAATAAAAAGAAAAACAGAAGCAGAACGGTTATGTTATGTGAAAGTGCTTCTTATATGTGAGAAAAAGATCCTGCGTTAAGCGGGATCTTTTTGTATAGGACAGTTTGTTTTGATAGTTTTAAATGATGCATAGAATACGATAAACAGCGAAAACCCGCTAACCTTCCGGCTAACGGGTTTCGTTGTTTTATAGT
>OKUN01000424.1_pt1 | contig 24782 bp, 18 predicted proteins | sample 1606581 | NCBI WGS metagenome assembly OKUN01 (sample SAMEA3882509, study PRJEB24775) | human gut metagenome | biome: human-associated habitat; feature: intestine environment; material: feces | place: Netherlands | collected 2009/2010
TTCCATATCGAGGAAATCCACGGGCTTTGTTGCGCGTTTTTTTACAGCGCCTTTTAATATTTGTGATATGAAAATTAACCCAGAAGCTTTTTAAGTCTCTCGTCAACAGCCTTAAGGAAGTCCACTGTATTTACTTTCTTCTTATTTTCAAGTGTAGAAAGCAGATAAAGATCACCTGTCATAACACCGTCTTCAATAGTTTCGATAGTTGCCTTTTCAAGACAATCAGCAAAGTTCATAAGCTCAGGCAGGTTATCGAGTTCGCCTCTTTTTCTCAGAGCGCCTGTCCATGCGAACAGTGTGGCAACTGAGTTTGTAGAAGTTTCTTCGCCCTTGAGGTGCTTGTAATAGTGTCTCTGAACAGTGCCGTGAGCAGCCTCATATTCATAGATTCCGTCAGGTGAAACAAGAACAGAAGTCATCATAGCCAGTGAGCCATACGCTGTAGCTACCATGTCAGACATTACGTCACCGTCATAGTTTTTGCATGCCCAAATATATCCGCCTTCTGATTTCATTACACGGGCAACCGCATCATCGATAAGCGTGTAAAAATACTCAATGCCTGCTTCTTTGAACTTCTCATCAAACTCAGCGTCATAAATCTCTTGAAAAATATCTTTAAATGTATGATCATACTTTTTGGAAATCGTATCTTTTGTGGCAAACCAAAGATCCTGCTTTGTATCAAGAGCATAAGAAAAACAGCTTCTTGCAAAACTTTCGATCGAACGGTTGATATTATGCATTCCCTGCACAATACCCGGTCCGTCAAAATTATGTACAAGCTCTTTCGTCTCGCTTCCGTCCTCTGCTGTATATACAAGTTCAACTTTGCCGGCTCCCGGAATTTTCATCTCAGAACCTTTGTATACATCACCATATGCATGTCTTGCAATCGTAATCGGTTTCTTCCAATTCTTCACACACGGCTCGATTCCTTTCACCACGATCGGAGCACGAAATACCGTTCCGTCAAGAATCGCACGAATCGTACCGTTTGGACTTTTCCACATCTCTTTCAAATCATACTCATCCATGCGCGCTGCATTTGGAGTAATTGTAGCACATTTTACCGCAACCTTATATTTCTTGGTCGCCATTGCAGAATCAACCGTGACCTGATCGTCTGTCTCGTTTCTATGCTCTAATCCAAGATCATAATATTCTGTTTTTAGATCAATATACGGAATAAGAAGCTCGTCTTTGATCATTTTCCAAAGAATTCTTGTCATCTCATCTCCGTCCATCTCCACAAGCGGTGTCGTCATTTTGATTTTTCCCATTGTTATTTTCTCCTTTTTAATATATGAACTTTTTGCCCCCATCTATTCAACACATCTTCCGCTTATACAGCTTCCGATGTAGCTGTACTTTTTGCAATCTAATATCCCTGCTTTTTCAAATTTTGCATTACATGAATAATATGCTCATTAGCAAGCTGTTCTGCCATCTCTGCATCTCTGTCTTTGATCGCACGTAAAATCTGTCTGTGTTCACGTATCGACTTTCTGGCTCTTTCTTCTGATACGATCGATGATTTTCTGGCTCTTTGCACATAATTATGAAAATCCGTCAGAACATGTTTCAGCATTCTGCTTCCCGAAGCTTCATAGAGAACAGCGTGAAAACGACCATCCAACGCCGCAACCTGCTCCGTGCTGAAGCCGCTTTCCTTTTTCATTTGAAACTCTGAAAGAAGAAGCGATTCTTCCAACTGGTCAAGCTGCTCTTCTGTAATATGTTCTGCCGCCCAGCGGGCGCACAATCCTTCCAGCATCGAGCGGATCTTATAGATATCCCATATATCTTTATGAGATATACCCGATACATAAGCTCCTCTGTTCGGAATAATCGTCACAAGCCCTTCCAACTCAAGCTGACGAAGAGCCTCCCGTACAGGCGTCCGGCTCACTCCTAATTCTTTCCCTATCGCCGTTTCCCTAAGTTCGTCGTTTTCTTTATATGTTCCATTTAAAATATTATCCCTTATCTTCTGAAACACACGACTTCCAAGGGAATGATCCTGATATTCTTCCATCTGAAATCCTCCGACTATAATCTACAATACAACATGCAGTTCCCTACATACACTTTCTATTTTGGCAATTAATTCTTCATCTGTCAAGACCGTAACGCGTCCGTCCTCATACTGTTTATCAACCCATTCTTTCAGACGATGTACCAGTTCCGAATTTTTATCAACTTTCCGTTCTTCCAGAAGTTTAAAATACGCATTGATCCAATATGCGATCCCCGCTGTTCCGGATGTATTGGAAACCGACACCAGTGCGGGACGGTTTAAAAATTTATCCGTATCAAAAATATTGTATATTTCCTCATTTTTCAACATGCCGTCCGCGTGAATCCCCGCACGCGTCACATTAAAATTCTTACCTACGAAAGGCGTTCTTGAAGGTACAGTATATCCGATTTCTTTCTCATAATATTCTGCAAGCTCCGTGATCACAGTTGTATCCATACCATCCAAAGTTCCGCGAAGCTGCGCATACTCAAATACCATTGCCTCAAGGGGAGTATTTCCGGTTCTTTCCCCGATACCAAACAATGAACAGTTTACACCGCACGCCCCGTAAAGCCACGCTGTCGTTGAATTATTCACCGCTTTATAAAAATCATTATGTCCGTGGAATTCGATCAGTTCACTTGGAACACCGGCATGAGTCATTAAGCCATATATGATTCCCGGAATCGATCTTGGAATTACAGCTCCCGGAAAATTCACTCCGTATCCCATCGTATCACAAACACGGATTTTTACCGGTATTTTATATTCATCCATCAATTTCATTAATTCCATACAAAACGGAATCACAAATCCGTAAATATCCGATCTCGTAATATCTTCCAGATGACATCGCGGACGAACTCCCGTCTCCATACACTCACGAACTACAGTAAGATAATGTTCAAGGGCCTCTTTTCTCGTCATTTTCAACTTATAAAAAATATGATAATCCGAACAGCTTACAAGAATCCCCGTCTCTTTTAATCCGATCTCCTTCACAAGCTCAAAATCTTTTTTGCTTGCTCTGATCCAACTCGTAATCTCCGGAAATTCATACCCTTTTTCCAGGCAGCGATAGACAGCATCTCTGTCTTTTTTACTGTATAAAAAGAATTCGCTCTGCCGTACTTTTCCTTTCGGGCCGCCGAGTCTGTGCAAATATTCATAAATCGAAACAATCTGTTCAGTCGTATATGGAGCTCTCGACTGCTGACCATCTCTGAATGTTGTGTCTGTGATCCATATTTCATCCGGCATATTATGAGGTACAATCCTGTCATTAAATGCAATCTTCGGAATCTCATCATAATGAAACAAATTACGAAATACATTCGGTGTATCCACATCAACAAGGGGATACATATGTTCTTCTAATTCAAGCAAGTTCGTATGCTTATTCAAAAATACTTTTCTGTTTTCCATCAAATTTCCTCCTATGATTGCATCTTTTTATATGTATACACGTATATATGTATGCTATACATACTCTTGCACCTCGTGCTCAGATATATGTATTCTTGTATAATTGTATACAAATATACAAAATATGTCAATCCTTCATTAAAGTATTTTATTATACAAAAGTAACAATTCTGCCTGCGCTATTCACGAACCCTTACTGTATAGCCGGACTGTTACATACAAAAAGAGAGCGCAAACAGTTCTGTCATTCACACTCTCTTTCTCAACGATATCTAATTTATTTTACTCTCTTCACAGTAAGAGTTCACTTATCTGATCACTCTTACTTTCAACACGCCTTCTACCGCTGCTAACTGCGCTTCCACATCTTCTGAAACTGTTCCATCCACATCAAGCATCGTATATGCGTATTCTTTACGGCTTTTATTTGTCATAACTTCAATATTCATATTCTTTTCAGCCAAAAGAGCGGTGAACTGTCCGATCATATTCGGAATATTTTTATGAAGGATTGTAATTCTCTCTCCTTCTCCTTTCGCTCCCATATCGCAATCCGGGAAGTTTACAGAATGTGTGATATTTCCATTCTCGAGAAAATCTTTCACCTCTGCCGCAGCCATTTTAGCACAGTTATCTTCCGACTCCTCTGTAGATGCACCAAGATGCGGAATCACGATCGCGCCTCTGACACCGACTATCTCTTTTGTCGGGAAGTCCGTTACGTAGCAGCGCACTTTCTCCGATACAAGCGCGTCTACGATGTCTTCCTGATTCACAAGAACATCTCTGGCAAAATTCAAAATAACAACGCCTTTTTTCATAAGACTGATAGCGTCTTTGTTGATCATACCTTTTGTATCTTCCAATGCAGGCACATGAACTGTAATATAATCACACTCTTTATAAATTTCATCTGCTGTTTTCGCGTGATGAATATTGCGCGACAATCTCCATGCCGAATCAACAGAAACATATGGATCATATCCATAAACTTCCATTCCAAGATGAACGGCTGCATTTGCCACAAGAACACCTATCGCGCCAAGACCTATAACGCCAAGTTTTTTCCCTTCAAGTTCTGTTCCTGCGAATACTTTTTTCTTTTTCTCTGTGATCTTTGCAATATCGCCATCCTCTTCGTATTCCTGAACCCAGTTGATTCCTCCGATAATATCTCTTGCTGCCAAAAGCATTCCCGCAATCACAAGTTCTTTTACGCCGTTTGCGTTTGCTCCCGGCGTATTGAATACAACAACCCCTTCTTCGGCACAGCGTTCAAGCGGTATATTATTCACACCTGCGCCCGCACGGGCGATCACTTTCAAGTTTTTATCAAACTCCATCTCGTGCATCTTTGCGCTTCGCACAAGAATAGCGTCTGCTCCTTTTGCAGTCTCCACATTCACATAATTTTCATCCAGCTGATCAAGTCCTACTGCCGAAATTGGATTTAAGCAATGATATTTATACATGATTATGCATTCTCCTCTTCAAATTTTTTCATAAATTCCACCAGAGCCACAACGCCTTCATACGGCATCGCATTGTAAATACTTGCGCGCATTCCGCCGACTGATCTGTGTCCTTTTAAGTTCTCAAGTCCTGCTTCTTTCGCTTCTTTTACAAATTTAGCATCAAGATCTGCATCTCCTGTTACAAACGGAACATTCATAAGGGAACGATCTTTTTTGACAACTGTTCCTTTAAACATTTTACTCTGATCAAGGAAATCATAAAGCACTTTCGCCTTTTTCTCATTTTTCTCTTTGATCGCAGCAAGTCCCCCCTGTGCTTTCAGCCATTTAAACACTTTTCCGCAAATATAAATTCCATATGCCGGAGGTGTATTATAAAGCGATTTTGCATCAGCATGTGTCTTATATGTAAGCATTGTCGGCGTTCCTTCAAGCACATCTTCTGTAATGAGATCTTCACGGATAATCGCAATTACAACACCTGCAGGTCCTATATTTTTCTGAACTCCGCCATAGATCATTCCATATTTTTCTACATCAACCGGCTCTGAAAGGAAACAGGACGACACATCAGCGATCAATGTTTTTCCCTTTGTGTTCGGAAGTTCTTTAAACTTCGTTCCGTAAATCGTATTGTTTTCACAAATGTATACATAATCCGCATCTTCCGAAACAGGCAGGTCGGAACAATCCGGAATATATGAGAAAGTCTGATCTTCCGAAGACGCAATCCGATTTACCTTCCCGTATTTTTCTGCCTCTTTCGCCGCTTTTTTCGCCCACTGTCCTGTAATAATATAATCAGCCACTCTGTTCTTCATAAAATTCATCGGGATCATAGCAAATTGCTGAGACGCTCCTCCCTGCATGAACAACACCTTATAATTATCCGGTATATTCATCAGATCTCTCAAATCCTGTTCTGCCGAATTAATGATCTCCTCAAACGCTTTCGACCTGTGGCTCATCTCCATAACTGACATTCCTGTTCCGTTGTAATCAAGCATTTCTGCGGCAGCCTCTTTCAATACCTCTTCCGGCAGCACGGCCGGTCCTGCTGAAAAGTTATATACTCTGCTCATTTTCCTTCCTCCTGTTTTTATTTTTAATTTATTTGTTTTTATAATTACACATATGCCCATGCAGACTTTTACATGTCATCTTCGTCAAACGCTTCACTGATTGCGGCCCCGGGCGCTACCATAGGCCACACTTTATCATCACTGTCTATCTGGCAGTCAATCACAACCGGACGATTCAATGTCAGCGCTTTAGAGAACGCCTCCTTAAATTCTTCCTGCGACACAGCCCGCATTCCTTCTGCTCCCATAGCTTCTGCAAGTTTCACAAAATCAACTGCATCTCTGAGCACGGTAGCCGAATACCTCTCATCATAAAAGAGATCCTGCCATTGACGAACCATCCCAAGCACATGATTATTCACTACAACTTGTATAATCGGAATATTGTGCCGGACTGCAGTCGCAATCTCATTCATATTCATTCGGAAACATCCGTCTCCCGCAATATTTACTACGATTTTATCCGGACATCCTGTCTTTGCGCCAAGCGCCGCTCCAAGACCATATCCCATCGTTCCAAGTCCGCCTGACGTAAGAAGGGTTCTCGGTTTTGTATATTTATAATACTGTGCAGCCCACATCTGATGCTGTCCCACTTCCGTAACAATGAGCGCTTCACCGTTTGTCTGACGATAGATCTCTTCTACAAGAAACGGTCCCGATAATACATTCGGATGATATTTCAGAGGATATTTTTCTTTATACCCTTGTATTTTTTCAAGCCATTCTGCATGATTCTGCTGTTTTAAACGCTTATTAAGCGTCTTTAAAACATCTTTTAGATCGCCGATGATTTCTTCCGTAATCAAAACGTTTTTATTAATTTCAACCGGATCGATATCTAACTGTATAATTTTTGCATTTTTTGCAAATTTTTCTGTATTCCCCGTCACACGATCACTGAACCTTGCCCCCATAACAACCAAGAGGTCACATTCACTTACTCCGAAATTGGACGCTTTCGTTCCATGCATGCCAAGCATACCTGTATACCGCGGATCTGTTCCCGGAAAAGCGCCTTTGCCCATAAGAGAATCCGTAACCGGAGCATCCAGCTTGTCAACAAACTCTTTTAATTCTTGACTCGCCCCTGAAAGAACCGCTCCGCCTCCGACGAAAACAAACGGTTTTTCTGCTTCTTCCAACATAGAAATCACCCGGTCAAACCGTTGTTCATCCATCCTCGGAGTTTTTCTCGAGGAATCTTCCTTTGTGCATTTTCCCAATTCTTCCGGAATATATTCCGTTACTTTAGCCGTAATATCTTTCGGTATATCGACAAGCACCGGCCCGGGACGTCCTGTCTTTGCAATCCGAAATGCCTTACGGATAGTATCCGCCAATTTTGTCACATCTTTTACAATAAAACTATATTTCGTAATCGGCATTGTAATTCCCGCTATATCTATTTCCTGAAAACTGTCTTTTCCAAGAAGTGATACCCCTACATTGCAGGTGATTGCCACAATAGGAATTGAATCCATATATGCCGTTGCAATTCCGGTAACAAGATTCGTCGCCCCCGGTCCGCTCGTAGCAAGGCAGACGCCGACTTTTCCCGTTGCTCTCGCATATCCGTCAGCCGCATGAGAAGCCCCTTGTTCATGGGAGGTAAGGATGTGCCTGATTTCATCCCGATGTTTGTACAATTCATCATATACATTGAGAATCGCACCGCCCGGATAGCCGAAAACCGTGTCTACTCCTTGTTCTTTCAAACATTCTATTACAATTTCTGCTCCATTTAACTGCATGCCATAACTCCTTTAAACATCCTGTATCTCTTATCCGCACAGCCTGTAACCGCGCTCTTATTTTTCTTTCGGTATTTCCAGAATCGCACCTCTGTTTCCGGATGTGACCATAGACGCATATCTTGCCAGATATCCGGTCTTTACTTTCGGTTCTCTCGGCTGCCATTTTTCTCTTCTCTTCTTCAGTTCTTCTTCTGAAACTGCCAGATTCAAAGATAAATTCGGAATATCAATCTGTATAATGTCTCCCTCTTCTACAAGAGCGATCGGTCCTCCCACCGCCGCTTCCGGAGAAACATGACCGATAGATGCGCCTCTTGACGCGCCGCTGAAACGTCCGTCTGTAATAAGCGCTACTTCCGAGCCGAGTCCGTATCCTGCAATCGCCGAAGTCGGATTGAGCATCTCCCGCATTCCCGGACCGCCTTTCGGTCCTTCATAACGGATCACGATCACATCCCCCGGATTGATCTTTCCTGTTTTGATTGCTTCCGTTGCCTCTTCATCACTTTCAAAAATACGGGCAGGACCTTCATGTACAAGCATCTCATCGCAGACAGCAGATCGTTTTACAACGCTTCCGTCAGGTGCAAGATTTCCTTTTAACACAGCCAATCCACCTGTTTCACTGTATGGATGATCGATCGGACGAATTACATCGGGATTTTTATTTTCGCATCCCGCAATGTTCTCCCCAACTGTCTTGCCGGTTACTGTCAGACAATCTGTATGAAGAAGTCCTTTTTTATTCAGCTCATTCATAACCGCATAGACTCCGCCTGCCTCATTAAGGTCTTCGATATATGTATGGCCTGCCGGAGCAAGATGACAAAGGTTCGGCGTCTTCTCACTGATTCCGTTCGCAAAATCAATCTCAAAATCCATTCCTATCTCATGTGCGATTGCCGGAAGATGAAGCATACTGTTTGTCGAACATCCAAGAGCCATATCGACTGTAAGAGCGTTCAAAATCGCATCTTCCGTCATAATATCTCTAGGTCGGATATTGTTTCTCACAAGCTCCATAATCTGCATTCCCGCATGTTTTGCAAGCTGAAGTCTCGCAGAATATACCGCGGGAATCGTTCCGTTTCCACGAAGTCCCATTCCCAATGCTTCTGTCAGACAATTCATGCTATTGGCTGTATACATTCCGGAACACGAACCGCACGTCGGACATGCTTTATTTTCAAATTCATAAATTTCTTCATCGTTCATTTTGCCTGCCGCATAAGATCCGACCGCTTCAAACATGCTTGACAAACTTGTCTTTTGCCCTTTTACATGTCCTGCAAGCATCGGTCCTCCGCTCACAAAGATCGTAGGTATATTGACACGCGCAGCAGCCATAAGAAGTCCCGGCACATTTTTATCACAGTTCGGAATCATAACAAGACCGTCAAACTGATGTGCCATTGCAAGCGCCTCTGTTGAATCTGCGATAAGATCTCTCGTAACAAGAGAATATTTCATGCCGATATGTCCCATCGCAATACCGTCGCAAACAGCAATAGCCGGAACCATAATCGGTGTTCCTCCTGCCATTGCAACTCCCATTTTTACCGCTTCTGTAATTTTATCAAGATTCATATGCCCGGGAACAATCTCATTATAAGAGCTTACAACTCCGATCAGCGGTCTGTCTAACTCCTCCTGCGTCATTCCAAGCGCATTAAATAAAGAACGGTGCGGCGCCTGCTGCACCCCTTTTTTCACTGTATCGCTTCTCATTATCCTATGCCTCTCTTTCACGTTTTATATATAAGAACAGATTCGTTCTCCCATCTCTTTTGTTCCGATCTGCGTCATTCCTTCTGACATAATATCAATCGTCCGGTATCCTTCCTCGAGTACTTTCTCTACCGCCGCCTCAATCGCATCTGCTTCTTGATCGAGATCAAACGAATATCTAAGCATCATCGCCGCCGATAAAATTGTAGCAATCGGATTTGCGATTCCTTTTCCCGCAATGTCGGGAGCCGAACCTCCGCTCGGTTCGTAAAGGCCGAACTTTGTATCGTTTAAACTTGCGCTTGCAAGCATTCCGATTGAGCCGGTCACCATACTCGCCTCATCAGATAAAATGTCACCAAACATATTTTCCGTTAATATTACATCAAATTGTGCCGGATCCTTCACAAGCTGCATAGCCGCATTATCCACTAACATATGTTCAAGCGTTACTTCCGGATATTCTTTCGCAACTTCTTCAACAATTTTTCTCCATAATCTTGAAGAATCCAATACATTCGCCTTATCAACGCTTGTCACTTTTTTCCGACGTTTCATCGCAATGTCAAATCCGCGCTTCGCAATTCGCCTTATCTCCGTTTCACTATATGTAAGCTCATCTCTTGCAACGAGAACTCCGTCTTCTTCTTCCGTACTTCTTTTTCCGAAATAGAGTCCGCCTGTCAGCTCCCGCATGATCATCATATCAAAACCTTGTTCTGCAATCTCCTCTTTGAGCGGGCAGGCTCCTTTTAATTCACTGTAAAGAACTGCCGGGCGCAGATTTGCAAAAAGGTTTAACCCCTTTCTAAGCTGTAAAAGCCCCGCCTCCGGACGTTTAGACGGTTCCAGACGATACCATGGCGATGTCTTTGCATCTCCTCCTATCGATCCCATCAATACGGCATCACTTTTTTTCGCCTGTTCCAATGTTTCTTCCGTAAGAGGCACTCCGTTTACATCAATGGATGCTCCTCCCATCAAAAGCTGAGTATATTCTATCTGATGCCCGTAAACTTCTGCCGTTTTATCGAGCACTTTCATCGCCTCATCTACAATCTCCGGACCGATTCCGTCGCCTTTGATCACACCGATGTTCATATCCATAATTTCCCGTCCCTCCAAACTAAAATGTTACTGTTTATAATACAGCATTTTTATACACGTTTCAAGTATTTGCGTCTAAAAATTAGAGTGTACTCTGTGATTTTTTCAAATTCACGCGCTAAAGTGATGAATTTGAAAAAATCAGGGAGAATTTTGAAAATATTTCAAAATTCTCCCTGATCTCATAATGCAAAATAATTGACTTAAAATCAATCTGCATTCGGTTTTTCAATCTGAGCAATCGCAGCTTTCTGCATCGGAATACGACAGTTTTTATTATTTCCGAACTCTACAATCACATCTTCATCTGTAATATCAATGATGACTCCGTAAAAACCGCTTGTCGTCAGAGCTGTGTCTCCGACCTCCATAGAAGCCAGCATCTGCTGGATACGTTTCTGTTCTTTTTTCTGTGGACGCATAAGCAAAAACCACATTACACCGATAACTACAAGCCAAAGAACAAGCATTGTTACCATTTCACCCATGATTATAATTTCCTCCTAACTTTCCTAACGCAATAAGACTACTATACACAACTTTCTTCCATACTTCAAGGATATTTTTCAAAATACTGAAGTAACTTGAAATAAACATAATTTTGAGAAGCTTATCCGGTTATTGCATCATACCTTCCAGTTTTCTCTTTTTATAAGCCTTATACTCTCCCGCTTCAATCGCTTCTCTGATTTCTTCCATCATCGTATTATAAAAATACAGGTTATGAAGAACGCAAAGACGCATCCCGAGCATTTCTTTTGCTTTTAACAGGTGACGGATATATGCTCTGCTATAACTTCTGCATGCCGGACATCCGCATCCTTCTTCGATTGGACGGTCATCTAACTCATACTTTGCATTGAATAAGTTCATTTTTCCATGATTTGTATAAACATGCCCGTGCCGCCCGTTTCTGCTCGGGTATACGCAGTCAAAAAAGTCCGCTCCTCTGTCTACCGCCTCCAAAATATTCGCCGGAGTTCCCACTCCCATCAAATAGGTCGGCTTATTTTCAGGAAGATGAGGAACAACCGCCTCCAGAATACGGTACATATCTTCATGACTCTCTCCTACTGCAAGACCGCCTACCGCATAACCGTCCAAATCAAGCTCCGCGATCTGTCGTGCGTGCTCCACGCGGATATCTTCATAGATTCCGCCTTGATTAATACCAAAAAGCATCTGGTTATGATTAATCGTATCTTCCAAAGAATTCAGCCTGTTCATTTCCGCTTTACATCGTTTCAGCCATCTTGTCGTTCTCGCCACCGAATGGACCATATACTCTCTGTCCGCTACGCTTGAGGGACATTCGTCAAACGCCATCGCGATCGTAGACGCAAGATTAGACTGAATCTGCATACTTTCTTCCGGACCCATAAAGATTTTACGTCCGTCTATATGAGAGTGAAAATGAACTCCTTCTTCTTTAATCTTGCGCAATGATGCAAGTGAAAACACTTGAAATCCGCCTGAGTCCGTGAGAATCGGCTTATCCCAATTCATAAAGCGATGCAGACCGCCCATTTTTTTCACGATTTCATCCCCCGGTCTGACATGAAGGTGATATGTATTTGACAGTTCAACCTGCGTTTTAATCTGACGGAGATCATCTGTTGATACGGCTCCCTTAATTGCCGCCGCCGTTCCTACGTTCATAAAAACCGGCGTCTCGATCGTTCCGTGTACCGTATGGAACCTCCCTCTTTTTGCCATACCGTCTTTTTTTAGCAATTCGTACATGTATATAACCTCTGATTTTCTGTTTTTCAATAAATTCTAAGTCTTATCATTTACATTAATAATGAAGAACAACCGGCGTTCCCGCGCTAAGCATATTAAATAAAGCTCCCGCCTGATCTACCGGCATATTAACACAGCCGTGAGAACCATATGACTGATATCTCGAACCGCCGAATGCTGTCTGCCAGTCTGCATCATGAAAGCCATGTCCTTGATAAGTAAACGGCATCCAGTAGCGGACATACGTTTCGTAAATCGGTTTCCCTGTTTCCGGATCTTTTTCACCGATTAATTTTGAATCCGGTTCTGTATAAAGAATCGAATATACACCTGCCGGAGTCGCATGCTTCGCATCGGGAAGGCCTGTAACAACATCTGTCTCCAGTGCGATCGCCCCGTTTACAATATACCACATATGCTGTGCGGAAAGGTCCACCTCAAGGTACGTCGTTCCCCAGTCTTGTGCCGCATGAGATGCCGCTGTCTTTTCATATGCAGGTTCTCTTGTCACAACTTCTCCGTTTTTAATACTTGCGATCAAATTCTGCGTTTCTGCCTCTTCGTCGATCGACCAGCCGTAAGTACCTCCTGATACTTCCACTGTCTTTCCTGTCGGAGAAGTGATCGTTCTCGTTGTTCCGACTGTATCATAAGTTTTTCCGAAATCTCTCATCCATGCCCGGACAGCTTCTTCATTGAATGTTACATTCATATCAGCATCCGCCGAAACCCATGTCGAAATAAGAGCTTTGTCTACAACTACATTTTCTTTCATCGGATAGGTAATACTTGCCTGACAATATTTATTCATATCGTCACACGCTTTTTGAACTTCTTTTGATTCCGTTGTATATTTAGGTACTTTATAGCATTTTTCATTCAGAAGATTTAATTCCGGTTCAAAATTGGTAATATACTCTTTGATCTTTTTAGTCAAAATTTCCATATCTACCGCACTTCCATACACTTCCGGCTCTACTTTGAATGATTCACCGTCAAATTTAGGATATGCAGATACCGGTTCCGTCTGCTCTGCTTTCACTGCCTGAATCGACCCGATTGCTTTACTCAGTGCATCCTCATTATAATCAACGTTGATCGTCACTTCTGCGCTGGATTTTGAAAAAAGCGCTCGTATCCACAGAAGAGGATTCTGATTTTTCAATGCGTCTTTTACACTATCATCTTTTTTATACGTCATTGAAATTGCCTCTCCATTAATCTCGTCCGTCTTATTATCAGCTTCTATAATCTTCAAAGAATACCCTTCCACTTGGTCTTTCATATATGCTACGACATCCGATTCTGTTTTCCCCGAAAAGTCTTTTCCGTTAATTGTTGTATTAATATAGAAATGACTGATAAAAAACGCCGAAATACCAAGGTATATCACGAGCAGTCCGCCTATGATGCTTCCTCCAATGATCCACGCTTTTTTACTCCGCTTTCCTTTATTTTCTTTCATCTTTTTCTGCCGACGTCTTTTTCCCCTTCTTCGGAGCACTTTCTTTTTTTTCTTTTTTCCCTCTTCATCTTCATCTTCATACAGCTCATCGTCATCAATATCATCATCGTCAAAGCTGTCGTCCGCGCTGAAGTTGTCACTCTCCGAAAAATCTTCCTCATCTTCAAATTCTTCAAACACTTCTTCATCTAAAAGCCGTACGTCTTCTTGCCGGCGTAAGGATTTATTTTTCTTTTCACTCATCCGTTAATCATCTCTCTCCCTTTTTCAATATCACGGCAACATTATATTACGATTGTAAAAAAAAGTACAGTATATTGTTTTATTTTAAGAAAAATTAAGACCTTGCTTGTAACTGCTCCTTTCTTCCTATATAATGACTTTTGTAATTCTGCTTTTCGACAGAACTTTACATATAACAGAATTTTGAAAGGAGATCATTTTATGAGTGGCTCAACTTTTGGTAAAATATTTCGCATCACGACTTGGGGAGAATCTCACGGATCCGGCATCGGCGTCGTGATCGACGGATGCCCTTCCGGAATTTCTCTAAATGAAGAAGATATTCAGATATTTCTTGACCGCCGAAAACCCGGTCAGAGTAAATTTACAACGAGACGCAGCGAGGAAGATACTGTCGAGATTCTCTCGGGAATCTTTGAAGGCAAAACGACCGGAACACCGATTTCTCTTCTCGTACGTAATAAAGACCAACGTTCCCGAGATTATGGAAACATTGTTTCTATGTTTCGTCCGGGGCATGCGGATTATCCTTTTACGGAAAAATACGGCATCCGCGATTACAGAGGAGGCGGGCGTTCTTCCGGTCGGGAAACAATCGGCCGTGTCGCAGCAGGCGCGATTGCCTCTAAAATCTTAAACGAACTCGGAATTTCTCTTTGTGCTTACACGAAGGCAATCGGTCCTTACGTAATAAATGAAACAGAATATAACTACTCCGAGATCAGCCAGAACAGTCTTTATATGCCAAACAACAATATCGCCGAGCAGGCTGGACAGTACATTACTTCTTTAATGAAAGAAACTAATTCCTGCGGCGGAGTTATCGAATGTATTGCAGACGGACTGCCTGTCGGCTTAGGAGAACCGGTCTTTGACAAGCTGGACGCGCTTCTCGCACAAGCTGTCATGTCGATCGGCGCTGTTAAAGGCGTAGAAATCGGAGATGGGTTTCAGGCAGCCTCTTCTGTCGGCTCAAAAAATAACGATCCTTTCTATGTTGAAAATGGAGAAGTACATAAGAAGACAAATCATTCCGGAGGTACGCTTGGAGGCATGAGCGACGGCTCCCGACTGATCGTCCGGGCAGCAGTAAAACCGACATCCTCTATCGCAATACCGCAGGAGACGATAAATACAGCGCATGAGAATACCGAAATCGTCATCCACGGAAGACACGACCCTGTAATCGTTCCCCGCGCAGTCGTTGTTGTAGAAGCTATGACCGCGATCACGCTTACCGATCTTCTTCTGCAGAATATGACAGCGAAGATGGATCATTTAAAACAAATCTATACAAAAGAAATTTAGGAGGCCGCTATGTCTAACCGATTGATCGATATTGTCGATATTACAAAATCTTATGGGGATTCTGTCATTTTAGACCAACTGAATCTTTATATACGGGAAAACGAATTTTTGACTTTGCTCGGACCAAGTGGGTGCGGGAAAACAACACTGCTGAGAATTTTAGGTGGTTTTGAAACACCTGATTCCGGAAAGATCATTTTTGATGGAAAAAATATTAATGACATTCCGCCAAACCGCCGGCAGCTAAACACCGTTTTCCAAAAATATGCTCTTTTTTCCCACATGACAATCGCTGACAACATTGCGTTCGGCTTAAAGATCAAAGGGAAATCAAAAGCTTACATTAAAGATAAAATCCGCTATGCTTTAAAACTTGTCAATTTGGAAGGTTTTGAAGACCGGTCACCGGACTCATTAAGCGGCGGACAACAACAGCGTATAGCCATTGCGCGGGCGATCGTAAATGAACCCAAAGTGCTCCTTTTAGACGAACCGCTCGGAGCTCTTGATCTGAAGCTTCGCCAAGATATGCAGTACGAACTGATCCGTCTGAAAAACGAACTCGGCATCACCTTTGTTTACGTTACTCACGATCAGGAAGAAGCGCTTACAATGTCTGATACGATCGTTGTTATGAATCAAGGCTATATCCAACAGATCGGTACGCCGGAGGACATTTACAATGAACCGCAAAATGCTTTTGTCGCAGATTTTATCGGTGACAGTAATATTCTGCCTGCTACGATGGTAGAAGATAAAGTCGTAAAGATACTCGGAGCTGTCTGGAACTGTGTAGACGTCGGATTTGGTCATAATAAACCGGTAGATGCTGTAATCCGACCTGAGGACATTGATCTTGTTGCTCCTGGAGAAGGAGTTATCAACGGAGTTGTCACAAATCTGATCTTCAAAGGGGTTCACTATGAAATGGAAGTTCTCGCAAACAATTATGAGCTTCTTGTTCATAGCACCGATATGTTCCCGGTTGGAACAGAAGTCGGAGTAAAAGTCGATCCTTTTGATATCCAGATCATGAAAAAACCGGAATCCGAAGATGAGGAGGCTGTTCCGATTGAAGAATAGAAAAATACTCGCAGGTCCATATTTATTCTGGGCAATGTCTTTTATCATTATTCCTCTGCTCATGATCTTGTACTATGGACTCACAGACAAAAGCGGGAGTTTTACTCTGAATAATCTTTCCCAGATGACAACTCCCGAAAATTTAAAAGCGCTCGGACTGGCTCTTTTACTGTCGTTTATCAGCACTTTAATCTGCTTAGTCCTCGCCTATCCACTGGCTATGATTCTTGCCGAGAAAAATATGAATCAGACAAGTTTTATCGTACTGATATTCATTCTTCCGATGTGGATGAATTTTCTTCTTCGGACATTAGCGTGGCAGACACTTTTGGAAAAAAACGGAGTCATTAACAGCATACTTAATTTCCTCCATCTTCCGGAGCAGTCGATCATCAATACTCCATCTGCCATTGTTCTCGGAATGGTATACAATTTTCTTCCTTTTATGGTACTTCCGATCTACAATGTGCTGTCTAAGATTGATAAAGATGTTATCCACGCTGCCAGAGATCTCGGTGCGAACACTGCGCAGACATTTTTTAAGATCATAATGCCGCTTAGTATTCCCGGAATCATCAGCGGCATCACAATGGTATTTGTACCGTCTCTTACGACATTTGTAATATCTGATCTTCTCGGAGGAAGCAAGATCCTTCTGATCGGAAATGTTATAGAGCAGGAATTTAAACAAGGAAGCAACTGGAATGTCGGTTCCGGGCTTTCTCTTGTTTTGATGTTGTTCATCATTGCAAGCATGGCTCTGATTGCCAAATACGATAAAAACGGGGAGGGAAATACATTTTGATCAAATCAACCGCAAAAAAAATCTACCTTTTCCTGATCTTTGTATTGTTATACGCTCCCATTATCACTTTGATGGTTCTTTCTTTTAACAATACAAAAACACGTTCCAAATGGAACGGTTTTACAGGAAAATGGTATTTACAGCTTTTTCAAAACAAAGACATCATGAATGCGCTTTATACAACACTTATCATCGCCTTTCTTTCCGCTCTGATCGCAACTTTGATCGGAACTGCCGCCGCCCTCGGCATCCAGGCAATGCGTACAAAAGCACGTACATTACTTCTCGGAGTCACAAATATTCCGATGCTCAACGCCGATATTGTAACAGGAATTTCTCTCATGCTCCTTTTCATTGCATGTCGGTTTACACTTGGATTTTCCACAATATTGCTAGCACATATTACATTTAATATCCCCTATGTTATCCTAAGTGTCATGCCTAAATTAAAACAGACGAGCAAACGCACTTATGAAGCGGCGCTTGACCTCGGCGCATCTCCTTCTTATGCGTTCAGAAAGGTCGTTCTGCCGGATATCATGCCCGGAATTTTTTCAGGATTTCTGCTGGCATTTACTATGTCGCTGGATGATTTTGTAATCACCCACTTCACAAAAGGACCCGGAATAGATACACTGTCTACAAAAATATACAGTGAAGTCAGAAAGGGAATCAAACCGGAAATGTACGCACTGTCCACAATCATGTTTCTGACGGTTCTCATTCTGCTTTTTCTTGTCAATATGACCCCAGACGATCCGAAGGTCAAAAAAGCTGCCGTTCATGCGCCTGCCGGAAAATTCCGCAAATTCAGCAGATTTTTCTTTCATCGTTTCGCTCCTGCCGCAATCATGCTTGTCATCGTTATCGGCGGGTTCGTATATGGTTCTTCCTCCGGAAATATGTCCGGCGAAAAAGTCATTGTATACAACTGGGGAGACTATATTGATCCTGAAATTATTACGATGTTTGAAGACGAGACCGGAATCGACGTTGTATATGAAGAATATGAAACAAATGAAATCATGTACCCGAAAGTGCAGTCCGGCGCGATTGCTTATGACGTCGTCTGTCCTTCTGACTATATGGTGCAAAGAATGATCGAAAACGATCTGCTTGCCGAGATTAATTATGAAAATGTACCGAATTTAAAATATATTGATGATATTTATATGGAAATGTCAAAACAATATGACCCGGAAAACAAATACTCCGTTCCGTATCTTTGGGGAACGGTCGGAATACTTTATAACAAGAAAATGGTGGACGAACCTGTAGACAGCTGGAATATTTTATGGGATGAAAAGTATACGGACAGCATCCTCATGCAAGACAGTGTAAGAGACGCTTTTGCCGTTGCTTTAAAATCACTCGGATATTCTTTGAACTCAACAGATCTTGATGAATTAGAAGCCGCCAAAAAGCTTCTCATCAAACAAAAACCTCTTGTTCAGGCCTATGTCATCGATCAGGTTCGGGATAAAATGATCGGAAACGAAGCTGCACTCGGCGTTATTTATTCGGGAGAAGCACTTTATTGCCAAAAGGAAAATCCCGACTTGTGGATTGACGCTCTCGTCATTCCGAAAAATGCACAAAACAAAAAGAACGCAGAGGCGTTTATCAACTACCTCTGCCGTCCTGATATTGCAAAAATGAATTTTGATTATATTACATATTCTATTCCCAACTCAGCAGGAAGAGAACTGATTGAAGACGAATCAATGCGCGAAAGCAACATTGCATTCCCCGATATCTCCCAACTTAAAAATTGCGAGACGTTTAATTTCCTCGGAGACGAAAACGAAATCATCTATAATCAACTGTGGCGGGAAATAAAATCAAAATGATCCGCCATCTATAAACGGAAGCATCCACCGCCGACAAACTCTCTTAACAGAGAGTTTGTCGGTATAAATTCACTTCCGATCCCAACAAAGTAATCAAAAAACTTAAGAAGCCTTTTTGCTTCAATAAATTCTTTTGAATCTTTATCCACCGCAAAAAGAAGCGGTTCCACATATTGCTTCAGCACTGCCAGTTCATAGATCAAAGAAGAATTAAACATCACATCCGCTTCTTCCTGAAACGGAAATATGTTTTTTTCCTCTCCTCTTCTTACTGAAGCCCACATAGAAATCGTCTTCGATGCAGAAGCGCCGCGTGTGCGGGAATCTCTTACAATCCTCCTGATCAACCTTCCGTCTGTCGTAGGGATCCGATTATGTTCATCGATGTTCAACTGAGTCAATGCGCTGATATAAATCTTAAATTTGTTCGCATCTGCCATTGTCTCTGTCAATTTTGGATTCAAACAATGGATTCCTTCTATTACAAGAATATCCTGTGAACCAAGTTTTTTCGGTTTAGATTCATACTTTCTCTTACCGCTTTTAAAGTCAAAAATGGGAAGATACACTTCCTCTCCTTTTAAAAGAGCCCTCATATCTTCATTAAATTTGGGAATGTCGATTGCTTCCAAACACTCAAAATCATAATTTCCATCTGAATCTTTCGGAGTATGTTCCCGATCGACAAAATAATTATCTACCGCAATCGGATGAGGTTTTAATCCATTCACCCTAAGCTGAATGGACAACCTATGTGAAAATGTCGTTTTTCCGGAAGATGATGGCCCTGCGATCAAAACAAACCGAACATCTTTCCGGTCTGCAATCTGTCTGGCAATCTCGCCTATTCTCCGTTCCTGATAAGCTTCCTGCACAAGCACAACTTCCCGCATATCTCCTTTTGTTACCATCTCATTAAGCGCTCCGACTGTTTCTATGTCCTGACAATCTCCCCATAAAACAGACTCTTTCAATACATGAAATAATTTAGGACTTGGTCTAAATTCGGGAATCTTTTCCGGCTGTTCTTTCACCGGCATCTGAATGACAAAGCCTTCATCATACAAATGAAGAGAAAAATATTTCAGATATCCGGTATCAGGAACCATATATCCGTAATAATAATCTTCAAACTCATTAATACTATATATGTTTACTTTTGAAACCCTCCGGTATTCAAATAATTTTTCCTTATCATACATTCCATGTCTGTGAAATAATTCGATCGCATCATCTGTATGAATTGTCTTCTTTTTAATCGGAATTTTTTCATCTGAGAGCCAACGCATCCGCTTCGCCACATCCGCAAGGAACTGCTCTGTAATTTTTATATCTCCGTCAACTGTGCAATAATATCCTTTATCCACCGAAAAATGAATTCTGACGCGTTCGATCTTATCATGTCCTGCCACATCATGAACCGCTTTTACAAGAAGAAAGCACAAACTTCTTTTATAAGTTTCATGTCCGATTGCATCTGCTGTCGTAATAAACTTCAATTCACAGTCTTTCTCAACTGTTTTTCTTAGTTCCTGCAGTCTGTTTTCTCCTTCCACTGCAAGAACGGCAGGATGAGAAAAACTACCGCAGAACTCTTTTGCAACAGCTTGATATGTTGTTCCTTCCTCAAATTCTTTTGTCTCGTTACCTACTGTAATATTATACTTTTTTTTCTCCATTTTCCGGAACACACTCCTTTTACCCAAATAAAGTCCACCTTTTAAAGCACTTGGAATGGATGAACTATCGGAATCGACATCACATCCAATACCGGAAGTTTTTCATGTAAAAAGCATTTCATATCGTCTATGAATATATACTCTGTTCCATAATGTCCCGCATCAATGACCGCCAACCCCTGTTCAACCGCATCAATACCGTCATGATGACCTATGTCGCCTGTCACAAGCACATCTGCTCCTTTTTTTATCGCCGGCATTATCGCCGACTTTCCCGCCCCGGGAGAAACAGCAAGACAATGTACATTTTTTTTCATATCTCCATACACTTTCACACTTCCCAATTTCAATTTATGCTTCACATAGAGACAACATTCTTCCAATGTCATTTCCCGCTCAAGCATTCCGATTCTTCCGATTCCTTCTTCTGCTCCGTCTTTTTCCATTGTCACATCAAGCACATATGTTTTCTCAATACCAAGAATATCTTCTGCCAGCTTCGCCATGCCAAGCACATCATAATTTGTGTGCATTGCATAATAAGAAATGTCATTTTGAAGCAGCTTTACAACACGGCGTCCTATAAAATCTTCATCTGTCACTCTCTTCATTGGGGAAAATATAAGAGGATGATGCGTAATAAGCATATCTGTTCCTAATGCAATCGCCTTATCGATCACCTCTTCTGTCGCATCGAGCGCCAGATAAACCTTACTTACTTCTTTTTCCAGCCGCCCTGCCAAAAGTCCCACATTATCAAAATCAAGCGCCGCTTCTTTCGGATAAGACGCCTCTATCACTTGAATGATCTCTTTACAAAGCATAGTATTCCATCCCTTTCTCTGCAATATTTAATTCTTCTTCCAATTGCCGCTTTCTCACTTGTATCTTCTGAGAATCTTTCTTTTCAATCGACTTTAATATATCTGTTCTGATACGAATCTCCCGTTCCAAATAACGCTTTAACACCGGATGACGCTTTTCAAGAAGAAGCTTTCCATATTGAAGCTGTACGTCATTCCACATTTCCGATTTTATTCCGTCTTTCTTTCCGCTCTTCTTTGGAGGCCGGACTTTCATCATCGGATAGTATTTTCCGTCCTCTTCAACCATGTCTTCCTCTATAAAGAAAAAACCCTCCTGCAAAAGAAAGGCTCTTACTTTATCCGGTTCAGACTGCGGCTGAAGAATACACTCTTTTAAGCATGAAACTACATCATGCCCTTCCTCCAAAATACGAATCACAAGATTTCCACCCATCCCCGCAATTACTGCAGACTGCACCTCTTGTACTTTCAATGCAGAAAATCCATCTGAGAGACGTGTTTCTATCTGTTCTTCCATTTTATACGCACAAATATTTTCCTGCGCTTTTCTAAGCGGTCCTTTATTGACATCCATTGCTACCGCATAATCTGTTTTTCCTGTCTCTGTCAGAAAAATCGGTATGTACGCATGATCCGTTCCGATATCGGCCACTTGATATCCGGCAGTTACAAGATCTGCAACTGCACGGAGTCTTTTTGATAATTCCATCTGTATCCTCTTTTCTCGGTTACACTGTTTGCCGGATAATTAATCAAGATAATCTCTTAATTTTCTGCTTCGACTTGGATGGCGCAGCTTCCGAAGAGCTTTTGCTTCAATCTGACGGATACGCTCTCTCGTAACGTCAAATTCTTTTCCCACTTCCTCCAATGTACGCGCTCTTCCGTCATTCATTCCAAAACGAAGACGTAATACTTTCTGCTCCCTTTCGGTCAGTGTATCGAGCACTTCATCAAGTTGTTCTTTTAAGAGCGTCTGCGCCGCAGCTTCTGCCGGTACAGGCACGTTATCATCCTGAATAAAATCTCCTAAATGACTGTCCTCTTCCTCGCCGATCGGAGTTTCGAGCGAAACCGGTTCTTGAGAAATCTTCAAAATCTCCCGAACACGCTCAACAGGCATATCCAGCTCTTTGGCGATTTCTTCCGGAAGCGGTTCTCTTCCAAGTTCCTGCAGAAGCTGTCTTGACACACGGATCAGTTTATTGATCGTCTCTACCATATGAACCGGAATTCTAATTGTCCTTGCCTGATCCGCTATAGCTCTTGTGATCGCCTGACGAATCCACCATGTCGCATATGTGCTGAATTTATAACCTTTATGATAATCAAACTTTTCAACAGCTTTGATCAAGCCTAGATTTCCTTCCTGGATCAGATCAAGAAAGAGCATGCCTCGTCCTACATACCGCTTCGCAATGCTGACAACAAGACGCAGGTTCGCTTCTGCCAGCTCTTTTTTTGCATCCTCGTCGCCTTCTTCCATCCGTTTCGCCAGTTCAATCTCTCGCTCTGCACTTAAAAGCGGTACTTTTCCGATTTCTTTCAAATACATACGAACCGGATCTTCAATACTTACTCCTTCCGGAACGGAAAGGTCGATATTCTCCATATCGACTTCTTCTTCCTCTGCGATCATATTGTCGATATCTACATCATCGTCCGTATCAGCCGTGATCCGCAAGACGTCAATATTATGTCCTTCTAAATACTCAAAAACTTTTTCCATCTGTTCGGCGCTTAATTCCATGTCCGCAAAAAAGTCATTGATCTCCTGAACATCAAGTATACTTTTTTTCTTCTTTCCCAGAGCGACAAGCTCGTTCATTTTTTCCAGAAATTTCTGTGCATTCTCTTCCATGTGTCCATCCTTCCTGATCTGTGCGCATACGCAGATCATCTTGTTTTATTTTATCCTTAATCTATAGAAATATGCAGTTGCCTCAGTTCCTCAAGCTTCCGCTTTTCTTCCATTAAATGCTGCAATCCGGCCATATCTGACGGATCCAGATTCAGCGTTCGCTCATTGATGCTGTGAGCTTTTACTTTTAAAATTGTATCTTTCAACGCCTGATCCTGTTCTTCTTTTGTTTTCAGTTGGCGGATTTTCGTATGAAAAAGAGAAGCCGCTTCCCTATGTTCTTCCTCTGATGTGAAATGATTCAAAAGTTTTGCCGGATTTAGTTCTCCTTTTTCATGCTGCTCATATAAAAGTTTCGCAACGCGCCGATTTAATTCTCCTGTGAAATCATCCGGACTTATGTAACTGCTTATCTTTGAATACAGATTTTCATTTTCGATCATCCATGTAAGCAGAACTTTCTGCGATGTAACAATTCCGTCTTCTTTTTGCAAGACCGCCCCATCGGCTTTTTTCGGGCGTGTGACCGGGCGGGCAAGTCCTGTACTTACAGCAGTTTTTGCGACAAGTTTTTCCAGACTCTCTTTGCTTACTTTATATGCAGATGCAACTGCCTCGATATAATTGTTCCGTTCCAATTCATCTTCAAATGAGAGCAGCCTATTTGCCGCCTCTCTGAAAAAAGCAGTTTTTCCTTCCGGGGAAGCCATATCAAATTCTCTCTCTAATATTTCAAGACTGAACATAAACCCGTTTCTTGCATTTTGGATACGATTTTCAAATTCCTGCGCGCCAAGATTTTTAATAAATTCGTCCGGATCTTTATACGGATCCATACGGATTACTTTTGCCGATATTCCCGCCTCTTTCAGTATCGGAACTGCTCGAAGCGCCGCTCTTGTACCTGCATCATCACTGTCATATGTCAGATAAACTTCCTGAACATATCTTTTGATCAAAGAAGCATGTCCTGATGTAAGAGCCGTTCCGAGAGATGCCACGGCATTTGTAAACCCAGCCTGATGCAAAGAGATAACATCCATATATCCCTCACAAAGCAAAAAATAAGTTTTTCTCGATGTCCTCGCTCTGTTAAGTCCATATAAATTCCTGCTTTTGTCGAACACTGCCGTCTCGGGAGAATTCAAATATTTCGGTTTTCCGTCCCCCATAACGCGGCCTCCGAACCCGATCACCCGGCTGTTTACATCCATGATCGGAAAGATGACACGATTCCAAAATTTATCATAACAGCCTCTCTCATCAATCTTTACAAGACCAGAATCTTTAAGCTGTGCATCCGAAAACCCCTTCTGCC
>OKUN01000427.1_pt1 | contig 24504 bp, 21 predicted proteins | sample 1606581 | NCBI WGS metagenome assembly OKUN01 (sample SAMEA3882509, study PRJEB24775) | human gut metagenome | biome: human-associated habitat; feature: intestine environment; material: feces | place: Netherlands | collected 2009/2010
TTAATGCATTCCCCGCCATTACAGTAAATGCGCTTCTGTTCTCCTAGAAAGGCTTCCATCTGTTCCTGCTTTAATCCTGGGAGCTTTAAAAATCCTTTCAGAGGGCGAAGCACTTTATACAGGTCAAAAGAAGAAATCCCCTCAAAAGGATCTGGCAGCTCATAGAATTTATAACGAGCCTGAAGGTAAGGCTGATCAAAAGAATCTCCATTGTATTGGATGGTACAGCTGAAATTTTTTATAAATTCTGAAAAAACCTCCAATAATGCTTTTTCTTCCCGGAAATCGGGTGCAAGCCACTGATATAGCTGCCAGGAACCAGATTCATAGCAAACTGCACCAATTAAATATAAAAAAGATGAATTTCGTCCCAATCCAGTGGTTTCAATATCATAAAATAATGGTGAAAAATTGACATCCTCAGCAGCATTTCCAGATAAATTTTTAACAGTCTCAAAGTCCGGAAAACCTTGTAAAATCGGCATTTTTTTAACAATCAGCATGTTTATACTCCTTTCATGGATTGTATTTAATTATACACAATTTTTTTATTTTTAGGTAGTGAATTTTTTCATAAAATGCGGTATAGTAGAATGTATAGAATAGTCAGAATATATAAAGAAAAGGAGAAACCTATGTGGGATTTAGCAATTAATGGAGTGGATTTCTATCACATTGCCAATTGGTTTTACATATACAGTTTTCTTGGCTGGCTTTGGGAAACCTGCTACGTGTCTGTGCGAAAGGGCAAATTGATAAACAGAGGATTTATAAATGGTCCCCTGTGTACCATATATGGCTGTGGAGCTCTTGCTGTATACTTGATTCTTCTTCCCATCAGTGATAATCTGCTTCTTTTATTTGTGGGTGGAGTTGTAGTCGCCACTGCACTGGAATATGTGACAGCAGTGTTGATTGAGAATATTTTCCACACATCCTGGTGGGATTACAGTGATAACAAGTTTAATTTCCAGGGACGTATCTGTCTGGGCTGTTCCCTTGGATGGGGGGTGTTTACCGTTGGGCTTTTCAGAGTGCTTCATCCGGTAGTTCAGGAATTTACAGAATTGTATACCAGAAGAACTGGAGAGGTGGCTGTCTGTGTAATTACAGTCGTTTACATTGTGGATTTTGCTTTTTCTGCAGCTGCCGCTTTCCATTTGCACGAGCGTATTCCTGCATGGGAGCAGGCACTGGATCAGATGCGTGCAGAACTGCTTGTACAGGCGCGTGAGAAGATGGAGAATCTGGAGGAGAGCAGCGGACTTTCCAGAGATAGAATCAAGAAACAGCTGGAGAATAAGCTGGGACGCCTTGATGATGTTGCACTGATCAAGGAACTGGAAGAGAAGAGAACTGCTATGATGTCAGATATCTCTGAAGAGCTTCAGAAGCGTAAAGAGGCTATGGCTGGAAAGGTCAGCCACAACATGCAGCGTTTTGTAAAGGCATATCCAAATCTGAACCGTGGATATAAGCTCCATAAGAAATATGAATTTGGCAGGAAAAATAAAGACGCTGAATAAATACTCAGACAAAAGTGATATTAATAATATAAATCAAACAGACAATAAATCAGGTTGCTGCAGACAAAAGAGTCAGTGATCAATAATATAAAGGCGGTGAATATTAGTGCGATTAACTTTTAAAGGAGGCGTACACCCCTTCGAGGGGAAAGAAATGTCAAAGGACTGCCCGGTGGAGAAATATCTCCCTAAGGCAGATCTGGCGTATCCATTGTCCCAGCACATTGGTGCTCCGGCGAAGCCTGTGGTTGCAAAGGGGGACCACGTGCTTGCAGGCCAGATGATCGCAGAAGCAGGCGGATTTGTATCTGCCCCTGTTCATGCTTCTGTATCCGGTACGGTGAAAGGCATCGAGAAACGTCTGACAGCTACCGGAAGTATGGTAGATTCCATTATAGTGGAGAATGACGGACTGTATGAAGAGGTGGAATTCCACCCGGCAGATCCGGCTTCGCTTACCCGTGAGGAGATTATCGGAAGGATTCGCGATGGCGGTGTAGTAGGTCTTGGTGGTGCAGGCTTCCCCACACATGTGAAGCTTTCCCCCAAGGAGCCTGACAAGATTGAATACATATTGGTGAACGGTGCAGAATGTGAGCCCTATCTTACAAGTGATTACAGGCGCATGATGGATCATCCGGAGAAGGTTGTGGAAGGACTGAAAATCGTAGTCGGACTTTTTCAAAATGCAAAGGGTTGTATCTGCATTGAGGACAATAAGCCGGATTGTATCTCTCTGTTAAAACAGATGACCAAAAATGATCCGCAGATCACGGTCAAGGCATTGAAGACCAAGTACCCGCAGGGTGCGGAACGTCAGTTGATCTATGCCACAACGGGTCGGAAAATCAATTCTTCCATGCTGCCCGCGGATGTGGGATGCATTGTAGACAATGTAGATACCGTGGTTGCTATTTACAGAGCGGTTACAGAAGGACGCCCTCTGATGGAGCGCATTGTCACGGTAACCGGTGATGCTGTGGCGAATCCACGGAACTTCCGGGTACCCATCGGTATGAGTTATCAGGAACTGTTGGATGTGGCGGGAGGATTTAAACAGGATCCGGAGAAGATTATCTGCGGTGGTCCGATGATGGGATTCGGTATGTTTGATCTTAATGTTCCGACGACCAAGACTTCTACTGCTTTGCTGGCATTGACACAGGATGATGTCTCTGCGATGGAACCCAGTCCCTGTATTAACTGTGGACGATGTGTGGAAGCATGCCCGGGACGGATCGTTCCCAGTCTGCTGGCAACTTATGCGGAGCATTTTGACGAAGAGTCATTCGTAGAACATAACGGAATGGAATGCTGTGAGTGTGGCTGCTGCAGCTTTGTATGTCCTGCCAAGAGACCTCTGACGCAGGAGATCAAGTCCATGCGTAAAATTCAACTGGCCAAAAAGAAAAAGAAGTAGGAGGGAAGAACAGTGAGTGAACTTTTAAAAGTATCTTCAAATCCTCATATAAGGTCGAAAGTAACGACCAGTAGTATTATGACGGCTGTGGTGATCGCACTGCTGCCTGCTGCCGGCTTCGGAATCTACAATTTCGGTCCCAGAGCACTGGCAGTAATGGCTGTTACCATTGCAAGCACAGTCCTGACAGAATTGTTATTCGGCTGGCTGTGGAAGAAGAAAATAACCATAACAGACATGTCGGCGGTGGTCACCGGACTGCTGCTGGCACTGAATCTGCCGGTAAGTATTCCTCTGTGGATGGCTGCCCTGGGCGGTGTGTTTGCAATTCTTGTAGTAAAAATGTTGTTTGGAGGCCTGGGACAAAATTTTATGAACCCGGCACTGGCAGCAAGATGTTTCTTATTGATCTCTTTCCCTTCGCAGATGACGAACTTCGTCTGTGATGCTTATACCGGAGCCACTCCGCTGGCGGCACTGAAGGCAGGAGAGAGTGTCAATGTCATGAATATGATCGTAGGTAAGACAGCCGGTACCATCGGTGAGACTTCCGTTATTGCGTTACTGATCGGGGCATGTTTCCTGATCCTGATCGGAGTGATCGATCTGCGCATTCCGGGAACCTATATTGTGACAGTGATCCTGTTTGCCGGATTTTTCGGCGGACATGGTTTTGATCCCGCATATCTGTCGGCACAGTTGGCCGGTGGCGGTCTGATCCTGGGTGCCTTTTTCATGGCTACGGATTATGTTACCCGCCCGATCACCATCAAAGGACAGTATGTATATGGTGTTGTACTGGGACTTCTTACCGGAATTTTCCGTATCTTCGGACCGGGAGCGGAAGGAGTATCTTATGCTATCATTTTAGGAAACCTTCTGGTACCTCTGATTGAAAAATTCACCATGCCGGTTGCTTTCGGAAGAAAGGCAGGTGCGAAACATGAAAAATAAAAATGATGTACAGGCAATGTTAAAAGAAGCAGGCATTTTATTTGCCATCACCCTGATCGCCGGCCTGTTACTTGGATTTGTCTATGAACTTACCAAGGAACCCATCCGTCTGCAGGAAGAAAAAGCAGTGCAGGAAGCCTGCCAGGCAGTATTTACGGATGCCGGACATTTTGAAGAATTGGATCCGTATATCCCTTCCGATGATACGGCGCAGAATCTTTCCGATACCGGAATTACCATCGGTACGGTATATGAAGCTCAGGATGCCTCCGGAGAGAAACTGGGCTATGTGATCCAGACAACATCCTCTGAGGGATACGGCGGAAATATCGTTTTGTATGTGGGAATCCGTCTGGACGGTACCGTAAATGATATTTCTATTTTGAGTATCTCCGAGACACCGGGACTGGGAATGAAAGCAGGCGATGTATTGGTACCGCAGTTCCATCAGAAAAATGTGAAGAGCTTTACGTATACCAAGACCGGTTCCACTTCTGACAGTGAGATTGATGCCATCAGCGGTGCAACGATCACCACCAAGGCCGTGACCAATGCCGTGAACGGAAGCCTTCTGGCATTTCATGATTATGTACAGGGAGGTGCAGGCAATGAATAAAGCAGGTGAAAGACTTTACAACGGCATTATCAAGGAGAATCCTACCTTTGTGCTGATGCTGGGAATGTGTCCTACACTGGCCGTAACCACTTCCGCAATGAACGGTCTGGGAATGGGACTGACGACAGCGGTGGTACTTACGATGAGCAATCTGATCATTTCCCTGTTGCGGAAAGTGATTCCCAGCCGTGTGAGAATCCCAGCATTTATCGTAATTATAGCTTCATTTGTAACGGCGGTGCAGTTACTTTTACAGGCATATCTGCCGTCTCTGAATGATGCATTGGGTGTATACATTCCTTTGATCGTTGTGAACTGTATTATTTTGGGAAGAGCGGAGAGCTATGCATACTCCAATCCGCCGATTCCTTCTTTGTTTGACGGACTTGGCATGGGACTTGGTTTCTCCCTGGCATTGACCTGTATCGGTGCCGTGAGAGAGATTCTGGCGGCAGGATCTGTCTTCGGATTCCGGATCATGCCGGATTCCTATGTAACGATCAACATCTTCGGACTGGCTCCCGGTGCGTTCTTTGTGCTGGCTGCATTGACTGCTCTGCAGAATTATGTGAAGAACAAGAGAAAACTGGCAGGCAAGGATTATGAGAAAATCCAGTCCGGCTGCGGACATGATTGTCTGCACTGTGGCGAAAGCGGCTGTTCAGAGAGATTTTACGACAATACCGATACTTCGGAGGATGCCGTGATGGACGCGGCCAGAGCGGCAGCAAAGCCTAAGGCTGCAACGGATGACCTTGAGACAATAGACTTGGATAAGGAGGACAAATAAATGGATAGTGTGAAAGATATGCTTCTGTTACTGATCAGTTCCTCCATTGTCAGCAATATCGTCTTAAGCCAGTTCATGGGACTCTGCCCGTTTTTGGGAGTATCCCGTAAGATCAAGACTGCAGGCGGTATGGGAACCGCGGTTATTTTCGTCATAACGCTGGCAAGTGCGGTAGCGGGCGTGATTTATAAATTTATCTTACAGCCGCTGCACATTGAGTATCTGGAGACCATTGTATTTATCCTTGTGATCGCGGCGCTGGTACAGTTTGTGGAGATGTTCCTGAAAAAGGCTATGCCTTCTCTGTATCAGGCACTGGGTGTATATCTGCCCCTGATCACCACCAACTGTGCGGTTTTAGGTGTAGCGATTACCAATGTACAGAAGGAATACGGTATTCTGACCGGTATTGTAAACGGATTTGCCACAGCCCTTGGTTTTACCATTGCCATCGTGATCCTGGCTGGATTGCGTGAAAAAATGGAATACAATGAGGTGCCGGAATCTTTCAAGGGAATGCCCATGGTGCTGCTGACAGCGGGACTGATGGCAATTGCTTTCTGCGGATTCTCCGGTCTGATCTAGGAAGGAGTAACATAGATGAGTATAACAGGAATTCTGATTGCTGCGGCTTGTGTCGGAATCGTCGGCATCTTTGTGGGACTGTTTCTTGGCGTGGCCGGTATAAAATTCAAAGTAGAAGTAGATGAGAAGGAAGAAGCGGTACTTGCCGCCCTTCCCGGTAATAACTGCGGCGGCTGTGGGTTCGCCGGATGTTCCGGACTTGCCGCTGCGATTGCAAAAGGAGAGGCTGCCGTTAATACCTGTCCGGTAGGCGGAGAGGAAGTAGGCAAAAAAATCGCTGCGATCATGGGAGTAGAGGCAGAGGCTTCCGAGAGAAAAGTAGCGTATGTTCACTGCCAGGGTGACTGCGACCGGACGAAGACAGACTATGATTATTACGGAATCAAGGATTGCCGTATGATGAGCTTTGTCCCCGGAGGCGGACCGAAATCCTGTAACAGCGGCTGCCTTGGATATGGAACCTGCACACAGGTATGTCCTTTCGATGCCATTCACGTCAAAAACGGTGTAGCCGTAGTAGACAAAGAGAAGTGTAAGGCCTGCGGAAAATGTGTAGAGGTATGTCCGAAACACCTGATCAGTCTGATCCCATATTCCAATACGGTGCAGGTAGCCTGCAGTTCTACCGACAAGGGACCGGTCACTATGAAAGCCTGTACCACAGGATGCGTTGGCTGCGGAATTTGCGTGAAAAATTGTCAGCATGATGCTGTGAAAGTAGAAAATTTTCATGCGGTCATTGATCCCGAAAAGTGTGTCGGCTGTGGAGCCTGCATGGAAAAATGCCCTAAAAAGTGTATTGTAAAAGCATAAAAGAGGAGAAATAGTATGCGTCTTCCGGACGATTATGAAGATCATGGAAGCGGGTTGACTCCTACCGTGGTCAGTGCGATCGTTGCTGTCACTATTTTTGTGGTGGTGATACTTACGGTTGTGCTGATCATTAACAGGAAACCGGCGTCTCATCAACAGAATAATACAACTGCACAGACGGAGAATGTACAACAGGCAGGAAATCAGCAGACAGCAAAGTATCCGAATACGCAGGATCTGATCACCGGAAGCACATTGACTCCTTCGGATCTGGATTTTTGGGATATGTATCCGGAGACAACGGCTACACCGATGCCTTCAGAGAATCCTTCCGGACAGGATGGGAAAAAAGATACGACGGATACAGATCCTTCCACCGATGGAAAGCATACCCTGGTGACTAATCGGGATGGGAAAGAAGAATGGGTATTGATCAGCCCTTATCTGCCGAAACACGAATACGATTTTACAAAACTGGTGTGTCAGTCGGATTTTATGAAATATTATCAGGATGGAAAGCTTACTTCTTATGTTGGGGTGGATATCTCCAAATATCAGGATTATGTGGACTTCCTGAAATTAAAGAAAGCAGGCATTGATTTCGTGATGCTTCGGGTGGGAGCCAGAGGTTACGGCAGCGGTCAGATCGTTCTGGATGAGTATTTCGCGGATAATCTGAAGAGAGCGACAGATGCCGGACTGCAGATCGGAGTGTATTTTACTTCACAGGCGATCACCGAAGCAGAAGCGGTGGAAGAAGCGAACGTCGTACTGAACAATATTAAAGATTATAAGATTACTTATCCGGTGGCTTTTGATATGGGATTCGTGGATAACGATACGGCCCGCATAGAAGGAGTCAGCAGAGCGGACAAGACAAAGATCACGAAAGCTTTTCTGGATACGATAGCGGCGGCCGGATATAAAACATTATTATATGGCAACAAGGAATGGCTGATCAAGGAGGTGGATCTGTCAAAACTGTCTGCGTATGATGTATGGTTATCCCAGGTGGGAGATGTTCCGGATTATCCGTATCGGTTTACCATGTGGCAATACGCGGACGATATCTCAGTGGACGGGATTGCCGGTTATGCCAACATGAATATCAGCTTCATTGATTATTCGGAGAAATAGCCGGATAATTCAGAATGCCGGGGGCAATGGGCAGAGAAGAATAGATCTCTGCATAGCGGCTGGGAGCAATGTCTTCCACGTAGTTGGATAAAAAGTTATTGGTCACTCCTTTGTTTCGGAGAATGTCGATGGCTTTGTTGTAGGCAATGGCGGCTTCCACATCGGTAGCATAACGGCCCACCAGATAATTGCCATGAATATGAATGCGGACAGTATAGAGATGCTGTCCGTTTTTTGTTACTGTTTTGCGGACACCGTGATAAATATTGTGAATCTGCAGATTTTCTCTGCGGAAATCCGTGGGATCACCATTGCGGAAACAATAGTCTCTACCGGGTACGGAATAGCTTTTGATGCCATAGCGGGATGTAAGAGTCAGCTGCATTCCATAATCGGACACAAAATAATGATTACCGCGCCGCATGATTTTGTGTGAAGAATAATAGAACAGATCTTCCAGATCAAATTTCAGTACATGGTGTGGCGTGAGATAATAGTAAAAAAGCTGCTGGCCCATATAGATGGGGTTCCCAAGGTAGATTCCATTATCCCGGAAGTTGAGCAGACAGACCCACTTCTCAAAGGAAAGGGAAGAGGTCTCCCGGTAGGATTTCAGGGAGAGAGAGGAATCATTTAACAGACGAATCCCTTCTTCATAGGCAGAGTGTGCCTGTCCGGCATCCCGGTAGCTACCCAGACTGATGTGCTTCCCACGGTAGGTCAGAGAGGCGCGGTAATACACGGTTCCATCTTTTTTTACGGCACGAAATATCCCTTTATCCAGTTTGCTTTTTCCTGTTTTCTGCTCATTCATAATTTCATAGTATCATTTTTTCCCGGAAAACAACAGATATATTTTTCGGACGAGCTGCATAGAATGAAGTTGGAGTCAAAATCATTTGTAGGTATGTGAGGATCGAAAATGTATAAACGGGCATTGACTGTTCTGTTAACAGCGCATTTGTTATTTCTGGCAGGATTTTTGTGTCTGGGACAAATGGAAGAAATACAGCGGAATCTGCAGATAAAAGTGCCGGTAGCGGCAGACAGTGAGAGCAGAATGATAGGAATTGCTTCCCGGACATCCTCGGGACAGCGGGTAGTCGACTGCAATGAATTGCAGAGGAACAGCAGGTATCATTTGGACATGGCGGAGCTGGAGGTTCTGTTGAAAATTGTGGAAGCGGAAGCAGGATGTGAGGATGAGGAGGGGAAACTTTTGGTGGCAAATGTCATATTGAACCGTCTGAATTCCGATAAATTTCCGGACAGTGTGTCGGAGATCGTGTTCCAGCAGGAGAATGGGATCACGCAGTTTTCCCCGGTGTCCGATGGGAGCTATGACAGAGTACAGATCAGTGAGGAGACCGTAAGGGCAGTGGGACGAGCACTGGATGGAGAGGATATCTCCGAAGGAGCACTTTATTTTGCCGCCAGAGATTATGCGGACAATAAACGAATGCGTTGGTTTGATGAAAAGCTTACACTGTTATTCCGGCACGGCGGACATGAGTTTTTTAAGGAATAACAAGAATAAGAATGTTGCGTGCAGCTTGGACTTTATCAATTCACCTTGCAACAGTGCTTAAAGTATGCTATACTTTTACGAAATTGAAGATGGATACAAAATTCATACATATTGATACGGAGGAGAGGAAATGGAAGTAATATATCGTAGCACACGCAGCAACGGCGCACCGGTAACCGCATCACAGGCGATTCTGAAGGGATTATCCGATGACGGAGGATTGTTTGTACCGGATCATATTCCCACACTGGACAAGAGTCTTAAGGAGCTTGCGGGAATGACTTATCAGCAGGTTGCATATGAAGTCATGAAATTATTTCTGACGGATTTTACGGAAGAAGAACTGAAGAATTGTATTAACAGTGCTTACGATTCCAAGTTTGATACAGAAAAAATTGCTCCGCTTGTGAAGGCAGACAATGCGTATTATCTGGAATTGTTCCATGGATCCACCATTGCTTTTAAGGATATGGCACTTTCCATTTTACCTCATCTGATGATCACTTCTGCCCGCAAGAACAATATTAAGAACGAGATCGTGATCCTGACCGCTACCTCCGGCGATACCGGTAAGGCAGCCCTGGCAGGCTTTGCAGATGTAAAAGGCACTCGCATCATTGTATTTTACCCGAAGAACGGTGTCAGCCCGATCCAGGAGAAGCAGATGGTGACCCAGAAGGGTGCCAATACCTTCGTAGTAGGCATTCACGGCAACTTTGACGATGCCCAGACCGGCGTGAAGAAGATCTTCTCCGATAAGGAACTGGCAAAAGAGATGGACGAGAAGGGCTTCCAGTTCTCCTCAGCAAACTCTATCAACATCGGACGTCTGGTACCGCAGATCTGCTACTATGTGTATGCTTATGCACAGTTATGTAAAGACGGTAAGATCGCAGAGGGTGAGAAGATCAATGTCGTAGTTCCCACCGGTAACTTCGGTAACATTCTGGCAGCATTTTATGCGAAGAATATGGGGCTTCCCATTGATAAGCTGATCTGTGCTTCCAATGACAATAAGGTACTGTATGATTTCTTCCGTACCGGAACCTATGACCGCAACAGAGAGTTTGTACTGACGACATCTCCTTCCATGGATATTCTGATCTCCAGCAACTTAGAGCGTCTGATCTACCGTATCGCAGGTAATGATGCGGATAAAAACCGTGAGCTGATGAGTGCACTGACCGGCAATGGCAAATACGAGATCACCGAAGAAATGAAGGTGCAGCTGGCTGACTTCTATGGTAACTTTGCAAGTGAGGCAGAGACGGCAGCAGAAATTCGTCGTCTGTATGAGAAGTGCGGCTATGTGATCGATACCCATACCGCAGTAGCTTCTGCAGTATACGGAAAATATGTGGCAGAGACCGGGGATCATAAGACCACTGTCATTGCTTCTACCGCAAGCCCCTTCAAATTCACCAGAAGCGTCATGGATGCGATTGACACTAAATATGATGTGATGGGCGATTTTGAACTGGTGGATGAATTATCCAAAATTGCTAAGGTGAAGGTACCCGGAGCTATCGAAGAGATCCGTACCGCACCTATACTTCATGATACGCAGTGTGATGTGGATAAAATGAAGGATACCGTAAAAAGTTTTCTTGGTATTTAATGTGGAATAAGATCATGATCAGAGAATCCCTCTTTGTGTGAGGGATTCTCTTTTTGTGGAAGGGTTAATTGTCACAGGAGTCACAGCGGTCAAACCCGGGGTTAAAGGCATAGAAGTTCTTTGCATTCAGGTGGTCCTGGGTGATACGGAGGGCTTCTCCGAAGCGCTGGTAATGGACGACTTCGCGAGCCCGCAGGAATTTGATGGGTTCGCAGATATCCGGATCCTTGATCAGACGTAAGATGTTGTCATAGGTGGAGCGGGCTTTCTGTTCCGCAGCCATATCCTCGTGCAGATCAGTGATGATATCTCCCTTTACCTGGAACTCACAGGCATTAAAGGGAACACCGCCTGCTGCCTGGGGCCAGACACCGATGGTATGATCCACGTAATAGTTGGCGAATCCGCTTTTCTCAATCTCTTCCATGGAGAGGTTACGGGTCAGCTGGTGGACGATGGTGGCTACCATTTCCAAATGCCCCAGTTCTTCGGTCCCTATATCAGTAAGCAGTCCGGCTACCTCCTTATAAGGCATGGAATACCGTTGTGACAGGTAACGCATGCTGGCCCCCATTTCACCGTCCGGTCCGCCATACTGGGAGATGATGACCTGCGCCAGCTTCGCGTTGGGTTCTTTGATATTTACCGGAAATTGCAATCTTTTTTCATAGTTCCACATCAGTTACAGCCTCCTTCCCAGGGGAGAGGGGCACTGCCCCAGCGCCAGTCCCTGCTGCTTTCGGCGAGATCCTTGCGCAGTGGGTAATGATCCCTGGCGAATTCCCGCTCCATCTGTGTTTTGATCCGTGCGTAGTGATTGAAGTATTCCATGGCTTTTTGATCCGAAGGGTGGGTGTCCAGATACAGCATCAGATCTGTCAGGACGAAATCAGCGATGCCGATATCATGCAGCTTTTTTTCTTCACTGTTCATTTGACACATCTCCTTCCTGTAAAGGGTTTGTCAAGTTCGGGGAAAATAGTACCGGCTTTGTAGCCTTTTTCCAGATTTTCATACATTTGCGTAAAATGCTGCCAGGGGACATAAGCCATGGCAAGAGGATATTTTTCAAAAGGTTCCTCGAAAGAATAATCTTTCATAGCAATCCGCTTTCCTTTCCGTAAAAACATTTATTATATGGTATGAACAGAGAAGAAAAGAGTGCATAGCTTTGGATGATACAAAATGGATACAATCAGGAGTTAAAGTAATATAAGAATTTATAGAATGAGGGGCAGAAGAAATGTTCAGGATATTAATTGCGGAAGATGAAGAGCCGATCGCTAATCTGATCCGGATGAATCTGACCAAGGCAGGGTATCTGTGTACCTGGGCGCCGGATGGAAAAAGCGCGGCAGATCTTATGGAACGGGAGAAGTATGACCTGGCATTGTTAGATATCATGCTGCCGGGGATCAACGGCTATGAGCTGATGGATTATGCGAAAGCCTGTGAGCTGCCGGTGATCTTCCTGACGGCGCTGGGATCTACAGAACATAAGGTGAAAGGACTCCGAATGGGGGCGGATGATTATCTGCCCAAGCCGTTTGAGATCGTAGAACTGCTTGCCAGAGTGGAGGCGGTGCTGCGTAGATATCATAAGACGGAGACGGTCATCCGGGCGTGTAATGTCACCATTGACACGGCATCCCACAGAGTGACTCTAGACGGGGAGGAAATCTATCTGACACCGAAGGAATTCGATCTGCTGTTATTATTTGCCAGAAATAAAAACAGGGCGTTGTATCGGGAAACCATATACGAGACTGTATGGGGTGGCGAATATATGGGACAGAGCCGGACCGTGGATCTGCATGTGCAGCGGCTGAAGAAAAAGTTACATTGGGAAAATATTATTATAGCGGTATATAAAGTGGGGTATCGTTTGAATGAAGTTCACGCATAAATTATTTTTTTCCATCACAGCACTTCTTACGGCAGCCTTCATGCTGTTTGGAAGCTTTATGCTGTTTTTCTATTTTAACCGTATGTTAGAACGGGAGACGGAGCAGGGAAAACGTGAGAACCTGCTCTTTCAGACCATTTATGATATGGTGTATCAGAACATGGAAAAATACGGAGCAGAATTCGCGGGGATACAGGCGGGAAATTCCGCAACAGAACGGATGACGGATCAGAACGGTACGGAATGTATGATCCTTGAAACGGATGGCACGATCACTCTGGAGGGCAGCCTGAAACTGCCACAGGATGAGATCAGGAGTCTTGCGGAAGAAATGATCCACACCATGGATCCCGGTGCAGATCAGGTCTACGGTGTCCGTAAGGTAGGAACGCGTTATTATCTGCTCAGCATTATCACAGATCAGGCGACGGATTCGGCAGATATGGTATATCTTGGGATCCTGAAGGACCTGAGCGGCATTTATGAAGAGCGGAGCAATATGATGCGGCAATATGGTATTGCTCTGGCAGGTCTGCTGGTGATCGGTGGTCTGGCAGCTTTTTTACTGTCCAGATATCTGACCCGGCCCATAGAGCAGTTAAACCGCACGGCGGGGAGGATTGCCGAGGGAAATCTGGAGAAGAGGGCTGCCTATCAGGGTGCAGATGAGATCGGAGAACTGTCCCGGAGCTTTAACCGGATGACGGACAGACTGGTACGCCAGATGGAGGAAAAAGAGCTGGAAGCAAAACAGAAGGAGGATTTTACGGCGGCATTTGCTCATGAACTCAAGACACCTTTAACTTCCATCATTGGATATGCGGATATGCTGAACTCCTATGAACTGACAGAGCAGGAGCGGGGCGAAGCCACCTATTATATTTTCAGCCAGGGAAAACGTCTGGAAAGTCTGTCTCACAAATTGCTGGAGCTGGTGGGAATGGACAGACAGGAATTGGAATTCAAGAAGATTCAGACGAAAGAACTGGAGGGAAATATCCGGGATACGATGCGGATCCCCTTTGAACGCAAAGGGATCCGGGGAAAGATCAATCTGGAAAGAGGGGTGATTTTAGGTGACAGAGATCTGCTTTTGTCACTGTTATATAATCTGCTGGATAATGCTGTAAAGGCTGTGGAAGAAGGCGGATTTATCCTGATGAAAGGAAGTAAGCTCACACAGGGCTATGAGATCAAGGTTGTAGACAACGGCAGGGGGATCCCGCAGGAAGAGATCGCGAGGATCACGGAGGCTTTTTATATGGTGGATAAGTCCAGATCCCGCAAGGAGGGCGGAGCCGGCATCGGAATGGCTCTCTGTCAGAAGATCATCACCCTGCATCAGGGGGAACTGAAGATTGACAGCAAGCTTGGAGAAGGCACGGTAATGCGCTTATATTTTCCCGGGGAAATGCAGGTGGTAAAAAATAAAAGCAACAGGGGAGCAAAAGGCGGAATATGAAAAAACAGGAGAATAAGAACCGGCGCAATTTCCTACTATGTATGGGTGGACTGCTCGTGCTGATCGTATTTGCATTCGCAGGACCGGAAGGGTTGCTACAATTGCAGGATAAGAGCAGGCTGACCAGGTCAGTCAGCATATCAAATACAGGAACGGATTATACCGTCTGGAAGGAAGAGTATGAGACAGACACCATGCGCAGACTTCAAAATCTGGCAGACGGTATCGCTTTGGGAAAACAGTACTATATCTCTGAACAAGATTATGAAGCTGCAACAGATGGTGAAATATATGGTCTGATCGATGAATATATTTTAAATACGGAATGGAATTACACTTTTCAGGATATGGGAGTGATCCCGGAGGATTATTTTTTCAAAAATATGGATACAGATAACATTTCCATCAAACGATATATTTTGTATGATGAAAAGCTGTCGGATGGAGTCGCGATCATGGCCTATGACATCTGTATGCGCATGAAGGAAGAGGAGGTTACGGGAGTCAGTATAGAGTGTGTCGTGGATTCTGAGACCGGAACACTCTATGCCATGAAGGTTGTGCTGGAAGATGAGACAGAACCTGTCACCTGGGATGATATCGGTGCAGATGCGCCTTTTTATTTTATCACTGATTATATGCAGTCCTATCTGCATGATTATAATTCCGGGACCTATATTGAAATCGAAGGAGAGATGCCTTATGATACCAATGCACAGATCATGTGGGATAAAGAAGCTGAAATAGAAGCTGAAATAGAAGCGAAGTCCCAGACGACCATGGAAAACGACAACGGCGAGTATACGTGTGATCTGGAATACGGAGAGCATAAGTTGCATCTGACCGCAACACTGCTCAATGCTTCCGAAGGACAACTGGAGAAAGGTGTCGGATATCTGTTCGGGATTCGGGAAATCGCAGAAAAGATCCCGGGTTTTCTGCCGGATATCCAGTAAATACATTCCGGAAATACAGGAATCCGGAAAAGCAGCCGGACAGTGATATCAATGTATAAAATAGAAAAATAAAGAATATAGTTTAGAAAAATAAGTCAGGGAGACAGACTTTTTATGATCACAGAGGTAACAGGCTTTTTACAGCAGACAGACCGGATCGTATGGGGACCCTGGCTTATTTTTTTATTATTAGGCTGTGGCTGCTATCTGATGATAAGTCTGTTCTTTCTTCCTCTGAGAAATCTGTTGGCGGCACTTGGGCTGGTGTTCCATCCTAAGAGCCGGAAAGGTACAGATGGAGAAGGGGTTTCTTCTTTTTCAGCACTGACTACGGAACTGGCGGCAACGATAGGCACGGGAAATATCGTAGGCGTGGCTACTGCCATGGTGCTGGGAGGACCGGGAGCATTGTTATGGATGCTTTTGTCCGGGATCATCGGGCTGTCGACCAAACTGGTGGAAAGTACGCTGTGTGTCAGATATCGTGTAAGAGATCACAAAGGAAAACCGGTGGGTGGTCCCATGTATGTTCTTCAAAATGCATTTCCGTATAAACGTATGGGGCGGATCCTTGCGGTACTGTTTGCAATATTCGCAGTACTAGCCTCCTTTGGCATGGGGAATATGACGCAGGGGAATTCTATTGCGGAGGCACTGGCAGTGACTTTTGGAGTCGACCGGACAGTGACAGGACTGGTGATTGGTATCTTTACAATTCTGGTGATCCTTGGAGGAATCGATAAAATAGCAAGGGTCACGGAATATCTGGTGCCCTGTATGGCAGTATTTTATTTGTTCGGAACAGGCATGGTGATCTTTACGCATTTACATAATCTACCGGCAGGAATTCTGCAGATTTTATGCGGTGCTTTCTGCCCGGAAGCTATGGCAGGAGGGAGCATTGGATTCTTATGTTCCGGCAGGCAGGCTATGCGCTATGGTGTCTCCCGTGGAGTATTTTCCAACGAAGCGGGACTCGGAGCAGCCGGAATCAGTGCGGCTTGTGCAGATACACCGGATGCGGTGCGGCAAGGCTATATCAGCATGACGGGAGTTTTTATCGATACCATTGTGATCTGTTCCCTGACAGGGCTTGCCATAGCATCCAGCGGTATGCTGGGACAGAGGGATGCGCAGGGGGAGCTTTTGAACGGAACAGCGCTTATGATCGCTGTATTTTCCGCCACATTTGGCAGGGCGGGGGAATGGATGCTTGCACTATCTATCGCATTGTTTGCGTTTGCTACAATTATTGCCTGGGAATATCAGGGAGAGAAAGCCTTTGAATATCTGGCTGGAAATAGTCGCCGGACAGGGTGGTATCGTCTGTGCTATGGAATGTTTGCCTTTTTTGGGGCGGTCTGTTCGCTGGAAGCGGTATGGGATTTCTCGGATATCTGTAACGGTCTGATGGCGGTGCCGAATCTACTGGCGGTAGTGATGCTGTCGCAGGGAATCTGTCGGGAAATAAGAACCTATAAGCTCTGAACAATTACCCCGGAAATTACCTCTTAAATAAAATTAAATATTGAAGCGATGCGGTCACCATGATATGATAAACAAGATGCGGCTATACATATTTGAGAGAAGTACAAGCCCGGATCAGTTGTATTTGTGTAGAAACGTTAGGAGTGAGATTATGACTAAGACGATAGAGAATTTTTTGCGATATGTGAAGATCGATACCCAGTCCAGTGAAGAGAGCACCACGACCCCCAGCACCATGAAGCAGCATGACCTGGCAGGTCTGCTTGTCAGTGAACTGGAAGCTATGGGCGCCACAGAGATCACTTATGATAAGGAGCACTGCTATGTCTATGCTACCGTTCCTGCATCCGCAGGCTACGAGAATGCACCGGTACTTGGATTTATCGCCCATATGGATACATCGCCTGCGGTGACGGATACCAATGTGAAGCCCCGGATCGTAGAGCATTATGACGGAAAAGATATTGTTCTGAATGCAGCAGAGAACATCGTTATGAAGACAGCGGATTTCCCGGAGCTGTTAAATTATGTGGGAAAAGATCTGATCGTGACAGACGGAACGACGCTGCTTGGCGCAGATGACAAAGCAGGTGTTGCTGAGATCATGACCATGGCGGAAGACTTGTTAAATCATCCTGAGAAAAAGCACGGCAAGATCCGCATTGGTTTCACCCCGGATGAGGAAGTCGGTGCCGGAGCGGATCATTTTGATGTGAAACTGTTTGGTGCAGATTATGCGTATACCGTAGACGGTGGTGCACTGGGCGAACTGGAATATGAGAATTTTAATGCCGCCGGGGCAAAGCTTCATGTATATGGCAGAAGTGTGCATCCCGGTTCCGCCAAAGGCAAAATGAAAAATGCCATTCTGATCGCGCAGGAGTTCCAGAAGCTGCTGCCGGTAGAGCAGAATCCAATGTATACCGAAGGCTATGAGGGCTTCTTCCATCTGGATGCTATAAGCGGCAATGTGGAGGAAGTTACTGCGGACTATATTATCCGTGATCATAACAGACAGCTGTTTGAACAGAAAAAAGAGCTGTTTTTGTCCTGTGCGGATTTCCTGAACCGGAAGTATGGGGAAGGCACCGCTATAGTGGATATGAAAGATTCTTACTATAACATGCGGGAGATCATGGAGCAGCATATGCACCTGATCGACAACGCGAAAACTGCCATGGAAGAGTTGGGAATCGAGCCCAAAGTATCTCCCATCCGCGGCGGTACCGACGGCGCCAGACTGTCCTTCATGGGACTGCCCTGCCCGAACCTGTGCACCGGCGGAGAAAATTATCACGGCAGATATGAGTATGCCTGTGTACAGTCCATGGAAAAAACGACCGGACTATTGATCGCCATTGCAGCAAAATACGCAGACAGATAATAGATACCGATATTTAGAAAGGCAATATTTTTTATATGACAAATGTAACACAAATGAACGAAACCGACAGACAGTATTATTTTATGGAGAAAGCCTCCGGCCATGTGGCAAAGCTTGAAGAAGAACTGGGCAGAAGGCCTACCTGCTGTGTGACTACTTTCGGGTGTCAGATGAATGCCAGGGATTCGGAAAAACTGGTGGGAATCCTGGAAAAAGTCGGCTATGAGATCATTGAAGATGAGAATGCGGACTTTGTGATCTATAATACCTGTACGGTGAGAGATAACGCCAACCAGCGTGTCTATGGAAGACTGGGAGTATTAAACGGCTATAAAAGGAAAAATCCTCATATGAAGATCGCACTGTGCGGCTGTATGATGCAGGAACCCACCGTGATCGAGAAGATTAAAAACAGTTACCGCTTCGTGGATCTGATCTTCGGAACTCATAATATTTTCAAATTCGCAGAGCTGTTATGCTCCCTGTTTGAAAATGAGGGAATGGTCATTGATATCTGGAAGGATACGGACAAGATCGTGGAAGATCTGCCGGTGGAGAGAAAGTATTCTTTCAAATCAGGTATCAATATTATGTTCGGCTGCAATAATTTCTGCAGCTATTGTATTGTCCCCTATGTCCGCGGCAGAGAGCGAAGCCGTAATCCGAAGGATATCATCCGGGAGATCGAGGGTCTGGTGGCAGACGGCGTTGTGGAGATCATGCTGCTGGGACAGAATGTAAATTCTTACGGTAAAAATCTGGAAGAGCCCATTACCTTTGCACAGCTTTTGCAGGATGTAGAAAGAATCGAAGGATTGGAGCGGATCCGTTTCATGACTTCCCATCCCAAGGATCTGTCAGATGAGCTGATCGAGGTGATGAAGCATTCCAAGAAGATCTGCCGACATCTCCATCTTCCTTTGCAGTCCGGTTCCACGAAGATATTAACAGCAATGAACCGTCGTTATACCAAGGAGCAGTATCTGGAGCTGGCGGAGAAGATCCGTAAGGAGATTCCGGATATGGCGATCACTACGGATATTATCGTAGGATTCCCCGGAGAGACGAAGGAAGACGTAGACGAGACCATCGATGTGATCCGTCGCGTAAAATACGACAATGCTTTTACCTTTATCTATTCCAAACGAACCGGAACACCGGCGGCAGCCATGGAACAGGTGCCGGAGGAACTGGTAAAGGAGCAGTTTGACCGGGTGCTTAAGACCGTGCAGGAGACAGCCAGAGAACAGGTATCCAGGTATCAGGGACAGATCTGCGATGTGCTGGTAGAAGAGATCAATGAAAATGACAGTTCCTTAGTGACCGGAAGAATGTCAAATAATACGCTGGTACATTTTCCGGGAGATGCATCGTTGGTGGGGAAGCTTGTGAATGTTTCACTGGATGAATGTCATGGATTTTATTATATGGGCCATATGGTTTAGTCATGACTCTGATGAATAAATTGTAAAAGGGAATAGAAATGGAAGAACAAGAGAAGAAAAAGAGAATAGAACTGGAACAGGACATGTCCTGGAAAATGTATCAGATACTGACGATAACGGCGTGCACTGCAAATCTGATCGGAACAATCTGTAATTTCTGTATTCACGGTACGAAACTGCCGACCATACTCTGCGGCATATGCCTGCTGATGATCGTGACCATCGGCATTATCGGATGGACTACGAAAAAGGTGCAAATACCGGCGGTCTTGATCATATTAATACTTGTATGGTTTGAATTTCCTTATTTGTATTATTGCTACGGGGATGCCTCTATCGTATATCTGGTCCTGGGGGTCGTTGGACTGGCGATATTTTTCCCGAGAAATGTGGTGATCGTTTCTTTTGCGGTCACGTTGCTGGAATATCTGGTGATCATGATGAACAGCTTTGAACGGCCTTCCATATGGAGAAATATGGAGGAAGCGGGTAAGATCGGAACTACGCTCGGATCCTTTGTTATTGTGGGAGTATCTGTATTTGCCATGATATTTGAATTGCTCAGAAGTTACGAGGAACAACGAAAGCAATTGCTGAGTCTGAGTGAGGATCTGAACTTTGCAGCGAACCATGATCCTCTGACCAGGCTGTATAATCGGCGCTATCTTGTAAATCAGGTGAATGAATGGATATGCAAGCCGGAGAAGAGCTTCTGGATCGTATTGATGGATGTAGATGATTTCAAGGCAGTCAATGATACCTATGGGCATGGATACGGTGATGATGTACTGCGGGAAGCCGGCAGACTGATGCTGGAAGAAATGATGGGAAAAGGAATCGCAGCCGGTTCGGCGGCGAGGAGTTTATGCTGGTGTTTGAACAGGATGATCGGGAACAGGTGTTACATTCATTCCGGAATATCCAGGAAGGCTTAAGGAGATATTCCCAGAACACCAGACAGACGGATATTACCATCAGCGGTGGAATGGAACGTTATGAGGCTGATAAACAGCTGGATCTATTGTTTACTTCTGTGGACCGGAAATTATATATTGCCAAAAATAACGGTAAAAACCGTATTGTAGAATAGGTTTAAAATAATAAAAAGTCTTGCAAAGCTTAAAAAATAGAGCTATGATAAGACCCGTGTGATTTTATAAAAATTTTATAATTTCACACGGGTCTTTTTACTGAGGAGATTATATTGAGGAGAATGTTATGGAAAAATTGAAACCGAAGCTTTTCTCAGTGATGAAAAGCTACACGAAAGAACAGTTTGTAAAAGATGTGATCGCAGGTATCATTGTGGCGATCATTGCTCTGCCCTTATCCATTGCACTGGCACTGGCTTCCGGGGTAACACCGGAAAAGGGTATCTATACAGCAATCACCGCAGGCTTTGTGATCTCTTTTCTGGGTGGCAGCCGCGTACAGATCGCAGGTCCTACTGCGGCATTTGCCACCATTGTTGCAGGAATTGTAGCCAAGAACGGCATGGACGGTCTGATCATCGCGACATTGTTAGCGGGTGTGATCCTGATCCTGATGGGATTTTTACGACTTGGTAATCTGATCAAGTTTATCCCCTATACGATCACCACCGGTTTTACTTCCGGTATTGCTGTGACGATCTTTATCGGACAGATCAAGGACTTCCTGGGACTGACCATTGTCAGCGAAGAGCCGCTGATCGAGACCATGGATAAACTGAAAGCAGTATTTCAGTTCATCTCCACCACAAATGTGCAGGCACTGCTTGTAGGTGTGATCAGTCTCCTGATCCTGATCCTGTGGCAGTATCTGCCGGGCTTTTGCAAGAAGATTCCCCCTTCTCTGATCGCAGTACTGGTGGGAAGTGCCATGGTTGCACTACTTAACATGAATGTAAATACGATCGGAGATCTGTATGAGATTTCCAATAAGCTTCCGTCAATTTCTCTGCCCGCCTTCAGCCTGAAGACGGTACAGAACGTCCTGCCGGATGCTTTTACCATCGCGATCCTGGCTGCCATTGAGTCATTGCTTTCCTGCGTGGTAGCGGACAGTATGGTGAACAGCAGACATCGTTCCAATATGGAACTGATCGCCCAGGGCGCCGGCAACATTACTTCCGCATTGTTCGGTGGGATCCCCGCCACCGGAGCCATTGCGAGAACTGCTGCCAATGTGAAAAACGGCGGACGTACCCCCATTGCCGGTATGGTGCATTCCGTGACACTTTTGTTGATCCTGGTAGTACTGATGCCTTATGCGGCACTGATCCCCATGCCCACCATTGCAGCCATTCTGTTCATGGTGGCTTACAATATGTGCGACTGGCGTAAATTCATAGGTCTGTGCAAGACCGCACCCAAGAGTGACATTATCGTTCTGGTGACCACATTTGTACTGACTGTCGTATTTGATCTGGTAGTAGCGATAGAGGTTGGTATTTTACTGGCAGCCATTCTGTTCATGAAGCGTATGAGCGATGTGACGGAAGTGGAAGGCTGGAAATATGTGGATGATGAGGATGATGCGGACAGCCTGTCCTTAAGAGTCGTACCTCACAATACCATGGTCTATGAAGTGAGTGGCCCCTTATTCTTCGGCGCAGCGGACAAAATCCTGAAGATCACATTAGATGAGAAAATGAACTGCCTGGTACTGCGTATGCGCAGCGTAAGCGCTATCGACGCCACAGCCATGCACAATCTGGAGCAGTTATATGCAGACTGTAAAAAGAAAAACATCCAGATCATTCTGTCTCATGTAGGGGAACAGCCCATGCATGTCATGGAGAAGAGCGGCTTCTTAGATAAGGTGGGCAGAGAAAATGTCTGTGCCGATATTGATGATGCACTGGAACGCGCAGCAAAGCTGCAGTAAGTGTGAAAAACTATCATTTTTCATAGTGGTTCTTTAATTTACAACCTCAATATTTTGTGCTAAGATAGATGCGGATACGCAAGCTTTTGCGTGTCCGCTTTGTCGTGGATCCTTTTACAGAACAGGAGAAGATCATGGCTGAATTGACACCAATGATGCAAAAATATATGGAGACCAAGGAGCAGTATAAGGACTGCATCCTTTTTTATCGTCTGGGAGATTTCTATGAAATGTTTTTCGACGATGCGCTGGTGGCTTCCAAGGAACTGGAGATCACACTGACGGGAAAAAGCTGTGGACTGGAGGAACGTGCGCCCATGTGCGGCATTCCTTACCATGCCGTGGAAGGCTATCTGTCCAAACTGGTAAGCCGCGGCTATAAAGTAGCTATCTGTGAACAGGTGGAGGATCCGAAGCTTGCCAAGGGATTGGTGAAGAGGGAAGTGATCCGTGTGGTGACACCCGGTACCAACTTAAACGTACAATCTCTGGAAGCCGGCAAAAATAATTATCTGCTGAGCATTGCCTATACTCCGGATGGCATCGGTATCTCTGCGGCAGATGTAACTACCGGTGATTATTATGTGACCGAAGTCGAAGATCTGAAAAAATTAAATGATGAACTGATGAAGTACGAACCTTCGGAGATCATCTGTAACGAGGCATTTTTAGTCAGTGGCTTTGATGTGAATGATTTAAAGTCCCGCTTACATATCTCCGTCAATGCGTTGGAATCCCATATGTTCGATGATGACGGCTGCAGACGGATCCTGATGAAACATTTTAAGGTAAATACGCTGATCGGACTTGGTGTCGAAGAATTCCCTACGGGACTTTTAGCGGCGGGAGCACTGTTACAGTATCTGTATGATACCCAGAAGACAGATCTGGAGCATTTTACCCATATTTATCCCTATCTTACCAGCAAATATATGTTACTTGACAGCTCCACCAGAAGAAATCTAGAACTGACGGAGACTCTCAGAGAGAAGCAGAAGAGAGGCTCTCTTCTGTGGGTGTTAGATAAGACGAAGACCGCCATGGGCGCCAGACTTCTGCGCAATTACATCGAACAGCCGTTGATCGAAAAGGATGAGATGGAGAAGCGTCTGGATGCCATTCAGGAGCTGAATCAGGATTCCATCTCCAGGGATGAGATCCGGGAATACTTAAATCCCATCTACGATCTGGAACGACTGCTCAGTAAGGTGACTTATAAGACGGCAAATCCCAGAGATCTGATCGCATTTCGGAATTCCCTGCAGATGCTGCCGCCGATTAAGACAGTGCTGTCTGCCTTTGAAAAAGAAGAACTGACTAAAATCCGGGAGCAGATTGATGGACTGGAGGATATTTATCAGCTGATCGATGAAGCGATCATTGACGAACCGCCCCTGTCCATCCGGGAAGGCGGGATGATCAAGGATCAGTTTGATGAAACCATAGACAGACTGCGCAGCGCCAAGCATGACGGAAAACAATGGCTTGCCCAGTTGGAGGAAGAGGACAGAGAGCGTACCGGAATCAAGAATCTGAAGATCAAATATAACAAAGTATTCGGCTATTATTTTGAAGTGACCAATTCCTATAAGAATCTGGTGCCGGAGGACTATATCCGCAAGCAGACCCTGGCAAATGCGGAACGATATACCACACCGCGGTTAAAGGAACTGGAAGACACTATTTTAAATGCGGAGGACAAGTTACAGACACTGGAATACGATGTCTTCTGCAAAATCCGGGATACCATTGCACAGGAACTGGTCCGCATCCAGAACACCGCAAAAGCGATCGCAAAGCTGGATGTGTATGCGTCTTTGTCGTTGGTTTCGGAACGAAATCATTATGTACGTCCGAAGTTAAATGAAAAGGGTGTTATTGACATCAAGGACGGAAGACACCCTGTGGTGGAACAGATGATCACCAATGATATGTTTATTGCCAATGACACTTATCTGGATAATGGAAGCCACTGTATCAGTGTCATTACCGGTCCCAATATGGCGGG
>OKUN01000441.1_pt1 | contig 23895 bp, 23 predicted proteins | sample 1606581 | NCBI WGS metagenome assembly OKUN01 (sample SAMEA3882509, study PRJEB24775) | human gut metagenome | biome: human-associated habitat; feature: intestine environment; material: feces | place: Netherlands | collected 2009/2010
GAAGACTATCATTTTCCTGCGCTGCTGCACCTGTTGGGGTGTCAGTTCCTTTTTGGTTTTCTTTTCCTTTTCAGGCTTTCTGTCCGCTTGTGGTACGGTCGTGCCGTTCTCATTCTTCTGTACTTCGTCCATATTCCGGTCTGTTTAAGGGGTTGATACTTTGGGTTGTGTCATTGCCATGCAACGGCAGTTGCCTGATGTGTTCTATTTGTAGCTTTTGCCCGTCCCGCTTCCCGATGTTGTATATTGATGAAACGGTGATATAGACGGACAAGCCGCCAAAGAAGAAGAACATCACGAGGATTACCGCCAGCCTTTTGCCCGGCGTAATCCGTCCGCACATCCGGCGCAGGCGGTCGTCTGCCCAGTCCTGCATCTTTTCGATGCAGTTTTGTTTCCTTTCCATAAGGCTATCTTTTAATGGTTTGTAAATCCTTGTTTTCCGTAATGGTGAACGCTTCGATGATGAAGCCGTGCGGGTTGTTGTCGCTGCGTGTGGCGTTGAGCAACCGGCACGAGGTCACAAGGCTTCTGACCGTCAGGCTGCTTTCCCGGACAATCAACTGGCGGGCATACGTGTTCACCTTGTAGGGGTACTGGTCGAAGTCGCACTTCACGCTGTCAATCTCCACCGTCTGCGTAACGTTTCCGGAAATCACCCGGTTGTAGTAGCCCTTTTCCGCCAAGTCCTTGTAATAGTTGAAAGCGGTCTTGTCGGCGAGAAACAACGAGCGTTTGATGTTGCTTTCGATAGCGTCCTTGTCGGGCGATAGCGTGAAGAAAAGTTCGTGGAAACGCCGCACATGCGACTTCGCTTCCACGGGTCTGTTCTGTGCCATATCCTGCGAAAGAGCCAGCATCAGGCTTTTGCCGTTGTCGAGGACGTATATCTTCTGCCGCTGCTTCTCGGCGAAGCTGTACGAGTTCCACACGGCGAAGCCCGTCACCAGTGCGCACAGGCAGATGAATACCAGTGCAAAGAGCCGGATTTGTCGGAAACTCGTTTCAATGTTTGTTAATGACTTAAATTCCATATACTAAATTTTGATGTTGGTTATTTGAGTAGTTTCCCGGTTACTTTCCCGCTTGCCGCACCGACCGCAGCCCCGGCGATTGACCCAGCCCGTGCCACGTTGCGGTTATAGGCAGACGTGCCGCCAGCCGACACTATCCAGCTTGCTACTGTCGGAATGGTGAAATAGCCCACGATGCCGATAATCATAAAGATTACATACACGGTACTGCTCCCGTCCGGGATGAAGTTCGGGTCTGAAAGCTGTTCGATGTCCTTTTGGAGCATCAGCGTTTGTATGCGAGCCAGCACGCTGCTGAACAAGTCCGACACGGGTAGCCACAGGTAAATGGAGATATAGCGTGAAATCCACTGGGTCAGCGTGCTTTGGAAACCGTCATAGACGGAAATCGCAAACGCCAGCGGACCCAGTATGCTTAACACGATTAGGAAGAACGTGCGCAGCGTGTCTATAATCAGCCCCGCCGCCTGAAAGAGCATTTCCAATAACTCCCTGAACCAGTCCCGGACGGACTTCTTTATATTATAAGCCGTCCTGTCCATGTACATGCCCGTCATGGTCACCATGTCGGAGGGCGACCAGCCCAGTTCTTCCAGTTGTCGGTCAAATTCCTCGTCCGATGCGAGGTAAGCCGTTTCGGGGCTTCGCATCAGGGCTTCATGTTCCAGTCGGTCTTTCTGCGCCCGGTACTCGTTCATGTCGAAAGTCTGCGTTTCCATAAGCTGGTTGCACCCTTTTACCACTGGCGACAATACCGTGTTGATAGTGCCCAGCACGAACGTGGGAAAGAACATGATGCACAGCCCCAGCGCAAAGGGACGCAGGAGCGGGTACACGTCTATGGGTTCGGCACGTGCGAGCGACTGCCACACTTTGGCGGCTACATAGAACAAAGCTCCCAGCCCGGCTATCCCTTTGGCTACCCCCGTCATGTTGCTGCACAAGGGCATCATTTCATCGTACAGCACCCGCAACACTTGGTGCAGGTTGTCAAAATCCACCGCTGCTAATAACATAGGCATATCATATTTATATGTTACCAATAGCGTTCATCCGCCGAACCGTAGAAAGCCAGTACCCGGTCGGTATCGTTCTTCTTCTTCGCCCGCAGGTAAGACACGGATATGTTCTTTCGGGTGTAGTAGTTCACGAGGTTGCGGTAATTGAGCAGGCTTTTATGGGCGTTGTCAATGATTGCCAGCCTTTCGGCATCCGTCAGCGACATGCCCGTGATGTTCACGACATTTTTCAAGTCCTGCAACACGTCCGAACTTTCCGACATCAGTTTGGCATAGCCGAAAGAGATAGCGGACAGTTCGTCAGCCGTGAAATTCGGGTCTGCCAGCATGTTTTGGAAGTTGCGCACGTAGATTTCGGAAATTTCCGCTACCAGTTCAATGGACTTCTTCACCTTGACACCGCCCTTGACTACATCGTGTACCGCTTTGAGCGCATCGTAATATTTTTTACCCTGCTGGAAAATCTTCTGCGCTTCCATGAAGCCGTCCAGCGTGTTCTTGGCGGTGGTGGAAGTCTGCACTATCTGTTTGGTGGTATTGATGATGCCCTGCGCCAAGTTGCCGGGGTCTGACACCACCCACTGTGCGGATGCCTTGCCGATGAAGCAAAGGCATACCGCCATAAGGAGAATTGTTTTCTTCATCTTGTTCTGTTTTTGGGATTTGTAACTCGTTTGTATTCGCCGCCGGGTGAAAGGGTTATCCGGTCACGCTCCTTGTCATACGACAACAGTATGGCAAAGCCCGTTTCGATAAACAGGTTTCCGTCCCGTTCCGTCACTTGATAGGTGGTTTCCAGCACCTTGCCCCTGACGTTTGATTTCCGGGTAACGCTATATTTACCGTCCGTTTCCGAAAGGGTGAAAGAGGGGTTTCCCTTGACGTGTACCCATTCACCACACATCTTTTCCGGTTGTTTGTTCCCACCGCCAGTGCAGCTTGCCAATGACAGGCAAGCGCATAGCAGCAAGGGAAACAGTTTGTTTATCCGTTTCATGTTTCTTGATTTTAATTTGTTGATAATTGGGGATTTCTTTTACTTTCCGCAAGCCGCTTGATAGCCAGTTCAAGGTTGCCGCCCAGCTTGTCGGCAAGGGCGAACAGTTCCATTTTCTCGCTTTCCTCTGTCGTGAATGTGTAATATTCTTCCAACGAAACTTCGGTTGCGTACACCGCTGACTGCGTACCACCCAGCGAAATAAAAACTTCCTTGTACTTCCGTCCGGGGTGGTTCGCCATGTTGATAGACAATATTTGCGAACACTCCTTGTCAGTTAGTCCCAGCAGGTTTTGTATGCTGTCGAACTTGTTCAGATATTTTCTTTGGTCTAACAGGATTTTGCAGTCCGAGTTATTGATGATACTCTCTTTCACGATAGGGGAAGAAATAATATCCTCTACCTCTTGCGTGACTACAATCGCTTCCCCGAAATACTTTCTGACTGTTTTGTACAAATATTTTATGTAATCCGCCATATTCGCACTTGCAATCGCTTTCCACGCTTCCTCAATTAGTATTAACTTCCTTATTCCCTTTAGCTTGCGCATCTTGTTGATAAAGGCTTCCATGATGATGATAGTCGTTATCGGGAATAAAATCTTGTGGTCTTTGATGTTATCCAACTCAAAGACAATGAAGCGTTTGTGCAGCAAGTCCAGTTCTTTGTCGGAGTTCAGCAGGTAGTCGTATTCACCGCCACGATAGTAGGGTTCAAGCACGTTCAGGAAGTTGTCGATGTCAAAATCCTTTTCCCTGACGTTCTTCTGTTCAAGCTGTCGGCGGTAATCATCCCTGACAAACTCGTAGAACGTGTTGAAACAGGGCGTTACCGACCTGTCGCACGTGATACGTTCGATATAGGCACTTACCGCATTGGACAACGCCACTTCTTCCGACCGCTTCGGTGCTTCATCATCCCGCTTCCACAGGGTGAGTATAAGGGTCTTGATACTCTCTTTCTTCTCGATGTCAAATACCCCGTCCTCGACATAGAACGGGTTGAAGGCTATCGGGTTCTCGTTGGTGTAGGTGAAATAAATCCCGTCCTCTCCGTGTGTACGGTTGTGGATAAGCTGGGATAGCCCCAAGTAACTGTTACCCGTATCGACCAGCAGCACGTGCGCACCTTGTTCGTAATACTGGCGTACCATGTGGTTGGTAAAGAAAGACTTTCCCGACCCGCTCGGCCCAAGTATGAACTTGTTTCTATTGGTCGTTATGCCTTTCTTCATGGGCAAATCCGATATGTCGATGTGCAGCGGGCGACCGCTTACCCTGTCCACCATTTTGATGCCGAACGGCGAAAGCGAACTCTTGTAGTTCGTTTCTTCCACGAACAGGCAGAGAGCCTGCCCCAAGAACGTGTAGAAACTTTCCTCTGCGGGGAAGTCCGCCTCGTTGCCGGGTATGCCCGCCCAAAAGAGCGTGGGCGTATCGACCGTGTTATGCCGTGGCTTGCACTCCATTAAGGCAAGCTGGCTTCCCACATCGTTGCGTATGCGTTTGAGTTCGTCCCGGTCGTCACTCCATGCCATGACGTTACAGTGGCAGCGCACCGATACAAGCCCCTTGCTGTGGGCTTCGTTCAGGTACTCGTCTATCCACTCCTTGTTCACTTGGTTGGCACGGGAGTAACGGGAGAGCGATTGCATGTTCCGGGCGGTCTGCTCGAAGTTCTTCAGGTTCCCGGCGTGGTCGTCTATGAAAATGTACTGGTTATAGACGTGGTTACACGACAACAGTACGCCCACCGGGGCGGCAAAACTCAACCTGCAATCGCTTCTATCAGTGGACAGCTTTTCAAACCGTGTATCTGTCCCGACCTTTCCGGGCAAATCTTCCACGTCCGAAAGCGTGTGCAGGCACAGTATATCGTCCCCGACACGCATTTCTTCCGGGTACAGCCCGATGTCTCTCAGGCAGGTGGTATCGGTCTGCGATAGCGAGAAGTATTTCTCGATGATGCCCGCCTTTCCGTCCTGCCCGGTGATTTCCGATGCCGCCAGCCGGGTAAGGGTGACAAAACCGCTGTCGTTCATAATCCTTTCAAACTGCCCGACCGCTTCGATGAACTTTGCCGCCGCTTCCCTGTCGGCTATCTCCTGCGGTACAATCCTGCCCCGGCAGAGGGTGGAGAAGTCGCTCTGTCGGCGGCTTCTCTCCCTTGTCGTCTTTGTCAGGAACAGGTAGCAGTAATGGTTCAGGAACGGACGTTTATTGAAATGCCGTTCAAAACTCCGGGACAGGAAACTAAGTTCGTCCCTTTCGGTGTCGGGCTGGTAGTTCTCCTTGATGAAGAAGTCCTGCTTGTGTACTATGGAGTAGTCGGGCAACACCTTGATAGCCTTGTACCATGCCGAATGTATGGCTTCGTACTCGGCACTGGTGACGGTGAACAGTTCGGGCAGTTCCACCCTGAAAGCCACCGTTATGTCGGCATCCTTTGAAATGATGCAGCCGTTCTCCACCGCTAAAAGGGGAAACTTCCTCTCCAGCGTGGTAGCCTTTAACATATTCCTCATGTTCTTTCTTCCTTTCTTCTTTTGTAGGTGAATAATCGGGGTAACGCCTTTCGGTTGATAATGAAGCGGGGGTGTCTTTTGCGGGCGGCTGCTTTCATCAATCCGTGCGTACCGTACCGGGCATTCAGCCGGAACGTCTGCCATACGAGCAGCAGCGAAGCCGACACGATGAAACCGATACATAGCCATTGGTTCACGCCTGCCATGAACAGGACGATGAACACCACGAACACGGCGAGCAAGCCGCCGCAAAAGATAAAGAGGTACTGGCTTTTTAACCCCTTGAACTCCACTGGCTTTCCGATACCCCTGTTTACCGGATATTTTTCGGGCTTAGCCCTCAACAATTCGTCAGACATAGCCGCCATTTTATAGGAAGAACGACCGCAGGATAGTGGCGGCGACAATCAGGAAGATACACGCCCCAAACCAACTGGCGGCAGTCTTTGAGGTGTCGGGGTCGCCGCTTGAAAATTTGTTATATACTTTTACCCCGCCAATCAAGCCGCAGACCGCCCCGATTGCGTACACCAGTTTTGTTCCGGGGTCGAAATACCCGGTGATTAGGTTCGTGGCTTCGGTGATGCCCGCCTGCCCGTTTCCCTGTGCGTAGGCACTAACCACGGCGGCAAGGAGAGCCGCCGACAAGAAGATTTTCTTTCTCATTGTGATTTGATTTTTAATGCCGGGGCAGCGGGTGGATAGTCCGCTGCCGCACGGCGGATGAATAATTTGAAATTTTAGTGGTCGGGAACATGCCCGTTTGGTTTTCAGGTTGCCAATCAACCGTAGTCACGCTGTTTCATGTTGTCAGGCTTATACATTATTATATTATAGGAACTCGTTCATGTCGAACGCTTCGTATTCCTCGCTTGTATTGCCAGCTTCGGCAGGAGCAGCCGTAGCCAGTTCCGCTTCGTTGCGCCCCAGCAGTTCCGCCACCTTTACCGCCCCGCCGTTGATATTCTCCACTACCGCATCGTAGAGGTTTGTCCCCTCGATGCCTGCCAGTGTCCCGGCGGCTTGCCGTTTCTCCGCTTCGGTGGGGTTGTCGGCGTTCGCCGTGCGTACCGCTTTGCCCAGTTCATCGAAGCTCACGCCCGCAGCCCGCCCGGTATCATCGTCACCGTCCATGTACCCGGCTATTTCCTCGTCCTCGTAGTCGGGTTCGTCATTCTCGTAACCGGGTGTTTCGTTCGCTTCGGGTGCTGCATCCGAAGTGCTTTCTTCCGGCTTGTCGTCAGCCTGTGGCGCAAAAATAGTATCATTTTCAGCCGCTTGCGGGAGTTGTCCCGATTTGTCCTGCGCTGTCCCGATTAGTCCACCCTTGTAGCGGCTTTCACCTACCAGCGTGTAACCTGCCACCTCATTTTTGGAAAGTGGCGCATCATCCGCTTTGCCCGTTGATGTCCGGCTGTCTGTGTAGCGATACCAAAGCCACAGGACGGTATAGTACACCGCCAGTACGGTAAGTATGCAATAGATTACCATAGCTAAAAGGGCTTTTGGAAGTAGCTTTCGTACAGGGCGTTTATCTCGTCTTGGTATTGCTCGAAGTGGCGCAGTAGAATATTCTCCACGTAGCTGCTTACCGTTACCTTTCGCCCGCCTATCACCGTCACGATACGCATCAGCTTCTCGTGCGTGGTGCGGCTCACGTACAAGGGCTGTCGGTCTGCCAGTTCCACTTTCTGAAAGTAGTTTTCCCGGTAGTCGCCCGTGCCGCCCTTACGCTTGCGGGGTGTCGGCTTCTCCACCTGCACCGTTTCCGTATGTTGCCCCTCTTGGGTAATAACCTTTTCTCTACCGGGCAGTGGCGCGTTATCCGGCTGGTTCTCTTGCTTGGTGGGTACACCTTGCGAGATAAGTTCTTTCATGAAATTTTCGTCAATCTTCGGCATACCGCCGCTTTGCTTTGCCATATTATTGTAATTTGATGTAATACACTATTTCCGTTATCAGTTCTTCCAAGTTGCTTCCCCTTACCAGCGGGCGGCTGGCGGGAAAGAGCGTGGAGCGGAACACCGCTTTCTTATCCGCTACCAGTTCCTTTTTGTAGCGTTTGGTATCGGGGATAAAGGTTTTCATCAGCGGCAGTTCCAGTTCCTTAATGGTCTTGTCGTAGGCGGTGTAAAGGTCTGTTTTCTCCCGCCCGTCCACCATGTTCCAAAAGAGGTACAGCCCGGTAAGTCGGTAGGCTTCATTCTTCACTAATAGCTTTTGGATAGCCATTGCAAACGACAAGCTGCTTTCCAGCACCACCTTGTCGGCTGAAATCGGGGTGAAGATGTAGTCCATGCCCGCAAGGGAGTTGATAACGCCCTCGCTGTTCACCGTGCCGGGCAGGTCGAAAAACACAATATCCGGCACGTGCCCGGCAGCGGCTACATACTCGTCAGCCGTGACTATCGCCTTTTCGGGTGAACTGCACAGCACCGGGTAGGCTTTCTTCCCCAGCCGGGTGAACTGTTCATACGCCATGCGCTTGTAATCTTCATCCGCCCCGACCTGTTCGGCATCCCGCTTGCGCATCCCGGCAATGGAGTGTTGTGGGTAGTCGCAATCCACCACCGCCACATCGTAGCCTTTGAGGTAGTAGAGGTAACTCGCCGCCAGCACGGTAAAGGTGGTTTTGCCGACCCCGCCCTTTTGGGTGGAAAAGGCGACATACAGGGGTGTTTTCTCGTTTTCCATATTGCTTTCTTTCATTATTGGTTGATAGATTTGTTTATTGCTTTCAATCATTCTGTCTTTCATTCATTCTTTCAATATTGCCGTCTTGAAATATTGAAAGAATGTTTTATTTCAATCTTGTTTTCTTGCTTTCATTCTTTCTTGAAAGATTGAAATCCTGCAATCATGTTTTCTTGAAATCATGCTTTCAGCCAATCTTCCTTGCTTGAAATATTTCTTTCAATCTTGAAATCTGATGCAAATAAAGGGAGAAAAAACGTCCGTTTTTAGATGTGTCCCGATTTGTCCCGCGATGTCCCATTTTGTCCACCAACCACCTATTTTACAGCATTATAAATCACCGTTACTTTGCACCGGAGTAACGAACCGCAGGGAGCAGAGGTGTAAAACCGGGCTGGTGCTTAACCGGGCTTGCCGTTTCACGCTGACCCCAATCCGTCCGTGACGGATTTTGATTTTCGTCAGAAAATAGCAAGGTGTGTTCTATGGCACATAGAACCGTTTTCCGTGCCTGAAAACGCCTTGCCCCTTGCGGGGGTAAAAATCACTCCGAAGTCGTAATTTTTTAATTCAAAGAAGTATGGAAACAAGAAGAACCAACAAGGGCGGTCGCCCCGCCCTCGCAGACCCGGCGAAGCACCGCCATGTCCTTTACCTGAATGACCGGGAGAACGCCCGCTTCCTCTCGCAGTGGGAGCAGTCGGGCGTTACGAGCAAGTCCCGTTTCATCGCCGCCCGGCTGTTCGGCGAGCCGTTCCGGGTGGTAAAAGTGGACAAGTCGGCGGTAGAATACTGCGCCCGGCTGACTGAATTTTATGCACAATTCAGAGCCGTGACGGTCAATTACAACCAAGTTGTAAAGGCGTTGCACGGCAACTTTTCAGAGAAAAAGGCACTGGCTTTTCTCTACAAATTAGAGAAAGCGACCACCGAACTGGCAATGTTGAACCGTCAGGTTATCGACCTGACAAACGAGTGCAGGGAATTATGGTTGCCAAAATAAGCACGGGCGGCAATATGTTTGGCGCACTGGCATACAACCAAAACAAGGTGGACAGCGAGGAAGCAAAAGTGCTTTTTTCCAACCGGATGCTGTTAAGCGAGGACGGGAATTTCTCTATCAGCGAGTGTATGCGCAGCTTTGAAATGCAGATGCCCGTCCAGCTATCCACCAAGAAGCCGATACTTCATATTTCCATAAACCCGCACCCGGAAGATAAACTTTCGGACAGCCAGCTTTCTGACATCGCACGGGAGTATATGCAGAAGTTGGGCTATGGCGACCAGCCTTATTTGGTCTATAAACACGAGGACATCGACCGCCACCATATCCACATCGTTGGCTTGCGGGTGGACGAGAACGGCAGACCGCTGAACGACAAGTTCGAGCATCGGCGCAGCAAGCAGATAACCCGTGAACTGGAAAAGAAATACGGACTTCACCCGGCAGAACGAAAGGAACGTGCCGAACGCCCGGAACTTAAAAAGGTGGACTACACTGCCGGGGACGTGAAACACCAAATTGGTAATACCGTGAAAGCGGCTTGCTATGGCTACCGCTTCCAGTCGTTCGGGGAGTACAAGGCTTTGCTTGCTACCTATAATATATGTGCAGAGGAAGTCAAGGGGGAGATAAACGGCAAGCCCTATCAGGGCATTGTCTATTCCGCCATGAACGACAAGGGCGAAAAGGTGGGCAACCCGGTAAAGGCATCCCGCATCGGCAAATCGGTGGGCTATGAAGCGGTGCAGCGCAGAATGGAGAAATCGGGTGAAGCAATCAAGAACGGGAAACTGAAAGAACGCACCCGGAAGATTGTCGCCGCCACCATGCAGACCGCCCGCAGCCGCAAGGAAGTGGAACAGCAGCTAAAGAAACAGGGCATTGACGTGGTATTCCGTCAGAACGACAGCGGGCGTATCTATGGCGTTACGTTCATCGACCACGACAGCCGGGTGGTGCTGAACGGTTCACGATTGGGCAAGGAGTATTCGGCGAACGTGTTCAACGACCTGTATTCCGATGAAAGGAAAACGGATATACGGCAAGAACAATCCCCACAACAGGAACAGTCGGGCTTTACCCCGAAAGCTGACACCGTTTCGGGTATGGCATCCGTGCTGGGTGCTTTCGGCGGTTTGCTGGGCGGCGGTGCATCTGGCGGTGACGAGCCGCAGGACACCGCCCGCCAAAAGAGAAAAAAGAAAAAGAAGCGCACAAGGCGCATTGACTAACTTAAAAAACATTACAATCATGCAACAAGAAGATGATTTGAGAGGGCTTGCAAGGGTCATGGACTTTATGCGGGCTGTCAGTATTTTATTCGTGGGAATAAACGTGTACTGGTTCTGTTACTCCACCCTGAAAGAGTGGGGAGTGACCTTTGAGGTGATAGACAAGATACTGTGGAACTTCCAGCGCACCACCGGGCTGTTCTCGTCCATTCTCTGGACGAAACTTTTCTCCGTGGTGTTCCTTGCCTTGTCGTGCATCGGCACTAAGGGCGTGAAAGAGGAAAAGATAACGTGGACGAAGATACATTGCAGCCTTGCGGCGGGTGTCGTGCTGTTCTTTCTGAACTGGTGGCTGCTGGAACTTCCCCTGCCACACACGGCAGGTACGATGTTTTATATCGCCACGCTGTCGGTGGGATATATCTGTATGCTCATGGCGGGTACATGGATGTCCCGGCTTTTGAAGAACAACCTCATGGAAGATGTCTTTAACATGGAGAACGAAAGTTTCCAGCAGGAAACAAGGCTTATCGAGAACGAGTATTCCGTAAACCTGCCGACCCGGTTCTATTATAACAAGAAGTGGAATAATGGCTGGATAAATGTTGTAAACCCGTTCCGTGCCAGCCTTGTACTGGGAACACCGGGCAGCGGCAAGTCGTATGCCGTGGTAAACAGCTACATAAAACAGCAAATCGAGAAAGGTTTTGCACTCTATTGTTATGATTACAAGTTTCCCGACCTGTCGGAAATCGCTTACAATCACCTACTTAATCACTTGGACGGTTACAAGGTCAAGCCAAAGTTTTACATTATCAATTTTGACGACCCCCGCAAGAGCCACCGATGCAACCCGATAAACGCCAGCTTCATGTCGGACATTGCGGATGCCTATGAAGCCAGCTACACGATTATGCTTAACCTTAATCGCAGTTGGATAAGCAAACAGGGCGACTTTTTCGTGGAAAGCCCGATTATCCTTTTGGCGGCTATAATTTGGTATCTCCGTATCTATCAGGGCGGTAAGTATTGCACGTTTCCCCATGCCATAGAACTGTTGAACAAGAAATACGCCGATGTGTTCACGATTTTGCGCAGCTATCCCGAACTGGAAAACTACCTTTCCCCGTTCGTGGACGCTTGGGAATCTGAAGCTAATGAACAGTTGCAGGGGCAGATAGCGAGTGCCAAAATCCCGCTTTCCCGCATGATAAGCCCGGCACTTTACTGGGTAATGACGGGTGATGATTTTTCACTGGACATCAACAATCCGCAAGAGCCTAAAATACTGGTTGTCGGTAACAATCCCGACCGTCAGAACATCTATTCGGCGGCACTGGGATTGTATAACAGTAGAATAGTGAAGCTGATAAACAAGAAAGGTCAGCTTAAAAGTTCGGTGGTAATAGATGAACTACCGACCATATATTTTCGTGGGCTTGACAATCTGATTGCAACCGCCCGAAGCAATAAAGTGGCGGTTCTGCTGGGCTTTCAGGATTACAGCCAGCTTACCCGTGACTACGGGGACAAGGAAAGCCGGGTGATACAAAATACCGTGGGTAATGTGTTCAGCGGTCAGGTTGTCGGCGAAACGGCGAAAATCCTTTCCGAACGCTTCGGTAAGGTATTGCAGAAGCGGCAGAGCATGACAATCAACCAGCGGGAGAAGTCCACCTCGATAAGCACCCAAATGGACAGCCTGATACCCGCCAGCAAAATATCCAACCTCACGCAAGGCATGTTCGTGGGTGCGGTGGCGGACAACTTCGATGAACGGATAGAACAGAAGATTTTCCACTGTGAAATCGTGGTGGACAACGAAAAGGTGAAGCGGGAAACCGCCCGTTACGTGAAGTTGCCGCAGATTATCGACTTCACCGACAAGGACGGCAACGACCGGATGCAGGAAGAGATACAAGCCAACTACGACCGCATCCGTCAGGAAGTCCGGCAGATTGTCGAGGACGAGATAACCCGCATTAAGAACGACCCGGAGTTATGCCATTTGATAAGGGAGGAAGAATAACCGATATTCTTTCCTGACACACAGGATTTTTACTAATTTTGCAGACAAAGAAAAAAGTATGAACGAAAACCAAAATATAGAATGGAAAGAAAGCTGGCGTGACGAGTATCTGAAATGGATATGCGGTTTTGCCAACGCCACAGGCGGCAAGATATATATAGGTATGAATGACAGCGGTAAGGTGGTCGGTGTCGCCGATGCCGACAAGCTGCTGGAGGACATACCGAACAAAGTGCGTGACGTGCTGGGTATCATCGTGGACGTGAACCTGCTGGAAGAAAACAGGCTGAAATATATCGAGATTGATGTGCCGCCTTATTCAAACCCTATCAATTACAAGGGGCAGTACCATTACCGCAGCGGCAGCACAAAGCAGGAATTGAAAGGTGCGGCATTGAACCGCTTTATCCTGCAACGCACTGGCAGGCATTGGGATGAATTTCCCATAGAAAGAGCCAAAGTAGAGGAATTGTCGGCAAACGCATTAGACCGCTTCCGTAAGGAAGCAGCGAGAAGCGGACGTGTGGACGAGGGTGTTTTGAACGATAAGACCGAACACCTGTTGCACGATTTACGACTAATAGACGATGATACCCGACATTTGAACCGTGCCGCCTTGCTGTTGTTCCACCCTGACCCGGAACGGTTTGTAACCGGGGCATATATCAAGATAGGTTTCTTCCGGGACGATAAAGGTAACTTGGAGTTTCAAGACGAGGTTCACGGCTCTTTAATGGAGCAGGTGGACAAGGCAATGGACTTGATAAAGACCAAATACCTGATTTACCGCATTTCATACGAGGGTATATCCCGGCGTGAAACGCCGCAGTTTCCGGTGGAAGCTGTCAGGGAGTCACTGATGAATGCCATAGCCCATAAAGATTACGCCAGTGCCGTACCAATTCAGATTAGCGTGTTCCCCGACCATATTACTTTTTGGAACGCTGGGCAGTTGCCGGAGAACTGGACAACCGAGAAACTTTTTGAAAGCCACCCGTCCACTCCCTATAATCCGCTAATCGCCAACGCCTTTTTCAGAAGCGGGGACATTGAAAGCTGGGGACGTGGTTACAAGCGTATTTTGGAAGCAGTCAGCGCATACAAGCTATTGCCGCCCAAACTTGAAATGTTAAGCGGTCTGATGATTACCTATTATACCGATATACGTTCGCAGCTATTGGCGCAGCGGGCAGATGAAAGGTTTATACCTATTATCGAATATGCAGCCCAAAATGGAAGTGTTACCAATTCGGACGTTCAAAGAATATTGAATACCAATAGAACCACCGCTTACCGTTTGTTGCAACAAATGGAAACGTGGTTAGAAATGCAGGGCGTTACTGGCAAAAATACATATTATACAATCAAAGGTTTACCAAACGCTTCACAAACGCTCCAAAAATAAGCTGTTTTTTAGCTTTGATTTTTATATATAGCTTATTATAAGGCGTTTGCTAAAATCACAAACGCTTCATAAACGTTTCATAAATGGCTCATCTAAAGAGAGTGATTAACTTCGCTCTCTTTTTTTATGACCGTTTCCAATTCTGCAACCATTAATTGCAGTAATTCATCCTACCCGGACAAATCGGGACAGCGCAGGACAAATACGGACACTCCTTTCTACCTATCCAAATATAGCATATTTAGTCGCTACCTTTGGGTGGGACTATTCCCGTAACCACTAAAATTCCAATTATTTATGGCAAACAGAATGACCCCGCCCGCAGAGGGGCAGGAAAAAGACGTGCTGCTGGTCTTGGATAAACAGCAGGGCAAGGTGAGTGCCGTTAAAGGTATTGACAAGGAGGGCAATTTGCAGACCGTGCCGCCGACACAGGGCGGCGAGTTCATGCAGGTGGACAAGAACAGCGATGTGTTCAGTAACTTCCTTTCCAACTTCTACCGCAAGTTCCAGGACACTTCCGGGCTGGAACTTTTCAGCGTGAGGGCATCCGAAGCAGAACAACAGGCAAGAGTTATCGAGGATAACCACCGCAACCCGACCCCGGAGGGCAACAAACGAACGGAAATGCTTCGAGTGCCGAAGCCCGACTTCCACGAGTTCAAGCAGGGCTACCGCTTCGACCCGGCAAAAATCGACTGGGAGAACCTGAAGAAAGTCGGCATCACCGCCGACACCCTGAAAAACACGAAAGACTTCGACCGTGTGATGCGTGGCTACAAGTCCCGCAATACCTACACCGTTTCGGGAACGGTGGGTGGCTTTTACCTCAAACCTACCGATGTCAAGCTCTCTTTCTATCAGGCAAAGGACGGTACGGTAGTACCCAAGCTGCACGGCGTACAGCAGGATGAAAAGCTGTTGCAACGTCCGTTCCATGAACACGACTTCACCAAACAGGAACAGGGCAACTTGCAGGGTACTGGCAATTTGGGCTGTATCGCACAAATCAAAGACCCGAAAAGCGGCGAGCAAATCCCCGTGTTCGTCAGCCGGGACAGGTACACGCACGAACTGGAGTACATGCGGGCTGACAAATGGAAATGCCCCGATACAATCTGTAACGTGCAAGTCAGCCCGGAACAGAAAGCCGCCTTTGAAGCCGGGCAAGCGGTGAAAATGGAAAACCTGCAATTCAGGGACGGCACGAAGCGCAGTGCCTATTTGCAGGTCAGTGCGGTGGAGCGTGGCTTGGAGTTCCTGCCCCGTGCCGCTGTCCAGTTCTTGCAGCAGGGACAGCAGCAGGTAGCCGGGCTAAAGGACGGCAAGGGCGTTGAGTTCAACGGTTATGTACAGTCCGGCGCACAGGGAAAATCCCCCGACAAGGTGCAGCCGAAAGACGTTACCCCCGCCGCCAAGAGCCGGACACAGGTAGCGGTCAATACAGAGGGCAAGACCAACGAAGCCACCAAGCAGGGCAAAGAGCCGCTGAAACAGGGACAGCAGAAGCCTACCGCCAAGCAGAAAGAGAAGCAGGACAAGGCGCAAGACAAGAGCCTGAAAGCGGACAAGCCCAAGAAGTCCAAAGGAATGAAAATGTAGTACCCACCCTTAAAAAGTAAAGAATTATGATTGCATTGATAGCAGAGAAGCCCAGCGTGGCAAAGGACATCGCCCGTATCATCGGGGCGACACAGAAGAATGACGGTTATCTTTCCGGTAATGGGTATATGGTGACATGGGCGTTCGGCCACTTAATCCAGCTTGCCATGCCGGAAGCCTACGGCGTGGCGAACTTCCGCAGGGAGAGCCTGCCCATACTGCCGCCCGATTTCCGGCTAATCCCCCGTCAGGTGAAAGCCGAGAAAGGCTACAAGGCAGACCCCGGCGTGTTGAAACAGTTGAAAGTGATTAAAGAGGTATTCGACCAGTGCGACAAGATTATTGTAGCAACCGATGCCGGGCGTGAGGGCGAATTGATACACCGCTACATCTATAACTATTTAGGCTGTACCAAGACCTTTGTACGCCTGTGGATAAGCAGCCTTACCGACAAGGCAATCCGTGAGGGGCTGGACAACTTGCAGCCGGGCGGGCGTTACGATAACCTCTACCTCTCTGCCAAGTCCCGCAGCGAAGCGGACTGGCTGATAGGGATAAACGCCACCCAAGCGTTGAGCGTTGCCGCCGGGCAGGGCGTGTTCTCGCTGGGCAGGGTGCAGACACCCACGCTCGTGATGATATGCAGCCGCTATTTGGAGAACAAGAATTTCGTACCCGCCAAGTTTTGGCAACTCAAAGCGGCGACTGCCAGCGGGGGAATAAATTTTACCGCCCAATCGACCGCCAAGTGGGAACAGCAGCCCGAAGCCATAGCCGCCCTGCAACGGGTAAAGGATGCCGGGCAGCTTGCGGTGAAGTCCGTTGAAAGGAAAGAAACCAGCCAAGAACCACCCCTTTTGTACGACCTGACTTCACTGCAAAAGGAAGCGAACACGAAGCTGAACTTCTCGGCGGACAAAACCCTTTCCATAGCGCAAAGCCTGTATGAAAAGAAAGTGATGTCATACCCCCGAACCGGGAGCCGCTATATCCCGGAGGACGTTTTCGATGAAATGCCGGAGCGTGTCGCCCTATTGGGGCAGTACCCCCGCTTTGCCGGGTATGCCGCCGGGCTGGACGGTGCAGCATTGAACCGCCGCAACGTGAACGATAGCAAAGTGACCGACCACCACGCTTTAATCGTCACTGAAAACCTGCCCGGTGAACTCTCCAAAGACGAACGGGCTATTTACGAACTGGTAGCCGGGCGTATGCTGGAAACCTTTTCGGGCAGGTGCGTGAAAGACGTAACCACCGCCGTGCTGTCTGCCGGAGATACCGACTTCACGGTGAAAGGGTCGGTGATGAAAGTAGCAGGTTGGCGGGCAGTGTTCGGCGAGCGGGAAACGGGAGAGGATGAAGAAGCCGCCAGTTTGCCGCCACTCCAAGAGGGGGGAAGCCTGCCGATTTCCAACGTGGAACTGTTGGAGAAGCAGACCAAGCCGAAACCGCTGCACACGGAAAGCAGCCTGCTTGCCGCAATGGAGAACGCAGGCAAGGAACTGGAAGATGCCGAACTGAAAGCCAGTCTGAAAGATGCCGGGATAGGTACGCCCGCCACCCGTGCGGCGATTATAGAAACGCTGTTCGCCCGCCAGTACATCGTGCGTGAGAAGAAGAACCTTGTACCCACCGACAAGGGGCTTGCCGTTTATGGAATTGTCAAGGACAAGAAGATTGCCGATGTCGAAATGACGGGCATGTGGGAAACCGCCCTTGCCAAGATAGAAGCGGGCGGCATGGATGCCGACACGTTCCGAAAGGGTATCGAGGTGTACGCCGCCCAAATCACGGCGGAACTGCTGTCGGTGCAACTGTCCCTTGCGGGCGGTGAAACCTGCCCCTGCCCGAAGTGCGGCAGCGGGCGCATCCTGTTCTACCCGAAAGTGGCGAAGTGTTCCAATGTAGACTGCACGCTTACCATATTCCGCAACAAGTGCGACAAGCAACTGACCGACAAGCAGGTTGTCGAACTGGTGACGAAAAGCAAGACCGGGCTAATCAAGGGCTTCAAGGCAGCGCCTTCTATTGTACCGCCTACGGGAAGTAGGACGAAACGCAAGACCGGGCTAATCAAGGGCTTCAAGGGCAAGAACGGCAAGGCTTTCGATGCTTCGCTGGTACTGGACGAACAGTTCAATGTCGCCTTTTTATTCCCCGAAAAGAAAGCCAAACCGAAGAAATAGCCTATCTTTACCGCTGAAATTTCATTGTGATAAGTTTTTGGGCTTAGAATAATTGAAATTTTAGTGGTTGCGCCCGGAGGGAAACCGGGCGCATTTTTAATGCTTCTTTACTTGTTACAAACTCCCGTCAAACAGATAGGTCGAGCGGATAACCCCGTTGTCCAGCACCCCGCTTTCCGTCAGCTTCCACTGCGAGCCGAGCGTTTCACCGATGAAGCCGATGCCTTTGCCCACCATGACCGGGACGGTGTAGATAGTCAGGCTGTCCAACAGTCCGGCTTTTACCAGCGAGGTAAGCAGCTTGCCGCCACCCACCACCAAGATGTCAGTTTCCTGTTTTAGTTCATAAATCTTTTGCAGCGGTTCTTCGGTCAGGAACTCCACGCCGCAGTCCGGTGTTACGTTGGTGTCGTAGTGTGACACCACAAAAAACCGCTTGCTTTTGTGCGGCCACCCGCCCCAGTGTTCAAAGATGTAGTTGTAGGTATTCGCCCCCATAAGCAGGCAATCTGCTTCCAAGTATTGTTTGCCAACGGTATTTTTTATTTCACGGGGTAGCCAGTCCAGTTCCTTGTCCAAAGTGGCAGTATGTCCGTCAAGAGATACGGCGATATGCGCTTTAATTTGTTTCATCTTATCAGGTATTAAAGTTGATAATTCTTATTCAAAATCCGCCTATATCTCAAAAAAGAAGCGTGAACTTACACTGCTCCACTACGAGGTACTGGCATACCTAAAGAAACGAAACAGGCAAGCCCACGCTATGACAAAGCATAGCATAGACATTGCGCTGAAAATCCCGTTTCTTTTGAAAAGTGCCAGTTTTCGTAGTGAGATATTCGGCGAACGAATATGTTATATATAAAGACGAAATCACAACCGAAGTTGTTCAATCGCCGTTATTCTCTTATGTTACTTTTGCAAAAGTAGCGAAAATCACCGGAATAACCTTGCAAATAACAGAAATCCTGCCATATTACAATAATACGACAGGATAACGGAAAGTATAGGTACTCATTGTAACCTACCTAATCTGTGCGTTCACGAATTAACTTGTGAATGTCACTTGCCCGGTAGAAATATTTCCCGTCCAGCATTATATAGGGCAATATGCCTTTCTTGCGGTAACGCTGCAAGGTCTTGGTACTCACTTTCAGCATGAAGCATAAGTCCTGATTGTCAAGCAATTTTTCACCGTTCAGATAGTTGTGTTCACTTAATAGGCGGTCTATCTTTCTTTCCTGCATATCGAACCTGTCCATGATACGCTCCATCCATGCCACGAAATTTTCTTTATCTATATACATAGTGCTGTCGGATTAAATTAGACCTATCATAAAATAACTTTGGTTTGCCGGGTCTTTAACGATAATGTCCCGTTCACGCATGAAACGGATATAACTCTTTGCGGTACGCTCCTTAACGTCCAAGACCTGCTGTAACTGTTCGCAAAGGTCTATGTAGGTGATATGTGTCTGCCGCCCGAAGATGTCACGGGCAACGCCCACCAACTCCTTTTCCTTGCGTTTCTCCTTTTCTTCACGGGGCTTTTCCCCTTTATACACGTGCATCCCGGCTTTCTTGTCCCATGCAAAGAGCATCAGGGGTACGTCCAGCGGGCTACCGTCACGCACTTTCAGGGCTTTCACGACCGACTGGGCGGGGTCATCGTCTTTCTCTATCGACAGGATAGTAGCCGCCTTGCGTTGCAGTTCGCTACCCAAATGTCCCCGCAGTTTCAATCCGTTCGGGACGAAGTGCAGCACACAAAGAATGCACGTGTTATAGATACCAGCCAACCGATAGAGTTCATCTATCACCGCCACGCTTTCCGCTTCATCGTTGGCACTCTTTACGAGGTCGGCGATGCCGTCAATGACAACCAACTGGATGCCGCCGTACTGGTAGTAGAACTTATCCATGCTTTGCACAATGGCGTGTAAGCGTTCCTTGCGTGACATACCCGTCAGGCAGAACGCTTTCAGTTCTTCCGGTTTGTCCTGCTGTTTGGCTCTTGCCAGCAGGTTGCTTACGTTCTTGAACAGTTGCACTTCCGACTGTTCGGTGTCATAGAGCAAGACCGCCTTGTGCCTGCCGTTGGTCGTTACCTGTATGCCCAACGTATCTGTTTCCGCACCAGCCGGGCAGATGCAGCCCGCCACGATTGCGGCCACATAATTGCTCTTTCCCGTTCCCTCGCCCCCGGTGATGCCGAACAGGTTGCCTTGCGTTCCCAATGGAACATCGCCCGCCGAAATAATCACCTGCGCTTTGGCGGGCGGGTTGTTGAAATCTATCTCGCACGATTTTAGCATAATCAATGTGTCGCTATATAGGTTGTCTAAAAATTCGATAAACAGTTTCAGGAAATCTTCACGGGTGTTCCCGGCTTTGAAGTAGTCGGAAATGTCCTTTTCCTCTTTCGTTCCCGGAAGCGGCAGGAGCAGGCGTTTTACGCCAAATTCTTCCAGTAGCTTTTCTTGCTTTTTTGCGCTTTCCCTGCCTGTCTTGTCCGTATCATAGAGTAATACAATATGCTTGAAGCGGAATGTCAGCCGATAAACCAGCGTGGGCGGAACGGTCACCGTTTCACTGTTGAAGCAGATAGCGTGAAATCCATGTGCCGCCAAAGAAAGCACATCTTTTTCGCCGCCCGTGATAAACAGGGTATCACCTTTGGCGGGCAGTTGTTCCAGCCCGAAACAATAATTCTCACCGAAGCTGCCACCATAGAGGAAACGGGGCGTGGAGAATGGACGGTACAACTTGATATACTGTTTGCCCTTGTAACCATACATAGGTTCTGTCATCGATGAAACATAGGTATATGGTTTCCCCTCTGCCGTTTCGCTGTTATACTCCCGGAGGGAACAGACCTTGTAATGCTCCAGCAGTTCAGGCGTGATGCCATATTGTTGCCAGTACATCAGTTCTGCAAGCGGAAACTTCTGTTCTCGGAACTGGTAGGGCTTGACTGGTTTTTCGGGTGTTTCTTCGGCTTTGTCTGCCGCATTCCGATTATTTACCGTTGTAGGAATAGCTATTGGAGTTTCTGTCGCCAGTCCCAGCCCCAAATCCCGGTCGATAATCTCCAGTATCTCCACAAAGTCAGCCGCCCGGTTACAGTCCAACCCTTTTAACTGCCCTACGAAGAAAAAGCAGTCGCCGCTATAATTGTCGTTACCGAAATCTTTCATCTTATACATACCGCTATGGCGGTCAAAGTAGATATTACATGATGCTTTCTTGTCCTGATAGAGCGGGTTAAGAAAATGCCTGCCTATACGCCAGTCACCGGGTAAGTAATGCTTGAAAACGAACAGACCGTTATTTGTCCTGCTTAGTATTTCTTCTTTCCTTAACATATTGCTGGTGATTGGTTATCAGTTCGTTTATACACTCCTTGTCACGCTTAATCAGGCGTTCTTCCAACATTCGTTTGACTTCCTTAATCTTATAGAAGTAATGTCCCTTGATGTCGGAGTAAGAAATCATTCCTGCCGCCCGCAGGCGTTGCAGGGTTCGGTCACTGATTTTTAAGAAAGTACATACTTCGTAACTGTCCACCCAAATTTCATCTTCATCGGTCTTGTTTTCGTCCAAATGATTGAAGATGTAGTTTGCTATGGCGGTAATCTTGTTGTCAAGTTCCTTGTAGGCTTTTGACTCAAATGTTATAATCTCCATATTGCTAACTTATTGATTTGCCGCAAAGTTCGGTAGAAGAAACAACCTAAAAGTCATGGTTGTACCTATCATGGTATTACTTTTTTTGAGGGGAAAATCGGATGAAATAACGGATAATCCCTTTGTAAAACATCGGTTTTCAAAGGGATTACTTACAAAAAAAAGAAGTACCATGTTGGGGTAAACATGGTACTTCTTAATTCTGTAATACAGAGGGTTATTTCATATCATCCTCATTCATTCGTTTGGTCAGGCTATCTATCAAGTGGTGGAGATATGCCGTCCGGTCTTTTCTCTCTTTCATGGCGATATATGCAGCGTAGTAATCTCCCAAGTCTATATGGCAAACTGTACCAAGAAAATTCATCATTTCTTTTATCTCGACATTGCCATTATTGAAGTCGCCGGAAGAAGCAAGAGAATATCCTAACTCAATAAGGAAAACTTTCTTACCAGTAAAGCGGAAAGGATATTTTAGGCACTTTTGAAGATTATCTTCTATCTGATTATCTGTTTCAAGTTTGACTATTCTTTTATTGAGATAGATACGCAGCATTTCATTGGATATAATCTTGGCTACTTTGTAATCATATCCTGTTGAGAAATTCGGGTCTTTATCGAATTGTGCGCTATCGGTGCATAATCGTAAATCTGCTTTTCCACGAATGAAATAATATTCATCGTATATAGTTGAGTGTGAACGATAGTATTGGTAAAAGTCTAAATTCCGGTTAAAAAAGTAAGTTAGATTGTCCAGTTCTTGATTGATATATTTTCTAATCACTTCATCGCTACCATTAGGACATTGTGTTTCAATCCGATAAATCTTATAGAAGAATAATAGCCTACCAAGTATTTCCGGCTTTTGAGTTTTGAAAAATGTAATTTCATCCTCTTTTGTTGGAAATACATAGGTCTGTATTTTTGTCCTCAAATCATCAAGAACTGTTTGCAACTTATGTACCATTGAAAGAGAAGTTTCGATAATATCATACCCGTAGAGGTCGATTTATCAATCTCTGTGTCTATTTTTTGCAATATATTACCGATATACTCTTTCATGTATTTTACCATATACTGATGTTTCGTTTCATATATGCTTGTGTTTTGGGGCAATGTACCAAACATTTCAAGCATGTAATACATTCATTGACATTCACCATTTCATCCCTTGGAACTTTTGTATTCCAGCACTTTCCTTTCAGCACTTTTGGAGGACATATATCTTGGCATATATTACAACTATTACATTTCGGCAACAAGATTTCATGTTTCATTACTGCTAACGGAGCATTTGTTAGGACAGAACCAAGACATTGCGCAGCCCCATATTCGGTTGTGATAAATAGATTGTTTTTACCAATATAACCCGTACCACTAAATATGGCAATGGTCTTATGTGGTAGAACGGACGTTTTTGTTGTGAAGTCAAATGAATTATCAGCTATCAATCCTCTATCTGATTGTGACAACGCTTTATAACCGTTTTTGATAAGTCGGTCAGCCAGTTTATCCGCAATCAATCCCACCTGATTTTCTGTCTGTGCGTATTCATCGTTGAGAATATGCGCATAATTTGGACTATCATACACCATTTTGATAAATTGCGGATTTATGGCAATTCCTATCAGTATGGCATATGGAAGTCCTCGATTCTGTTGTATATCCAGCATGGAAATATCCACGAAGTGAACAAAATTGACATTTTCACTCCTTAACTGTTGCTCGATTTTCAAATTTAAGTTATTCATTTGTTTTTTCGCACAATAGGAATATAAATATCCGTTCTCAATTCTGAAACTGGAGTTTTTTTCGGGGTATTGAGATAGGTTTCAAAAGTGAATGGCTCTCTTAATGTATATCCGCTTGACGGCAACCAATCGAGGTATATGTAACGATACACTCGGTTCAATTCGTGATATAGTCCCTTGAACGGAAATACGGCATATTCGCCAGCTTCTGTTTCATAAGTAAAGAAACCATTTGGAACACAGAATGATGCCGGAACGGTTATTCCAACCATGAAACGACTTTGTTTTTCCGAGGAAATTAGCGGACAATCCAAAGTCAGACTTATATATTGGCAATTATTTGACTGCAAATCGCAGCTTTCTGAAAGGTGTAATATCTGTTTCCATAATACCGAAAAGTCATGGCTTATATGCTCCGTCCATTCCAACTTCAAACAGGCAATACGAATGGGCAGAACTTTCTCAATACGAGGAACGATTTGTACCGGGTGCTTTCCTTCGGAGCAGGCATTCAAGTGAAGTTTACGAAATTCAGGTATCGTACAATTAAAATAACTCTTGAATGCTCTCGAAAGCGTGTGTTTGTTTTGATAGTTGATTTGGTATAGTAGTTCTGTAACGCTTATATCGGTTGATATTAACTTGAAAGCGATATATTCCAATCGTAACCGTTGGATGTAAAGCCCGATATTCTCACCACACACAGTTTTGAAAACACGCCGAAAATGGTA
>OKUN01000485.1_pt1 | contig 22111 bp, 11 predicted proteins | sample 1606581 | NCBI WGS metagenome assembly OKUN01 (sample SAMEA3882509, study PRJEB24775) | human gut metagenome | biome: human-associated habitat; feature: intestine environment; material: feces | place: Netherlands | collected 2009/2010
CACCCATTCAATATCATACGCATACTATCCGCATCTTTACCGAATAACATACCCAACAGACTCATATCATACTGATTTTGACTATCACTTAATACTCCCTGCTGATGTAAATCCTCCATAAAACCATAAGAACGAACCTCGGAACCTATTCGCATCGCCACATTATATAAATCCGGATCAACAGTATGAAGATAATTTAGGTAGCGTGTCTCAATATTTCTATTGGGCGTGCCACTCATCATCCAATTTGCTATATCTTCCAAAGATGCACCTATGGCAGCATCATCAATCAAATGCATCTGCCATCTTCCGCTTTCAGTCTTTGTAAAGGTATATTTTCCATCTTCCGAATACAATGTATTTGACCATGAGTTTTTTGGAGCCGCCTGGTCTCTGACAAGCACTTCAAATGCATCCATTGCAACTCTGTCTGGGATACACTTTTTCTCATCTGTTGGTAATTCCATTTTCCCCAATGCTACTGCAGTTTGCACTAGTTCATAATCCGATATGTTTTCTCCATGATAAAAATAAGAATTTTGTTCTTTCAATTTATCAAATGATGCCGGTAGTTTTACTTCTGCCAACTGTTCTTTGGAAACCTCAGTCCAATCTTCTTTTTTCTTACTACCTGCGGTCTGCATCTGCACTCTCGAACCGTTTGTAATCTTTGTACCATATTTTGCATTTACCATATGTTCTGTTATTGTCACATGTGCAAACTGAAATAAACTCCTTTGGTTTCTTGTATTTCCGTAACCTTCAACTTTCACAGCATATGGAAATGATGACTTCGTATTCAAAACAGAGTAAGTACCTGTATAAAATGTATTTGCCGCTTGTATTCTCATAATATAACCTCCAATCCAAACAGAAACAGCGTCTATTTTCACATTCAATCCCTTGAAACAGACGCCATCCTTAGCTCATAATATTTATCGACATTTATTCATTTTTCTTTACAGAATGGAACGAAACCTGAAATTTGGGCGTGCCTCTTACTATATCTGTAACCCTATAAGTTTTCGATACTCCTTTGCATTTTCACAATCTGATACAATTCCTGATTGCGCATCCAAGCAAAACGGTAACATCTGCCAATCCTCATTGCCACATGCTCCTACCAATAACAATTGTCTGCCATAAATGATCTCCATCTTTGCACGATAAAGGGCAGCCACTACGGACTGCCCTTACATAAACTGCTATAACACTTTTCAATATTCCCAACCCAAATAATGCTGACAGGTTGGGAATAAACTTAGGAATAAAATAGATTTTCCTATAAAATTTCTTCTTTTTTCTTTGTCTTATCCGCTGCATCCCTTCCTGCAGGTGTCCCGGACACCCTTGCCTTCATTGCTGCGAGTTTTTCTTGCAATGAAGTCCGTTCTGCCGGTCGGTCTGACAGCTTACCACCCATAGCCGTTTTCCCAAGATTACTCTGCTTTGCTGGCATATCTGCGACCTCGTCCCTTTTGTTATCCACTGTTTTCACAGTTTCCTGTGGTTTTTCCGGTTCTGCGGCTTCATCATCCATACCAATCGCATCATCGCCCTTTTCATCCATGTTGAGTAAAGAATTAAGCTCTGCCAGACGCTCCAGTTTCTCGGCAAGTTCTGCTTCCTGTGGAAATGGCTTGTCTACCTCTGCTTTTGCTGTTTCAAGCTGATGTTTCACATTGGATAGCTTCATCTGTGCTTCCTCAAGCTGTGAAGGCATGGCTTCCAGTACATTGTTGATTCTTGTGATATTTCCAAGCGGATCAGAGCCGACTTCCATCGGGTGGCTCATTGCACCTTTGACATTCATCACAAATTTATTGTTAAAAGAATCAAAGGTTACATTCAGCTTAAATCCAAGATATTCACCTACATCCGCACTGGCATTGATACCTTTGATTTCCTTACACATGGCTATGATTGCAGTTCCAGCTTCCTTTTTGTCGGTGTATGATTTTCCACCCACCTGCATAAAGAACTGCTCCTTATCCTCCGGCTTATTTTTCGCATATTTATTCATATCAGCGGTAAAGCCTTCGATACGCTCCTTGAAAATGGCGATCTGATGCGGATAATGTTGTGTGATGTTATCCTCCAGCCTGTACTTCTGACTGGTATGGTTTGCCTTCATCAGTTTCAGCTTCGATACCTGAATATCGAGATCCATTTTTTCTTTTATGTAGGGATTACCTGTGGCAAGTGCCTTGACTTCTGCATAGGAAAGTGCCGCTTCGTCCACATCCTCACAGCTTCGCACCGGGGATTTGCTGGTCATGATCTGTCCGATGAATTTCTGTTTATTCTCGATGAGCTGCCACGAATAACTGTCAAACGTACCTTCCGTAACATAACGAAATATCTTGACCTTATCATTCTGGTTGCCCTGTCGTAAAATACGACCTTCCTGCTGTTCAATATCAGAAGGACGCCAAGGCACATCCAGATGATGCAGTGCAATCAATCTGTCCTGCACATTCGTACCTGCTCCCATTTTTGCTGTGGAACCTAATAAAAAACGAACCTGTCCGCTTCTTACTTTTGCAAACAGCTCCGCTTTTCTAAGTTCTGTATTGGCATCATGGATAAATGCGATCTCCTGCTCCGGCACTCCCTTTTCCATGAGCTTGTTTTTTATATCCTCATACACATTGAAAGTGCCATCGCCTTTCGGTGTAGAAAGATCACAGAAAATCAACTGTGCTGACTTCTGCTCTTTGGTGTTCTCCCATATCTCATAGGCTTTCTCCACACAGGTTGCCGCTTTGGAATTTTCCTCATCCGGCAGCATATCATTGAGCAGCCTCTGGTCAAGTGCCAGCTTTCTTCCGTCATTGGTAATCTTTAGCATATTGTCCTCGTAAGGCTGCACCTGTCTGTCCCGGACTGCTTCGGCACGTTCCGCAAGAGAAGCCACCATTTCTTTCTGAAATTCACTCGGCTTTAGCACCACATTTTCATACTTTGCTTCCGGCACAGGAAGTTTTAACATATCCGGTGTCTGAATGTCCGCACTCTCCTTGAAAAGTGCAATCAGCTCCGGAAGATTGAAAAACTTCGCAAATTTTGTCTTTGCCCGGTATCCGGTTCCCTCCGGTGCAAGTTCTATGGCGGTCTGTGTTTCCCCAAAAGAAGCCGCCCACGCATCGAAATGTCCCAGTCCCAGCTTCTGAAGCGTACCATACTGGAGATAACGCATATTCGTATAAAGCTCCGTCATGCTGTTGGAAATTGGCGTTCCGGTCGCAAAAGTTACACCCTTGCCGCCTGTGATTTCATCAAGATACTGGCACTTGGCAAACATATCAGATGACTTCTGTGCTTCTGTCTGTGCGATGCCTGCCACATTCCTCATTTTCGTATAAAGGAACAGGTTCTTGTAATTGTGGCTCTCATCCACAAACAGCCTGTCTACACCCAACTGCTCAAAAGTCACGACATTATCCTTACGGCTCTGGTCATTTAACTTGTCAAGCCGCACCTGCAATGCTTTCCTCGATTTTTCCATCTGCTTAATGGTATAACGCTCCCCATTATCCTTTTTCGCCTGTTCAATGGCAAGCTCGATCTCATCAATCTGCCTTTCAATGGTTGCCGCCTGTCTTTCCTGTGATAACGGGATTTTTTCAAACTGGCTATGCCCGATAATAACGGCATCATAATCGCCTGTTGCAATACGGGAACAAAATTTCTTACGGTTGGCGGGTTCAAAATCCTTTTTCGTTGCCGCAAGGATATTTGCTCCGGGATATAACCGAAGGAAATCACTTGCCCATTGTTCAGTCAGGTGGTTCGGCACTACAAATAAGGACTTCTGGCATAATCCCAGACGCTTGCTTTCCATTGCTGCCGCTGTCATTTCAAAGGTCTTTCCGGCACCGACACAATGTGCAAGCAGGGTATTATCTCCATACAGCACATGAGCAACCGCATTTTTCTGATGTGGCTTTAATTCAATATCCGGTGTCATACCCGGAAATTTCAGATGCGAACCGTCATATTCTCTTGGTCTGGTGGAATTGAAAAGCTCATTATATTTTGCCACAAGTGTCTGCCTGCGTTCCGGATCACGGAATACCCAGTCCTTAAATGCCTCCCTTATGGCTTCCTGCTTCTGGCTTGCAATCATGGTTTCCTTTTTATTGAGGACTCTCTTTTCCTTTCCATCCTCCTCAATGGTGTCATATACTCTCGTATCTTTGAGGTTCAGGGAATCTTCCAGTATCTTATAGGCATTTACCCGGCTTGTACCATAGGTCATGTTGACAAGCGTATTTCCAAAGTCCGCATTTTTCCCCTTAATGTTCCACTCTCCGGTCACACCCGAAAACTGCACACCAATCGTATCCCTGCGGAATAAATGTTCCGGTGTCTGGAACGTATCACGCATAAAATCATTGATATACTTTGGTTCAATCCATGTGGCACCGATACGCACCTCAATCTCCGATGCGTCCAGCTCCCTCGGCTGTACCTGCGTAAGAGCCTGTACATTCGGGGCATATTCCGGGTGATTTTCTGCATAAGTTGTTGCTATGGCAAATTTCTCACGCACATTTCCGCTTAGATACTGGTCTGCTGTCTCCCAGACATCGGTAAGCGGATTCTGGAAAATAACACCACGAAGCTCCTCGGTAAGTGTATCCTTGTCCTTTCCTGTCAGCTCTCCCATAAAATCAAGGTCGATTTTAGCTTTTTCTGCTAAAGATACTGCCAATGCTTCACTTGCAGTATCCACATTTGTGACCACCTCTGCCCTTTTAATGGTACGCTTCGTGAACATATCCGCCTTGCCCTTGAAATTGCCCTCATCATCAAGTTTTTCCAAGGAACACAGCAGACAATAACTGTTGTCCTGATTAAAAACTCTCTTATTCGTCTGCGAATTGATCAGACCATATTTCTTAGAGAAATTATCATACAGACTGTTAAGCTCTGCCTGTTTTTCTTTGATTGCCGCATCGGAATATTCCTCAAGCTGCATATCAATCAGTTCCTGCGTACAGTTACGGATTGCCACCATTCCCTTGATACGCTCTTTTGCTGTGTCTGATACTTCCACAGGCTTCATGACAGAGTTTTCACGGTAATACACTTCATTCTCCACCACAGTATAGCTGAAATTCTTGACAGACGGATCAGCTGGAATACTCTGCCTGCTCATTTCATCCGCAAGCTCCTCATCCAGATCAATCATATCAATCTGTCCAGTGATGTTTTGAAGTGCTTTCGCTAACTGCTCCTCAAATGGTCTGCTTTCATCTGCCTTACAGGTGCTTTCCATGCCATAAGGACCGGATACCATTTCCATCTTTCCTACGATCTGCTCCGGATGCTCTGCAAAATAAGCGTTCATTGCAATGCCGTCTGCATCTGTTCCCAGATGTACCCAGTCCGGCTCTCTCTCCACCATGCGGTCACGTTTCTGGAAAAATAAAATATCCGAAGTCACTTCTGTTCCTGCATTTGCCTTAAATGCGGTGTTCGGAAGTCTGACTGCACCAAGCAGGTCTGCTCTTTGTGCAAGGTATCTTCTGACTTCCGGACTTGCCTTGTCCATGGTTCCCTTGCTTGTGATAAAAGCAACCACACCACCGGGACGCACTTTATCCAACGTCTTTGCAAAGAAATAATCGTGTATCAGGAAATTATTTTTATCATACTGCTTATCTGCCACCTTATACTGACCAAAAGGCACATTTCCGATTGCCACATCAAAGAAATCATTCGGATAATCAGTCTTTTCAAAGCCTTTGATCTGCACATCTGCCTGCGGATAAAGCTGCCTTGCAATCCGTCCGGTAATGCTGTCAAGCTCCACTCCGTACAGCCTGCTTTCTTTCATGGAATCCGGCATCATACCGAAAAAGTTGCCGATGCCCATGGAAGGCTCCAGTATATTCCCTTTGGAAAATCCCATTTTCTCCAATGTTTCGTACATCTGGCGGATAATGACCGGACTTGTGTAATGGGCATTCAAGGTACTCTCCCTTGCCATGCGGTACTCCTCCGGCGATAACAGTTCCTTTAACTGGTGATATTCTGCTGACCAGTTTGATTTGCTCTCGTCAAACGCATCGGCAAGACCACCCCAGCCGACATACTGGGATAAAATCTGCTGTTCTTCCGGTGTAGCATATCTGTTTTCACCTTCGATCTGCTCCAACAACTTAATTGCCGCAACATTTCTCTGGAATTTTTCTTTTGGAGAGCCTTCACCCAAGCGGTCATCGCTGATATGGAAATTGACAGCGTTGCTTTTATCCGGTGCAGCCACAGATCTTTCCTGTACAGTCTTATTCTCCTCTACCGAAGGTGTAAGCGGCTCCCAATCTCCGGTAAGCACCTGCGACAGCATATCTTCAGTCTCTTGCTCTGCTTTTCCATTCTCCAGACGCTCACGGGCAGCCTGCGTGTCTATGTTGTCCAGTTCATCTTCGGTCTGTTCCCTTTCATCAGAGAACTCCGTCTCTGCTTCCCTGCCACTTTCTGCAAGCTCATTCCCCCAGTCCATTGCTTCCTGCAAAGTCGAAAATGTCTCCAATGCCGGACGGGTGGTGTCTGCCGTATCATAAATAGCATATCCGTCCACTTCCTTATCAATCCAAAGAAATACTCCCTCTGATAAGGTGGCACTCCACTGTGTCGGATTTCCATATTCATCATCTGCATCATGTACCACATGCCATGATAATTTCTGCGATTTCTCTTGTGAAAATTCTTGTTGTGGCTCAGTTTCATCCGGCTCAGCGATACCATCCGTCCCATCAAAGCGTGAAAACACTTCTGCTTCGTGCCTGTCAATATCTTCCTCTGCCAAAGCATTGATATAATCATCTTCTACCTCGCCACGCTCCGGCTTATGGTCGTATTCAAAGGATTTCCCATTGACCTGTGCATAATAAAAACTGCTGTCCTCAATGTCATTTCCAAGCAGATATTTCTCTTTTTCACTGCCCCACTCATCAACCAGAACACACTCATATCCATCAATCGTGATCTTTTGCTGTGCTTCCTTTTCTTTTTCCCGAATCACATTGATATATCTTCTCGCCTGATTGGTAAATCCGTCCAGCACTGCCGGATGTGAGCTTAGAATCAGATCGTTGTTCTCCCACTCATTTTCCGCAACAATGTCCTTTGCCCAGTCCTTATTGTTCCGTGAAAAACGACCATCATAATCAAAATGCGTAACCGTATTTGCAAGAACAAATTCCACACAGTCAATGCCATATTTATCTATGATCTCATCTGCGGTATTCCTCGGAAGAACAAAACCATTGAATTTCTCAGCAATCAGTGCATCAATGTCTTTCTTACACTCTAACCGCTGTCCATGCTCCAGACGGGAAATCTCCCGTTGTCTCGCTTTCTCTGCCTGTTCTTCCTTGTATGCCTTATAGTTTTCTTTCCCCTGTGGAGATAAATATTTATCCTCATGGATCAGCTCCCTAAGCCGTTTTTCCACAACATTCCAGTTCAGAAGCACTTTTGCATACGGATTGCCATAACTGCCTTTCTCCAGACGGATACCTTTTCCGTCATGTTCATTATGGGAATCATCATTGCCCGGCAGTCCGCCGGAACCACCACCAATGCCATATTCATTTTTCAGAAAAGCAACTGTTTCTTTCTGGTCATGTCCTTCCATGAAATACTCATAAATGCGGAAAGCTCCATGCTCATAGCCGCTTCCCCTGCCAAGTGCATAGTCAATTTCATCCTGTGTGATAAAATCTTCCTGTGCTACCTCCACCGCATCCGGCAATGGAAATTCCAGTCTCTCCCTGTCAAGGTCTGCTATCTCCGATAACAGATATTCCGGTGATTTCACATGCCGCCATTTTAATTCTGCTTCTCCAGAAGCAAGGCGGTTTGCCGCATCTTCCAAAATATTTTTAAGCTGTTCCCTGCCCTCATGGGTAGAAAGAAGTTCCATGAGTTTTGCTTCACTCTCCGGATAGTTTCCGGCTTTTAATCCAAGTTCTTCCGGTATCTCATCCATGCCATCCCGAAGAAAGAAAAATATCTGATTAGCAACACGGTTCCGCTCCTGCGTATCCACGAGAAATGCTTCACTCGCACTCATATAAGTGCCATTTTCAATCATAGAGCGGATATGGTTCTCTACCTCTTCCCAACTCATAGTAACAAGTGGTGTTTCCTTTGCCTGTGTTCCATAGCCGACACTCATACCATGTTCATCGAACCACACTGATACGGGATTTCCATTGATTTCAAAACCTTTTCCGGTCTGTCCGTACTCATTTTTCAGAAAATCCACCATCTGCTCGGCATTTCTGCCCTCTGTGTACTTTGCAAAGATACGCTTTCTGCTGTGTTGTTTTCCTCCACCACTGCGAAGAATGGTTTCAAGCTCATTCTGTGGCAAAGAAAAAGCAGCGGGCATGGTATATTTCATACTTGCTTCCGCTGCTGCGACTGTTCCGACCTGCTCCTCAAAAGAAGGAAACAGGCTGAGTTGTGTAAAGGTGGGTTCCGGTGCTTCTCCCCGGAGAAGATCATCTGTGTCTGCTACAGACTGTAAACCAGTTCTCCCAGAACCACTTCCTCTGCTCGGTTTCGAATGCTGTTCATCTTCGCTACCCAGAGCATCTGATCGGTTTCCTTGAGCTGTTCTGTCACTCCCTCGGTTGCCGCCATCTGGCTTGTCAGCTTCTCCATTCTCTCCTCTGCCTGCTTCTGGATTGTCAGTAGGTGTTCTTTCAATGTCCCTTTCAGAAGAAACGCTGAGTACACGCCCCTGTGGTTCTCCTTCAGATAAGTCTCCCTCATCATTCCGTACTTCGTTACGGTTCCCTCCGGCTGAATGTCCGCCTGTAATGTCGGGATCAGATAATCCCCGTTCTTTTCGTATGTCAGATTCATCGCTATTGCCCCTTTCTACGCTGTTTGGATTGTTGTCACTATATTCCTCATGTCCGCTCTCGCTTTCACGCTTTAACGCATTGTAGTGTATTTCAGAAGTATTTGCAAGTCCTTTCTGCGTTAAATTTTCTGTTTGTTCCTGTTCGTGGCTTCTGTTATATGCCCTTATGGTTCTTCCAATTTCTAAAAGTACCGGTTTTGCAAGTTCATTAGCTGCATCTCCAAGTACCGCAAGGGTGTTCATGGAATTAAATTCATGGATAAAATCGAAAGCAAACTCCGAACCATACTCCTGCATATCTGCACCGCAGGCAGATAAAAGTGTAAAAGAAATACTCTCAGATAAAGTATCTCTTAAACGGATACCGACATTCTGCTCGTCCAGTCCTTCTAGGAAGCTGCCCTCGATCATGTACTGCAAATCCGGCAACAATTCCTCATAATAATCTGCCGCAATCCTCTCAGCTATCTCAATAAGTCTTTCTTCAAACAGCTTCTTATCATCGGTAGCACCATAAGTCTGCTCTAGACGCTTAATTACATCTTCCTTATGTTCCTCATGTAATTCCCAGAGTTCCGGATACCGTCCGATTCTCCTTGCCGCATGGACATCTGAAACATCAAAAACATATTTCAGACGCTTGCCATGTGCTTCGTCCTCGTCCAGAAGTGCAATACCCTTTGCCCCTTTGTTTACCCAGCAGTGCATCCGCTCATTCCACAGTTCTATGGAAGCACACGCTGTTGCGTCCGGTCTTTGTGCATAGATCAAAAGCTGTTCCCGGAACGGATACTTATACAGCCTTGCCGCTGTAGTCAGGTATTTCATCCATTCCTCACGATTTTTGACAACCTCGGCTGCTGTCTCTTTTGCCAGAGCCGATATAAAATCATATTTTCTCACACAGTTCTCCTTCCTGTCATAGATACGACAAAAAGGCAGCCACATACACTACATGACTGCCTTTCCCTTACTTCCCGTTACATTCCTATTCTGTTGTACCAAAGCTGAAAGTCTTACTCTCAGCCGCTTTCTTAGGCGTAAATCTCGCCTTAACTTCCGCAACCCTCCCCTCTAATGCCTGAAACATAGCATCTACCTGTTCCTGTGTATATTCGTAGGAACCCCGATTTGCAAGATTCTCCAGTCTGCCAATAGCATCCACCGCCTTATTCATGCGGTACTCACCAATACGGATAAACTTCTCCGCCTTTGTCTCATTTTCCTTTGCCGCAGGCTCACCCTGCATTTCCTCTGCTGTCATTGTTACATTTGTTTCTTCCATGTGATTTTCCTCCATTTTTGATAAAAAAAAAGAGCGTACAGGTTTTCCCATACGCTCTGACGCTGTGTTGTTAAATTTTATTCATTACAGATAACTATCATATTCTGTCCGATATTATTTTTGATTCACTCATAACAATATTTCTCGATTCTGAGATAATCTTCCGATTTATAACCTTCACATCACTTGATGTAATTTCATAAAATTTTCCACTTCTATTTCCTGCCAACTTATTTCCTATAAATCTAATACAATATTGCGGAGTTACCGGGAAAATCATTTCAGCTTTAAATGTTCCTTCCATTTTCATTACTACACATGGTTTTGTCGATGTTATAAATGAAATTCCTTCTTCAGCCTTTAATAAATCAATAACATAATTTTGTTTAATTGAATCCATATGCTTCTGGAGTCTTTTTTTGTCACCTCGTGCAGCATCTAACAATGCCCCATAAAAACATGATTCAGGTGCTAATAGTCCCTCATTTTTCATTTCATCTAATTCAGAATCTTCACATCCCATAGATGAAAACACATCCCTAAAAATCCCCAGCGTCGGCTTAATATATTCTTCTATAACCCCCTCTAGCCTAAGATATTGGACAATAAAAAACTCTAACAAATCATCTTGATGTACTAAAGCAAAATCATCACCCGAATTTCTTTGAATTTCAATTTCCGACTTTATTACATTCCACTTAGGTTCTAATTCATTTGCAAAGTAGTTTTCTTCAATAATTTTTCCTACTTTACCAAACAAATATGTACCTAAATCATTTTTGAAAGCATCAACTGTAACATTGTTTCCATCGGAATCCTTAATTATCCATGAATCCATGCGTTCACGACAATACATAAATTTGCTATAATCTTTTATTTCAATAACTGGATAATTAGGGGCACTATCTTCAGCATAAGTATCCTCGCACTTAATACTATATGGACTATTAGATAAAAATTCTTCAATTTCATTTTGAAGCTTATATGCCAACCCTGGCATATTTTCAATATCTAAATAGTAAAAATTTTCTTCCATGAAAAATGAATGTTCCTGAGTTATCTTGTCAACGTCCTTGTAACTCTTGCTTTGTCCTTCACTATACAATTTATCTTTATAAAAGACGTAAAAACTATGTTTCGTTCCCGGAATCTTCCATGAAGCATAGTATGTCGCCGGTACTTTATGCGCTTTCATCAAATCACTCCTATACAATTTTTCATCTATACATTGCTTTATAAATTATACCATAGCAATAACCTCTTTCCTACCCCTGCTTTCCCTTCGTCGGTGGAAATTCCATCTTAAATTTATACTGTAATCCATTGATTTCTTTACCGTCCTTCGTGTAAGAAAACTCCTCTATCCTCTCTGGAATCAAATAAGCATCGTAGCTGCCTTTCTTGCCCTTCAGACCTTTTACAAGTATCTTTTTCCCTTGAAGCAGGCTCTTGACCTGTGTATCGGAAAGTGTTACCCCAAGTGCCTTGCCAACATTCATGCCACATTTCCCGGTACAATACGCTCCGAATTTTCCCTTGACTACATCAGCACCACACTTCGGGCATTTGCCTAGCACTTCTTGTCCACCCTTGCCTGTGCCAAACATGGCTTTATGTTCATCACTAACGCTGTGATAGGTCTTTACAAGATCAGTTACCATTGCTTCAATACCTGACATAAACTGTTCTGCAGCAACTTCTCCTTTGGATACAAGAGTAAGCTCATTCTCCCAGTCAGCGGTCAGTTTCGGAGATTTTACTACATCTGGAAGTATCGTGATCAGCTTCATTCCGTCCTCTGTCGGGATCATCTGCTTTTTCTCACGTTTCACAAATCCGTCTTTTACCAACTTTTCTATGATATCGGCTCTGGTGGCAGGTGTGCCAAGTCCTTTTCTCTCCACCTCATCACCCATATCCTCTGCTCCGGCTCGCTCCATTGCCGACAAAAGGGAATCTTCAGTATAATGCTTCGGTGGCTGTGTGAAATGCTCGGAAACCTTTGTCTGCTCCACTGCAATCATCATGCCCTCATGAAGCTCCGGCAGCTTCTTTTCTTCCTCTGCATCCAATTTATCCTCTGCGGTTTTATAGGAATTTTTGAAGAAATCATCAAATTCCTTCCATCCATTTTTCCATACTTCCTTACCGGATACCTTAAACACAATCTCGTTGCAGGTAAGCTCTGCCTTTGTGGAATTATAAATGTGCTTCTCCCCGGTTGCACACAGCAGACGGTTAGCACATAATGAAAGGATCTTCATTTCACTCTCAGGAATCACCTTTAAGTCCTGTTTGATGATCTCCATGGTCGGAATGATTGCATGGTGGTCTGTCACTTTCTTGCTATTCAAAATTCTTTTAATATCTGGATTAAACATGATATTCTGCTCAAATAACAGAGAATTGAAAATCGCTTCGATCACATTTTTTGCAGTACCTTCCATGTCATCGGAAAGATACTGGCTGTCTGTTCTTGGATAAGTCACTAACTTTTTCTCATAAAGGCTCTGCGTATATTCCAATGTCTGCTTGGCAGTAAAACCAAACAGACGGTTTGCATCCCTCTGGAGTGTTGTAAGGTCATAGAGCTTCGGCGGTGCTACCCACTTTTCTTCCTTTACCACGGAAGTGACAAGAGCCTGTCCGTTTTCACAGGCTCCTGCAATCCTCTCTGCTTCCGTTTTATCACTGATATGCTCTGATACCGCATCCAGACCATTTCCCATGATGTGAGCCATATAATAGGCTTCTTTCTTGAAATTCATGATTTTACTTTCACGATCCACCAGCATGGCAAGTGTCGGTGTCTGCACTCTGCCAACCTTCAATGCCTTACCGCCATATAATACCGTAAAAAGTCTTGTTCCATTGATACCCACAAGCCAGTCTGCTTCCTGCCTGCATAATGCTGAATGATACAAGTTATCATAGTCGCTGCCTGGGCGAAGATTATGGAAGCCGTCACGGATAGCACTCTCCTCCATAGAAGAAATCCATAACCGCTTCATCGGTTTTCTGCATCCTGCCATGTTGTAGGTCAGGCGGAAAATCAATTCTCCCTCCCTTCCAGCATCGGTAGCACACACGACTGCATCCACCCTGTCATCATGCATAAGTTTTTTCAAAATCTGATACTGTGCTTTCGTATCACTTTTCACTTCATGCTGCCATTCCTGTGGGATGATCGGAAGATTGTCATAACTCCATTTCTTCCATGCTTCCTCATAGCTTTCCGGCTGTACCAGTTCTACCAGATGTCCCACACACCATGATACCAGATAGTCATTGCCTTCCAAATAACCGTCCTTACGCTGTGTGGCACCAAGAACTGCCGCAATGCTCTGTGCCACACTCGGCTTCTCTGCAATTACAAGCTCCATCTCTATTCCTCCCCGTTTTCTTCATCATTATCGTTGTCACTGTTATCTTCACTGTCATTCTCGCCTGTGTCCTCTGATTCTGTATCATCGCCACCATTTAAGAATGCTTCGTCTGAATCCTGCTCGGCTTCGTCCTCATAATCATAGTCCTCGTCAAGCTCGTCCTCATCTTCATCCTCATCAATGAAGTTTTCCTTTTTCTTCTTAGACTTCACAACATATACCACTCCGATCACAGCTACCGCAGCAATGCCTATTAAAATATATGTAAAGCCGGAACCATCTGCTTTTGCGGTATCCTCTTTCGGCTCACTTGTATCTTCCGTGCTATCTTCGGTGCTGTCCTCAACACTTTCTGCTCCCTGTGTTTTATCTCCTGTGGTATCAGCATTATTGTTTGATAATGCGCTGTCTTTGGTAGGGATTGCAGATTCCAATGCCGCTGAATTTTTCGGAAGTGTCTCGCTGTTATCCGTTGTGGTATTCAGCAGGTCGTTTTCACTGACTTCTGTAAGGAAATACACCTTTTCATCTTCCCCATCACGGTCAATCACAAGATAAAATATCTTTTCTGATGCAGTCTGGATTGTGTAAAATTCCTTGCCTTTTTCTGTGGTCTGGCTGTCACTGCTCTGGTCTGCATCCTTAGAAGTATCTCCCGTACTTGGAGATTGCTTTGCTGTTGCGGAACTGCTTGAAGTTGTTCCACTGCCTGTCTGGGAAACTGTATTTCCATTCACATCCGTTTTTGTATGCTCTGTGACCTGTGCGGTTGCAGAGCTTGGCTTGGTTGCCGACGCATCCACCGGAAGCTGCTGTGCCGGATCTTTTTCACTGCTGTCCTTATTCTCCGGATCGGTGTAATACGGATTGGCTGTTTTATAGATTTCAGAGGTATTTCCTGCATTATCCATGGCAGAAATCGTGAAATACTGATACCCTGCATCGAACTGTTGCAGACGGATATTCAAGGCTCCATTCGTATGCTCTGTAAACTCATAGCCATTGACATAGATTGCCTTGATACCGGAATCCGTATCATGTGCCTGAATGCTCAAAAGACCGTCGCTGACTGCCGCATTTAAGGTAGGCTTGGTAAAATCAAAACACTTGATATAACGGTTTTTCTCGTAGTTCTTGCCCTTCTGGTCTGTGACCTGCACATAAATGGTGCTGTTCTCGGAAATCTCTATGTACATATCCTCGGTAATATCCGTCCAACTTCCATTCTGTCCGACTTTCGCCTGTACTTTCTGAATGGTAAAATTGCCGGACACTACCGTATCTTCTACCTTGACCGTTACTTTCGTGGTATCATTATGCCATCCAGACGGTGTATTGATTGTGATTTTTACACTTGGATTGATATAGGCACATTCCTTGTAATCCTTTGCACACACCTCACAATCTTCATCTACTGCATACTGACTGCATTTTTCCTTGCAGGTGCATTTTGCGGCAGGCTGTGTCTCCTCAGTTGTGCCTTCTGTGGAATTTTCAGTTGTATTCTCTGTGGACTGCTCTGTGTGATTTTCTCCACTACCGGAACTATCCTTGTTATCATTACCGGACGCTGTGCTTTCTGCACTGCTTTCCTCTGCCGCACTTTCTGTTTTCTGCTCTGCTGTATCCTCCGCATGAACCTCCACAGTATTTGCCCTGTTTGCAAAAAATGCCCCGACCGGCATACAAAAAAGTATTGCCGACAGTATCAGGGACATTAGTGCCTTAACGGATAACTTCTTCATTTTCATTGGTCGAATCCTCCTTTTCCTGTTCCCGTTTCTGTAATAAATTTCTGACTTCATCCTCACTGAGCTTATTAAGCATCTGCAATCGCTCGGATGAGATTTTATATTTTCGTATGATCTTCATGGCTTCGGCATCCTCCGCCATCTGTTTCTGCTCTGCAAGGTCTTTTTCCTTTGCCTGTAGCTGTGCTATCTGCTCTCTGACCTTTTTAAGCTGTGAATTGATTCGTTCTACTGACAAAAATAATTCCTCCCTTCGCTAATTCAATCTTCCAAAACCATAGAAATGGCTCTGCCAGTAAGAAGTATTGATTGATGTGTACTGAATTGGATCACCGCAATGCACCATCGTACCGTTTCCACAGTAGATACCAACGTGTGTAACCGGACGTCCTGCATTATAGGTTCCTGTAAAAAATATAATGTCCCCTGCCTTTGCATCTGCCGCTGATACCGGAGTACACTGGTCATAAATGCCCTGTGCTGTGGTTCTTGGCAGGTTATGTACGCCACTGTTTGAAAATACCCAGCATACAAAACCGGAACAGTCAAAACTAGCCGGAGCTGTGCCGCCAAAAGTATATGGCATTCCCAGATACCTGTTTGCTTCACGCATAAGCGTCTGTACGGTTGCATCATCATAGGATTCCGGCGGTATCACATTGCTGGTTCCTCCTCCGGTGCCGCCCGTTGTTTCTCCATAAATGGTCTGTTCTCCTGCTTCAAAATAAAATAACGGGTTATAATATTCCCCGTTATACAGACATTCGATATGAAGGTGGCTTCCGGTACTGCTTCCTGTATTTCCGCTTTTGCCTATATTGTCACCTTTTTTTACACTCTGCCCTGCGGACACATTTAAGCTGTCCATGTGGGCATATTTTGTGGTATATCCCTTACTGTCCGTAATCACCACATAATTTCCATAATAGGAATCGTAAGTTGCTTCTGTTACCGTTCCATCATGTGCCGCATATACAAACGTTCCTGTCGGCACCGCTATGTCCACACCCCTGTGAAGCTCCTCGGCTCCTGTGTTTGGATTTTTCCGGTAGCCATAATAACTGCTGATATAGTAATACCAGTAATAATCAACCGGAGAAGCAAAGACCTGTAAACCTCCCTTTGTCTCCGTATAGGCTCCAAAGATTTCCGTCTGCTCACTATTCATGCGTCCTGCAACAATGCTTTCCAACGGTGTGACCGCAAGTGTGACACGCAGGATTGTGACGGTATATTCTTCTTCCTCGTCGTACTCATATTCCTCTGTGCTAGTGCTTCCATCTGCATTTGTAACTGTTCTGGTTCCGGTCTTTGTGACCGTCCTCGTGCGAGTTTCCTCCACTTCCTCGGTAGTAAGGGAATACATAGTATCAAATAATTCCTGAATCTCACTCTCTATCCCTGCGGCAGTAAATTCCGTATGGACTGCGGAAAGATAACTGATCAGTGTGTACGGATCATGCCCGATTGCCCCAAGGTTATAATCGTATTCATCATATCCCGGATAATCAGTTTCAATCCGGTCAATCTTATTTTGCAGCTCCATTTCCTTTTCTGTAAAAGATAAATCTGCCGCATCAATCTCTGCCGGAAGGCTAAGATATGTGCTTGCCATTGTTGTTGTCACAGTTCCGGTAAACATGGAACCACAGCTTGATAATGCCGACATGATCATGATTAGCAGAAGTGCAAAAATACCGACTGTGATAATGAGTGTTCTATTTTTCGTGACAATTTCCTGTAACTTCTTTGCAATCCCGATTGCGGTATTTGCTGTTTTGGCAAATGCTTCCTTTGCAGTCTTGGCTTCTGCTCCTGCCCGCCTTGCTTTGGCATACTCACGCTTGATACGCTGTTTCTGTAACTGCCTTTGCAACTGCTTCTTTGGACTGTTACCCTTTAAGTGCAGATTTTCTCTGATAAATTTTTCATACTCCAGCTTCATATCCGCTGTGACCTGCTTTTTCTGCAATCGCTCCAATCGGTCACGCTTTCTCTGTGCCTTGCTCTTGCGGTGATACTTCATATAGTGGTAAATATCCTCGGCACGCTGTTCCGTCTTGTGTGCGCCCTCCACAGCAGAATTGTCCTTTTCTGTCTCTGCAATCTTACGATGCACAAAATACATATTTTCGGTCTGGAACTTGTGAACCGCAGCTTTCCCAAGTCCGTCAGGCTTAAATGGCTTCTCGACATCTACCGGAACCACCACATACTTTGCTTTTCCGGTCTGTTCATCAAAGACACGCTTCATCGCATACTGCCGCTTTTTCGGCATCTTATCCTTTGCCTTCTGTAACTTCCGGCGGTTCTTTTCTGACTTATCAAAAGCCTTCTGTACTTTTTTGTCGGTAAATTCTTCCGCCTGCTCCTGCGAAAATGTGGCATCCTTTGTCTGGAAATCTCCATAATCGGACTGCTTTGTATTTTCTGACTTTGCACGCTCTCTATGTGCGTGTTCTTTCTGCACACGCCTTTTGTGATATTTTCCTTTTTCCTCAGACCGTTGGTAGGTATCCCTGACATGAACCTTGTTTTCAATCATGCTGTCAGAAGATGTTTCAAAATCACTCTGCTCGTCCTGCATAAAGCTGTTTTCCTTTAAGAATGTCTTTTCCGCTTCGGCTTCCGACTTCTGGACATTGTGACCAGAAGTGTCCTGTTGTTGCTGTCGGTAATATTTTTTCTTATTATTTTTCCTGTATTCTGTCCCAGTATTAAACTCTGACTTCTGGACGCTGTGACCAGAAGTTGCTTTTCCTGTACGACTGCCATGGTTCGCATCCCTTGGCAGATTGCTCACAGGCTTCTCGCTGGCACTAAACTGGTTTTCCACAGAAAAGGTGTTGTCCTGCCTGTGTTCTATATGTTTTACTCCAGTCACTTCCTTATCTTTGGAAAATGTCTCTTTTTCAAATGCCTTTACTGCCTGCTTCTTCTGTCTTTTTTCTGCCATTTTATACTGCGTCCTCCTTCTGCACCGATTCCTCCGGCTTGGTATTCATAATTCTGTAAGTCTTGGTGTCTGTCGGATATTTGTCTACAAATGGAATTACCACATTGTCAAACAGTATCAGACCACTTCCCGGCTCGGAGTTGGTGACATAGGAAAGCTGCTTATCAGAAAGTCCCAGCTTATCAGCGAGAATTGCCTGATCTTTGGCATTCTGATTTAACAGATACACAAAATCGCTGTTACCCAAAATACCTTCAATCTCCTCAGAACGAAGAAAATCGCCCACGTTCTGCGTCAAACCTGTCGGAATACCGCCCCATTTTCTGAAACGCTTCCAGATTTCCACAGAGTAGATAGCTGTCTGCTTTTCCTTCAGAAGAAGGTGGAACTCATCACAGTAATAACGGGTAGCAATCTTTCGCTCCCTGTTCTGCGATACCCTGTTCCATACCGCATCCTGCACGATTAACATACCCAGCTCTTTCAACTGGTTTCCCAAATCTCTGATGTCAAAGCACATGATACGATTGCCGCTGTCTACGTTGGTATGGTGGTTGAAGTAATTCTGTGAACCATGCACATACAGCACAAGGCTGTTTGCGATACGCTCTGCCTTTGGATTTTTGTGTGCTAACAGGGCATCATATAAATCCTCCAACAGCGGCATATTTTCCGGCACCGGATTTTCAAAATACTTGTCATAAATATGACGGATACATTCGTCAATGATGCCTTTCTCATCGTTCTCCAGACCGTCCTTGCCACCTGCGATCAGGTCACATAATGTTATGATAAAATCGGATTTCAGCTTTAACGCTTCCTTATCCCCCTTATGGCTCAACTGAATATCCATAGGGTTCAGATAGTCTTTGGAATTGGTGGCAAGTTTTACCACCTGTCCATGAAGTGCAGCTACAAGTGCAAAATACTCTCCCTCCGGATCGCAGATGATAATATCGTCCTTTGTGATAAGGAAACAGCTTAAAATTTCTCGCTTTGCACTGAAACTCTTACCACTTCCCGGTGTTCCAAGGATAACCCCGTTTGGTGTACGGAGCCTTTTGCGGTCTGCCATGATCATGTTGTTGCTGAGTGCATTTAATCCGTAATAGATTGCCGGAGCAGGCATAAATAATTCCTGTGTGCAGAATGGTACTAAGATTGCGGTACTCTTTGTGGAAAGGATACGCTCAATTCCGGTTTCATTGCACCCAATCGGTGCAGATGCCATAAGGCCCTGCTCCTGTAAATACTGTAAACATCTGAGGTCACAGTTTGCCTGCTGAATAATACCGGACACCCTCTGCATTAAGCTCTCCAATTCCCGCTTGGTTCTACCATAACAGGTAATAAGGAATGTCATATTGATCATCTTCTGATTGCTCGTATTCAAATCGTCCAGAAATTCCAGCGTATCCTTTTCATAGGTCACAATATCCGTTGGAAGAATATCCATATCGTAACCGCTTCGGACTGCCTTTTTCTGCTCCTCAATCTTCATCTTCTGGATATTGGAAATGACCGCTTTTAACTTCTTGATTGCCTTTACCGGATCTTCCGTCTGCATGTGCATGGAAATCGTAAGATTAGCATCAATATCCAGAAGATGCTTGATCAGCTCGTCCGTAAACTTCGGTGCGATAATATCCAGATAGGACACACAGCCATACATATTCCCTGACTTAAAGCGGTTCGGATAGCGGAAATCAAATCCCGGCGGTGCAATATAGTCCTTGACCGACTTACCGGATTCTGCCAAATCCTTAAATGAAAAACGGAAAGGCTCCATGGTATCCTGATTAAAATATTCATGCAGGATGCGCAGTCTTTCCTTTCCGTCCAGTCCCCTCGCAAGGGTTCCTATGTTGTTTAAGTTCCGTATTACATCTTTTTCAATGTTGTTAAGGCGGCTCTTGGCTTCCTTGTAGCCGTTGCTTTCTACACCAAAAATCAGATATTTTGATTTGATGATACCGTTGTTGCCCTTTGCCGCCTGCTTCTTTAACATCTCCGTGTATTCCTCACGGATGTCGTTAAAATCATCCTCCTGCCACGGAATGTCAAACTGTTCTGTAAGCATCTGCTCGTTGACCTGCCTGTTGAAAAGCACCAGTTCAAACCTCACAGACGGATCAAAATAATTGATAAGCTTGCTGTACTGTGCCAGTATGTCCGCCTGGTCATCCACTTCCAGAAGCTCATAGTTTATATCAAAAAATTCCACCATCTTTGTATAATAACGGTGGCTGACCTGACAGATACCGTCACGGAACATCTTTTCAAAAGTGATCGTCCTTTGTGCGGTAGTCGGCTTTTCTTTCTCAATGCTCTTTCCCGATAAAATATGCTTTAACTGTATAAGACGCTTCTTTTCTGAAAAGGTAAGACCGCCACTTTTACTGTTGTTCCTGCTATTGCCTTTATAACTGCTTTTTCTGCGGCTTTCCGATTCTGCCTTTTGCTTTTTCTTCAAGATAACGAACCTCCCTTCGTAATTTTTCTTTTTCTTCCAACTGCTTGTATAAGTTCTCTGACCGGTATGGTCTTATGCCCGGTGTGAGTATCTTCTGCCGGAGCATAAAATACAAAATCTTCTCCGCCGGAAACCCGTTTTTCTCATACATCGCAAAAAAGAAGAACGGAAGCATTGCTCCCATCATAAGAAGTGATGCGGCTGATGTTCCGATCAGTCCCTTGGTTAAAAAATACAAGGGTATCCCGGCTACTGCCGCACCGCTGAAACAGATGATCTGTCTCTTTGTCAAGTTCAGTGCCACTTTTGTCTTGATACCGGACAAATCTTTTGGCACCTGCACAGATATTGCCATGTCGTTCCTCCCTTAGTGCGCATTCCAGATAGATTTTGACAGCGAACCTGTCTTAAACAGGGAAAAACATAAAATCACAGTATATGCTGCCACCGACCAGAGTGCCGTATGCAGGTTGTCGGCTACTGCCACACCTGCCACCAGCACCGCATAGATTGCGACGCACACCATCATAAAAAATCCCTGAAATGCCAATGCACAAAGTCCCTTAAAATAATTAGTTCCTATCGTTCCCCATTCCCGGTTGGTTACGGTTGCACAGGGAACAGGTGCTACTGATACATAAAGATATATTTCAATCATTCGCCCATAAAGAATGACGGTGATAAGGACTGACATGATTTTCATACATAAACTGACGATCATGGTCTCCATCCCCAGTCCTAACAGCTCGCCTATGCTCATCTCCGAAAACTGCTCATTGAACATCGTCTGCAGCGTACTTGAAACATCAATACTGGTACTTCCGGTAATCGCTGATGCGGCAGAATTTACGATATGGCTTCCCACATCAAATACTGCCATTACAATGTCAAAAGTCTTGCTAAGAAGCATGACTGCAATACACGCTTTCATAAAAAAGCGGATAAAAATGGCTGTATTGAAGTCATGCAGGTTATTTTTGTCAATGACCATGGAAATAAGCTCATAGACGAGTACAAAGCTGATGATCATTCCCGCTATGGGAATCATCACGTTGTCGGACAGGGTTTTTATCATGTCAAAAATACCGGAGTTCCAAGTGCTGGGAGTTTTGCTGACCTCCCCTGCAATCGTGCCTACCTTGTCATTGACATCGGTAAACATGGTTTCAAAGTTTGTCAGCACCCATCCCTGCAACAGTTCCTTTATGAATTCAGTAATCTTATCAATGATCCCGCCCATGAATTATGAGAACAGTGTGGTAAGCTGTGGGATTACCGTCTGTGCCACAATGATGATGCCACCGCCACTCATAAGCTGTTTTATCCCCAATTAGGTGTAAAACTCTGCTCGATGGCGGGCGGCGGCGTAC
>OKUN01000537.1_pt1 | contig 20427 bp, 15 predicted proteins | sample 1606581 | NCBI WGS metagenome assembly OKUN01 (sample SAMEA3882509, study PRJEB24775) | human gut metagenome | biome: human-associated habitat; feature: intestine environment; material: feces | place: Netherlands | collected 2009/2010
CGGGCCCTTCGGCATGAAGACTTTCCGCGTGAAACTCGCCAGGCCCGTCCGGGCGCTCACGCCCGCCGCGGAGGCGGCTGTGGAGCTGCCTTACAACGTCAAGACGGCCTCTTACAACCCGTTCCGCTCGGACTCCAACTTCGACGGCAAGGGCAACTCCTACGCCGCCGAGCTGATGCCGTCCCGCATCGTGTACGGGGGTGTCGGCTTCGAGATCGGGGATCCCGCCGCGCAGAACGGTGTCAAATGCCGCCGCGACACCATCGACTTGCCCCGCGGGCGCTACGGCAAGCTCTACCTGCTGGCCGCCACGCAGGCCGTATTCACCGTCGACGGAAAGGAGCACACGGCACTGGTACCCTATTATGGCGGCTTCATCGGACAGTGGGGCCATACGGGGCATACCGAGCCCTACCTCAAGGATGCGCAGGTGGCCTTCGTGGGCACGCACAAGCATGATATGATCCGTAACGAGGACAGACCCTACGAATTCACCTACATGTTCCGCATCGGCCTCGACATCCCCGAGGGGGCGCGGCAGCTGGTACTGCCCGACGACCCGCGCATCGTGGTGTTCGCGGCGACGGTGGCCGAAGATCCTGCCGGAGGTATCGGCGCGGCCTGCGATCTGCTGCGCGTGCAGCTGCCCGTGAAAGGCGCCGACGCCTCGCAGGCCGGGCGCAGGAACCTGCTCTATGGCAAACCCGTCGTGGAAAGGTCGGGGGAGGTCAACGCCTCCGAGAGGGCCGAGTACGCCACCGACGAGGATGTGTCCACCAAGTGGTGCGATTACAGCGATGCCAAACCCAAACTGCTGGGGGTAGACCTCGGCCGGGAGACCACGATCCGGGGATGGTATGTCATGCATGCTGCGCTCGAATCCCTGGACTACATCACAAAGGAGTATTCGCTGCAGGTGCGCCAAAGCCCCGGCGAGGAGTGGAAAACGGTGGACACGGTCTATGACAACACGGCTTTCGAAACCGACAGGATCCTTCCAGAACCCATAATCGCCCGATACGTGAGGCTCGTGGTCTCAAAACCTGACCAAAGCGAAGGAAATACCGCCAGAATCTATGAGTTCGAGGTGTATTAACGGATGACGGTAAGATTGCGCGGGGCGGAGGCTGTAAAGGCTCCGCCCCTGCTTTTTCCGGGCGGAACACCGGATCCCGCTTCCGGCAACTTCTCTTCCGGGAATCTATGCCCCGGAAATCCGGCATATGGGGCGCTTGCCGGATTCCGATAAGTCCGTCCGATCAAAATATAGGCTAAAAATCAATTTATCCGCCTGCCGTTTTGAAAATAAGGTGCAATTTTGTAATCCAGAAAAAACGGTTCCCGATGCAAGGCCTGCGTCCGATTATTTCAGCGTATACGCGACCACGATCGGTTGTCGCTTTCATCGGAGCACTCCAGCAGGCTTTTGATCTTGGGGTTCATGTTTTTCCTGTATTCTTCGGGGATTTGCGGCGAACAGGTGCCGAAAAAGGTATCGCCGTAGACGGCTATCGGTTGTCGGATAATTTCATGGACAATTGCATCTTCATACACATTGGCAGTATCCCATGCAAACACTATGTCGGTTCTTTTATCCCAAAATAAGGTCTGGGGGTAATATATTTATCCCATTTATGAGCAATTTCAAAAGAAGCATAATTTCCCCCATCAAGAAATTTACCCGCATATCTTGTGTAGTCTTTCTGCTTGATTAACTTATCTACTTCCTGAGGGGGTATTTTTTGGTTATAAAGATTCCATATGCTCTTCTTTTGGCGGATCACATATTTGGGTGATACGATGGATACAGACATAAATTGGTAAACAGTATCGGAGTAGACCGGAGTAAACAAAAGCTTTCCATCGCAGTCATAAGTAAAGCTATTGTTAATAAAATTATCATTCTGAAGTGGCGTTGGTTCGAAGCCCTTGTAAAGAATGGAGTCTTTGTCGGAAACGAGAATCGCCCAATTCTCATGGTCGTTAAAATCCTGTCCTGGGATTTGATAATTTATATACAAACTGTCGATATGCGCCAAATAGCAATTTGCTACTCCTTTTTTCCCGGTGTAGGAATGCTCCGTCATCGGCGGAGAAATAAAGATAGGAACGGGCCAGTGCGTCATTTACAAGTATTTCATTCCGGATGGTGTCGACCTGCATATCTCTGATGCTCTGATATTCTTTCGGCCCCCGGCCTTTGTTCTTGATGCGGAACAACAGGTTGCCCGTTTTGTCGAATACGAAGATCTGCTGTGCGGTATAGCAGTCCAATATATAGATTTTGTCTTTTGTAACGATCATTTTGTCTATTACGCCGATGGGTTCGGATGAATCCAGTTTTATATACTCGATCGATTTGACCCTATCGAGCATTTCATCCATGCCGATAATTCTGGCATTATCGGCCCGAATCGGGTGCGGAGTGCCGTGGGTGATTTTAATAGTTCTCGTGTCGGACAGTTCTAATGCCATGCTATTGCTCGGTGGCTGGGTGCTGCAAGCACAGAACAGGATAGAGGTTAAAACAGCTACGGTTAATTGTTTAATATTTGAATGTCAAAGTCCTCTTTAGTTATTCTGGGGTCAAAGGTAACTTCGTCGATTAGTTCTTGTGGTTTTATCTGTACTTCCAAATATGAAGGATCACCATTGGTGTATAAGAATACGAACCTAAATTTCTGCTCATGACTGAATTCTTCCCGTTTTTCAAAAAGAGTTTTATCGCAAGCATCCCAATACTCCTTCGTATTTTTTAATTGAAGACTCTGCAGATTACGATCAATAACGGTCTGATTGATATATTTTACTGGGCCGATATGGCCGCGATTGAAGCTTTCTGCTGTGGTTTTAATTCTTACACCAATTTCACAGCTGTCTACGGTATCATTGGCCTGTCCTCTGCTAATCTTTGAGTATATGCGCCACATAGCATCGGACTCTGGGAGCGTTGTCCAACATTGCCCGTATAGGGGAAGCACTATCTTACTTATTCGCAGTCCAAATCTATCCAACAACGGGCACTTGAGCAGGTAATTTTCATAGGGGTCTTCCCATTTACAGATATTGCTTATCCGGTACAGACCTGTTCTAACCCAATCCAAAAAATGCTGGTACTGCATGTATCTAAAAACAGGCATATTCGGTGCATATTTTCCCCATTGGTGTTAATTGGCTCATTGTTAGTCTTTATTGGATTTGTAATTGGATGCTTTCTTGAAGATTTTCCCACGTATTCTTAATAATCGTATTTGATTATCGAGTCTGCGGATAAAGAACATCATCAAGATACATCCTCCCCCGAATAGTATACTGCTAAATATAAAATATGTATCTTCGTTGAAATAATAGAGTAAAATACTGGCTGCACAAATAGCAAAAAATAATATTGCCACAATAATGCTCAACAACTTATTGAGCCATGCTTTTCGCTGCTGAATATTTCCTTTACGTAACGCAGTACTCACCACAAGCAGTACAATACCTAAAATTAACGCGACAACGAACAAGATAACCCCAGTATAATATATTGCTGCTATATGATTGATCGTAAGGCATAAAGACGAAACGCCTAATGCCACTGTAAGCCATAATTTAATATTTTCTATCCGGGTCGCTCGGGTGTATTCGGGTTCAAGATATTCTTCTACTTCCAACAGTATTTTATCAGGCATGGTAAGTTCGTCCGATATTTCGTTAAGTTGTTCAAGCAGTATCTTGTGGCTGTCGTAGGCTTTTTGCAGGGCAGACTGGCTGTAGTTTATTCTATCCAGCAGGGCTATTCGAGCTGCTTCGGGTGCTAATTTTGAACCGTTCATATTTGATATTGATGCTTATTATTTTGCATATTGATGATTTTACTTTTTTATAAATTTAGAATTAAAATATTATTGCCGATGGTGTCTGATTTTTGGATATGCTAAAATCGAAATTTTGGGTGCCGGTTTCATTCCGATGCCAGTATGAAAAAATGGCTTAAGCGATGTGGAATTAAAGTGATGTAACGACTTGATTTATAGGGTTGTTGCATTTTTTTGTATAGGAGAATAGGTGACGAGATGGTAACGGTTTATTTTCAGTCTATTGCACTCAAATACCGCATTTCAAATAACCTATCTGCAAGATACGAAAAGTTTTTGGGATTGGCAAATCAAACAATGCGTCGAAAACCTTCTATGATTTACTTTTGTGTACGTTTAAGTTCAAACGCAAGTAGAAAGGGCCTTACGTCGTGTATGTCCCGTCCGGGCCAGACTGCGTTAAGGCGAAACCTGCTCCGCGATAATCAAAAACGGTGCAGAGAGGTTCTGCACCGCACTGATCGGAAACGAGGGTGTGTTTCCGGGGATCACTCTTTCGCTCCGCCGTCGATGGCGAAAGCCAATACGATTACCATCTTCTCGTCCACCTTGTGGAGGTTCGAGGGTCTGCGTCTCGCTTTCCGGCAAACTCTTCGAAATTGCTCTTGGCGACGCCGGAAACAGGGCATGCCCGGTCATCGGGACTCTCTTCGAAAGGCGTTCCGGGGGGTGGAAATCCTGCCGACGCCGTATACCGATAATATATAGGCGAAATCATCCGTCCCCTCTTTTGCAAAGCGGTTCTGGGGCCGTTTTTGTTGCCGAACGGGCCGTTTCAGTCACTCCGTATCGAAAAACTATTTCACCGCAAACTACTCAATTATTATTTTTATCACTATCTTTGTCGAAGATAGGAATCATTGACGGTTTCCTGTCCGACAAAAGCATTCGGGAAATTGGAAAATTCATTAAATACAACATTATCAGTGACTTCCATTCTGATTTTTATCGGGGGGGGGAATTTTTGATGGGCGAATCCTGAATCGGGTTTGCCGGTATTTTCGTGTACCGGGCAGACGGGACTTCAAATGGCAGACGTCAAGACAGACAGCATTTCCTCCACGGAATTCGGAAAGTTGTTTTTCGAATTCAAGCCCCGTTTTATCGCCCTGGCATACCGCTATGTCCGCGATCGGGAAACCGCTGAAGATCTGGTGTCGGACAGTTTCATGACTTTTTGGGAAATGCATGAAAACCTGCCGGCGGACACCAATGTGCCGGCTTATATCCTCACCTCGGTCAAAAACCGTTGCCTGAACTACCTCAACGCCCAAATTCGCCACCGCAGGGCGGAGCAGGACATGCATTCGACGCTGACGCGCCGGCTTCAGGCCGATGTGCGCTCACTGTCGGCATGCGATCCTGACCTGCTCTTCTCCGAAGAGATCCGCGCAATCCTGAAACAGGCAGTCCGTAAGATGCCGAAAATGACTCGCAACGTATTCCTGTTAAGCCGGATCAGGAATATGACGTACAGCGAGATCGCCGCTGAACTGGGAATTTCCGTCAGCCATGTCAATTTCGAAATCCGTCGGGCGCTCAACCTTATGCGTTTCGAACTGAAGGATTACCTCCCGGCCGTACTGATCACCCTGATACTCTCGTCTCGGTGGTAAAATAGCGCTCCGCAGGGCTGCCCGGAGTGCGTTCCGATCTTTGTCTGAAAAAAATTGCATTTTTTACTACTTACCCCGTCCGTGTGTTTGTTATAACTATATAACACGAACACATGGACGATCTTTTATTGCAGAAATACTTGAGAAACGAGACCTCGGAGGAAGAACTCGCCGAGGTACTCGACTGGTTGGACGCGTCAACGGAAAACCAGCGGTATCTCGATCGGCTCGATTATATTTCCAATCTCAATATTCTGGCCGGAGAGGCGCAGCCCCGTGTCAGCAGACGCACTGTTTCGCTCTGGAAGAGGACGGCTTAATGGAGTGCCGCGGCCGCAGCCGCGCTGCTTGTATGCGCCGGGGTGAGCCACTATCTGGCCGACAGGATTCTCGAATACCGTACCCGGGACATGATGGCCATTACCGCGCCCAACGGGCAGAGCATGTCCGTCACCTTGAGCGACGGGACGACCGTATGGCTCAATTCGGGCGCCAAATTGGAATACCCTTCGATCTTTTCCAGAAAGACACGCCGGGTCAAGATTTCGGGCGAGGCCATGTTTGAGGTGAAGCACGATGCCAGCCGTCCGTTCATCGTGGAAACATTCGCCTGCGATGCTGAGGTGCTGGGTACGAAATTCAACATCCTGGCCGATGCCCGAACCGCCGATTTCTCGGCTGCGCTGCTCGAAGGACGGCTGAAAATCTTGAACCGCCTCGGCGGCGGCGAATCCTTCATTCTCTCCCCCAACGAGCAGATCGACCTGGTCGACGGACATCTCAAACTCAACCGGATAACCGATCCGGACGACTTCCGCTGGGTCGATGGGCTGATGAACCTGAACACGCTGTCGTTCGGGGAGGTGATCCGCAAATTCGAGAACTATTACGGTGTCCGGATCACGATCGACAATCCCGAGGATATGCCCGTGCTCAAGTACCACGGCAAAATCCGCGTGTCGGACGGTGTGGATCATGCGCTGAAGTTGCTCCAGATCACCAATAACTTCTCCTTTACGCGCGACGACGAGACGAACACGATACACATAAAAATAACAAAAATCTAAACCGACTCTATGGAATAAACCGACTTCTGCCTCAAGACACTTTTATGCTGCACCGCCGACGCGCTCGGGCACGCTCGTGTCCGCCGGCGGGAGATAAACAGTGATTCGATTGCTAACCTATTGATCTTAAATCAGCAAACTTATGAAAAATTTAAGTATTAGGCAGATAAAATGCCTGATTACTCTAATTCTCTCCGTGTTCCTGTGCGGTGTGCCTGCTGTGGCTCAAACGCAGAAAATCGCGGTGAAGCTCGACATGACGAAGGTTCCGATGAAGGTCGTCATGAACGAAATCGAAAAGCAGACCAAGTATCTTTTTCTTTATACGGACGAAATCGACACGGAACGCATTGTCTCGATCAAGGCCGATTCCAAGCCTCTCAACGAGGTGCTGCCGCTGTTGTTCAAGGACACGGACATCACCTATGAGATCACGGTTCCCAACATCGTGCTGTCGAAGCGCGTCTCCGCTGCAAGGCCGTCGGCCATCTCGGGCGTGGTGAAGGATTCCGGCGGTTTGGGCATTATCGGAGCCACCGTTCTGATCAAGGGGACGACCGTCGGAACGACCACCGGTATCGACGGAGACTTTACCCTGACGCTCCCCGCCTCGGTCGACAACCCCGAACTGTCGGTCAGTTTCATCGGCTACGAAACCCGTGTCGTGCCCATCGGCTCGCGCACGACTTTCGACATCACACTGTCCAATTCGTCCATCGAGGTCGAGCAGGTCGTTGTTACGGCCCTGGGCATTAAACGTGCCGAGAAGGCGCTGTCGTACAACGTACAGCAGGTGGATGCTGATGCCGTCATCGCTAACAAGGATGTCAACTTCATCAACTCGCTCAACGGTAAAGTTGCCGGCGTGAACATCAACGCCTCGTCGGCCGGCATGGGCGGAGCCTCGAAGGTTGTCATGCGAGGCACGAAATCCATTTCACAGTCTTCGAATGCTCTTTATGTAATCGACGGCGTGCCGATGTTTACCAAGGCGATGGACGGCGGCACGGAGTTCGCGTCGCAGGGTACGACCGATCCCATCGCCGACATCAACCCCGAGGACATCGAGTCGATTTCGGTGCTGACAGGTGCCGCGGCCGCGGCATTGTATGGCTCGGACGCCGCCAACGGTGCCATCGTCGTCACGACTAAGAAGGGACAGGTCGGACAGCTCTCCGTCACCGCGACGGCCGGTGTTGAGATCATGAGCCCGCTGGTGCTGCCTGAGTTCCAGAACCGTTATGGCACGGGCAACCTTACTACGCCGATCAACGTGGCCAGTTACAGCTGGGGCAAGCGGCTCAACCGCGCCAACCGATACGGCTACGATCCCCGCGAAGACTATTTCCGTGCTGGCGTAGTCAATTCCGAGAGCGTTTCGCTTTCGACCGGAACGGAGAAGAATCAGACCTATTTCTCAGCCGCGGCCATCAATTCCGACGGTATCGTGCCCAACAACAGCTATGACCGCTACAACTTCACTTTCCGCAACACCACCTCTTTTCTGAACGACAAGATGAGACTGGACGTAGGAGCCAGTTACGTACTGCAGGAAGACTGCAACATGATCAATCAGGGAACCTACAACAACCCTCTGACGGGAGCCTACCTCTTCCCGCGCGGCGATGACTGGGCGGATATCGAAATGTACGAGCGCTACGATCCCATAGACAAGATTTCGAAACAGTACTGGCCGATGGGTGACGGCTCCATCACCATGCAGAACCCCTACTGGGCGAACTACCGCAACCTGCGCGAGAACCGTAAGGATCGTTACATGCTCAACGCGGCGCTGTCGTACGACATCCTCGACTGGCTGAATGTCTCGGGTCGCATCCGTCTCGACAACTCGCACAACACCTATACCGAAAAGATGTATGCGTCGTCGAACGTGCAGCTCACCGAGCAGTCTGCCAACGGCCTTTACGGCGTCACCAAGACGATGGATCGTCAGGTTTACGGCGACGCCCTGCTCAATATCAACAAAACGTTCGGTGACGACTGGTCGTTGCAGGCCAACATCGGCGCTTCGTTCTCGGATATGAAGAACGACGCTCTGAAGATCCGCGGTCCCATCGCCGACGGTACGTCGGGCGAGAAGCAGGGGCTGGCCAACGTTTTCAACATTCAGAACCTAAGCAACTCGACCAAGACCGTCCGCAAGCAGGAGGGCTGGCGCGAACAGACGCAGTCGATCTTCGCTTCGGCCGAGGTGGGCTACAAGGGCACCTACTACCTGACCCTCACGGGCCGCAACGACTGGCCGTCGCAGCTGGCGGGTCCGCATTCGAATGCCAAGTCGTTCTTCTATCCTTCGGTCGGACTTTCGGTCGTGTTGTCGCAGCTCATTCCTAACATGCCCGAAAATCTCTCCTATATCAAGTTGCGCGGTTCGTTCGCCTCGGTGGGCGTCGCCTTCGAACGCTACATTGCCAACCCGCTCTATTCGTGGAACGAAAGCGGCCTGTCGTGGAACACGCAGACGCAGTATCCCGCCTACCACCTCAAGCCCGAGCGCACCAAGTCGTTCGAGGTGGGGTTGACGATGCGCTTCCTCAAGCACTTTAACCTCGATTTCACCTACTACAATTCGCATACGTCGAACCAGACCTTCGACCCGCAGATCTCGGGCGGCACGGGTTTCTCCAAGATCATCATCCAGTCGGGTAATGTCCGCAACCAGGGTATCGAATTGGCATTGGGCTACCGGAATACCTGGCGCGACTTCACGTGGGATACCAACTACACCTTGTCGACCAACCAGAATAAAATCGTCTCACTGGCCAACAACGTTATCAACTACGCCACGGGTGAGCGCTTCTCGATCGACCGGCTCAATATGGGCGGTCTGGGCGACGCGCTGTTCCTGTTGCAGGAGGGGGGTACGCTGGGTGATCTCTACTCCCGCCGCGATTTGCGCTACGACGAGAACAACGCCATTTACATCGACGAGAACGGAAATGTGGCTACGGAGACGATTCAGGATGTAAAAAAATACGTCAAGCTGGGCAGCGTGCTGCCCGACGCCAACATGTCGTGGCGCAACGACTTCCGGTGGAAGAACCTGAACTTCGGTTTTATGGTTGCGGCCCGTTTGGGCGGCATCGTCTATTCGCGTACGCAGGCTATGCTCGACCAGTACGGCGTGTCAGAGGCTACGGCCGCGGCGCGCGATGCCGGAGGTGTGACGCTCAACGGCGGCGACGTGGTGGATGCCTACACCTGGTATTCGGCCATCGCGGGCGGCAATTCCATCCCGCAGTTCTACACCTATTCGGCTACGAACGTGCGCTTGCAGGAGGCTTCAATCGGCTACACGATTCCCCGCGAAGTGCTGCGCAACGTCTGCGAGATCACGGTTTCGATCGTGGGCCGCAACTTGTGGATGCTCTACAACAAGGCTCCGTTCGATCCGGAAAGCATCGCGACGACGGGCAACTACTATCAAGGTATCGACTACTTCATGATGCCGTCATTGCGCAACGTGGGATTCAATCTCCGTTTCAAATTCTAAAACAGCGACACGATGAAAGACAAAATGATAAAAGCGGCGCTCTCCTTCGCAGTCTTGTGCGGGTTGGGCGCATGCACCAAGAATTACCTCGACATCAACAGCAATCCCTATGAGGTGGACAAGGAGCAGATGGAGGCCAAGGACTACGCCATCGCCTCGGGACTCTCTGCCATGTTCGGTACCGTCGTCTCGACGGATGTCAATACGGCGCAGTTCACTGACTGTCTGCTAGGCAGTACGCAGGGCGGTTATTACGCTGATGCGAACAACGGCTGGACGAACACCATTTCCAAATACAACCCGACCGACAACTGGACGAACGTGTTCATGTACAGCGACAAAGTCATCCCGCAGCTGTACAGCAACATGTCGAACGTAGAGGGTATTTCGGAGGATCCGCTCGTTCTGGCCATCCTCAAGATTGTGAAGGTCTGCGTCCTGAACCGTGTGACGGACACCTATGGGCCGATTCCTTATTCCGAGATCGGAAGCACCGGTAAGATCCAGGTGGCCTACGATGACCAGCCCAAGGTCTATTCGCAGATGTTCGATGAATTGGACGAGGCGATCGCCCTGTTGGACGAGAACATCGACCGGAGTATCACGAGTACGACCGACCAGGTCTTCGACGGCACAGCCGTGAAATGGTGCCGTTTTGCCAACTCGATGAAGCTGCGGCTGGCCATGCGGGTGGTATACACCGATTTCGTAAGCTCGAAGGGCCTCTCTCCGCAGCAGTTGGGCGAACAGGCCGTGGCGCACTCTGTCGGTGTCATGCAGTCGAACGCAGACAATGCGCAGCTTTCGTCCCTGGCCTTCGGCAAGGACGGCAATCCGCTCTATACGGCATGCATGTACAACTCCCCAGCTGGGTCGGTGACGGGCGGCGATTCGCATGCTGCAGCTGACATCATCTGCTACATGAACGGTTATGAGGATCCACGCCGCGAGAAATATTTCAGCAAGGCGCAGTTCTCCGGGGACAACGCTCCTGAGTATGTGGGCATGCGTCGTGGTATCGCCATTCCAGCGCTCAGCACTGTGGGGCTGCTCTATTCAGGCGTCAACTTCGTAGACGGCATGGCTACTCCGTTGCAGTGGATGAATGCCGCCGAGGTGGCCTTCCTGAAGGCGGAAGCCGTCGGCGTGTTCGGCTGGAACATGGGTGGCAGCGCCAAGACCTTCTACGAGCAGGGCGTCCGCCTCTCGTTCGAACAGTGGGGTGTTGCGGGCGTCGACGAATACCTTGCCGGCACCACTCTTCCGGAATCCTACACCGACCCCAACGGCGGTGCAACCTCCTATTCTACACAGCTCTCCCAGCTGGGGGTGGCTTGGAACGACGGCGCCTCGAAGGAGGAGATGCAGGAGCGCATCATCATCCAGAAGTGGATCGCCAACTTCCATCTTGGCAACGAGGCGTGGGCTGATTTCCGCCGTACAGGCTTCCCGCACCTGATTCCGGCCATGGAGTCCGCCGTGGGCAATAACTCGCAGGGCATCCGGAACCTTACGCTCGGCGCCCGTCGCATGTCCTATCCTGCGGACGAGGCGACCAACAACCCGGAGAACTACGCCAAAGCCGTGGAGATGCTTGGTGGCTCCGACAACATGGCGACCCGCATGTGGTGGGACTGCAATCCGGCCGTCAAATAATCGCACACGCCGTTTAACCCATTAAAACGAAATTTGACATGAAGCGCATATTTATTCCGTTTTTCGCCACGGCGGCCCTACTGGCCTCGTGCAGCGACTGGACGGAAGTCGAACACAGAGATCTTTTGCCGCAGATGAATCAGAGCGATCCGGTTTTTCTGGCATCGCTCCGGGATTTCAAGGCCGGCGAACACTTGGTGACGATGATGATCGTCCGAGGAACCTCGACTGCTCCGAATCGGCAGAACCAGCATCCTATGTCTATGCCTGACAGTGTGGATTACCTGCTCATGACCGACGTCGATAACCTACATCCGGCGCTGATGGATGAGATTGCCGAGGTGCGCTCGAAGAAGGGCACCCGCACGCTCAACGTCGTGGACTACACGACGATCCGCAGTGCATGGGTCGCTATGAAGGAGGAATCTTCCGGTACGGAGCACGAGGGGGACTTTACGGAGGATAAGTTCGCTGAATACTGCAAGATCGAGACCGAAAAGCAGCTTGCGGCCTGCTCCCGGTATGGATTCGACGGCATCGTCGTCTCCTATCTGGGCGGTTACGACAGCAGTGTCGCCGCTCCGTTTGTGCTGGCGGCAGACACGTGGCGCCGCGACAATCCCGACAAGCTGCTCTTCTTCCGCGGATACCCCGCCTTTATCACGAGCATCGAGAACCAGACGATTCTTTCGGAGTGTGACTACGTCATCATCCTGACCGAGGGTGCCTCGTCGTCGGTGGCTATCTCCCGTATGGTGCGCGATCAGCTCGAAGAGGGCGTTCCGAGTGACCGGATCGTGCTAGAAGCCTCTGTGCCGTCGATCGCCGACGGCGGCAGCGACGCTCAAGTGGGCGCTTCGCTTCAGGTGGCCGCCCAGTGGGTGATGGATCCGAAAACCTCCCAGACTGTACAGTGCGATAAGCTGGGGCTCTGCGCATCGAACGCACAGGAAGACTATTTCAATACGCCAACCTACAAGAGAATCCGCGAGGCGCTCGGCATCCTGAACCCCGAGCCCGAAGAGGAGTCCGAAAACAATCCTGAAAATAAAAACGACGATGAAAAATAAATTAGGATTCGCATTGTGCCTGCTCTTGGCGGCTGTATTCACGGGCTGCAAGGAGGATGAGGAGGGCAAACACCACTTCAGCAATCAGGTGTTCATCTCCGCAACGTCGTTCACCGACGACGTGTTTATCAAACGGGACAACCTCGACGTGACCCGGGAAGAGAGTTGCGACGTCACCGTCGCCATGGCCCAGCCCCGGGAGCGCGACATCACGGTCACGTTCGCCGAGGCTCCCGGTCTGTTGGAGCACTACCGGATGTTCTACGACGATCCGACGGCCGAATTGCTCCCCGCCAACGGCGGCTATTACGATTTCGCGGATATTTCGACTGTCATCACGGCCGGGATGGTGGAGAGTGCGCCGCTCACCTTCGCCTTTACGAATTTGGATAATCTGCCCATCGAGGAGAAGCAGCGCTACGTGTTGCCCGTACGCATCGTGTCGGCCGACGGCATGAATATCCTCGAAAGCGCCCGGACGGTCTATTTCGTCTTCTCGAAGGCCGCGCTCATTAACGTCGTGGCCGAGATGGAAAATAATTGCGCCTGGCCTGAGTGGACGGCCGACACCGAGGCGGTGAAGGACATGGAGACCTTCACGCTCGAAGCGCTCGTCTACGCCAACTCGTTTGACCGCAAGATCTCGACGATCATGGGCATCGAGGATACGTTCCTCATCCGTCTGGGCGACGATGGCCGTCCTACCAACCAGTTGCAGGTGGCCTTCGCCAAGAAGGTTTCGGAGGAGGAGACCTCGCCTGCACGCGGGAAGATTCCGGTCGAGGCCGACAGTCGTTACGACCTCAAGCAGTTCGTTTGGCATCATATCGCCGTCACGTTCGACCGCGGCACTATCTGCGTCTATATCGACGGCAAGCTGAAGGATACGGCCAAGGCCTCAGTATCCGGTACCGACGGGCAGGCAGTGATCATTGACAAGATCAACTTCGCCATTCCGCATTCCGATGAGACGGACGGCAAGGAGCGCTGCTTCTGGATTGGTCACTCGTACCGCCTCCAGTCGGACGGCGACTTGTTCTACGAGCGTCGTTTCGACGGCATGATGGGCGAAGTGCGCCTCTGGAACAAGGCCTTGACGTCCGAAGAGATCGCTTCCGAGAACCATTTCTACAAGATCGATCCCGCATCGGACGGACTGGTGGCCTACTGGAAGTTCGACGACAATACGAAGGGTAAAATCGTCAAGGATTATACCGGCAACGGCTTCGATCTGAAGACCGAGCGCGAAGTGAATTGGCAGAGCGTCGCGCTCCCCGAAGAGTGAGAGATTTATTACCTGAGGAATCGTAATACCTTAACTTTAATTTAACCTTTTTAATTAACCTAATCAACCAAACATGAAAAGAAAGTCATTTCTGATGCTTTTGGCGGGTATGTTCGCCATTTCATCGGGGGCTCTCGTCGGCTGCAACGATGACGACGATGATGTGAACAAAAAGAATTCTTTGTCGGTAACGCCCTCGTCTGCTATTGAGTTCAAGGCCGGCGACAATCAGGACGTTGTGCTGACTGTCAAGACCGACGCCAAGTCGTGGGCATTCGAGAAGAACGGCGAATGGATCGTCGCCAAGCAGGACGGTGACAAACTAACCGTGAACGCCCAGGCCAACACCACGGAGTCCGTACGTCCGGGCCGCATCACGATTACAGCCGGTAACGCCGAACCCGTCAACATCAACGTAAACCAGAAGGGGCTTGAAGTAGGTGAAATCGTACTGAGCGTTTCGCCGTCGGATCCCATTGGGTTCGAGGCTACTGGCAATAAGGCCGTTGAGCTGACCGTTACGACCAATGCACCCGACTGGACGTTCTCCTACCCCGAGGAGTGGATGACGGCCGAGAAGCAGGGCGACAAGCTGACGGTCAACGCCAAGGACAATACGGGAGACGCCCGTGTAGGGCAGATCGTCGTGACGTCCAGCGAGGGTGAGAAGACCGCGAAGATCGCCGTATCGCAGAAGGCCGGCAGCGAGAATCCCGCCCCGGGCGAGGAGATCGTCGGTTCGCTCTCGACGGCCGATGATTTGAACATCCAGTTTGCTCACGATGCCGTGGAGCCCGTCAAGAAAACCCTGACCTTCACGCTGGAGAAGACCGCTACGGCTGAGACCAAGGTGAAGCTCGTCTTCGACGAACGCCATGTCGATGAGTACAACTTCGACCACGCTACTGAGTACGTCGTATTCCCCGAGAAACTCTGCACCATTGCGAACGACGGCGTGATAACCATCCCTGCCGGCGAAACCTCTGCGCAGATCGAGGTAACGCTCTCGCCGAGTGCTTCCGATCTGGAGTATGTAACCACCTACATGGTTCCCCTTCAGGCCGTAGCCCAGACGGAGGGTATCGTCGTCAAAGATGAGGCTGAATACGTCGACTTCCTAGTTTCGCGCATTGGTTCGAAGAAGATCCGCAACATCTGTTACTTCGAGGTGAACGACTGCAACCCGCTCAACGCCATCGAGTACATTCTGGAGGACGGTCAGCCGTTCTTCGATGCCGTCGTGCTCTTCGCTGGCAACATCAACTGGGATGCTTCGAAACAGAAGGTTTACATGAACGCCAACCCCAACGTGCAGGCGCTACTCGACAACTCGGAGGAGCTGCTCCAGCCGCTGCGTAAGAAAGGTATCAAGGTGTTGCTCGACATCCTGGGCAACCATGACCAGGCCGGCATCGCTGGTTTGAGCGACTGGGGCTGTGAGCAGTTCGGCAAGGAGCTGGCTCAAATCTGTCTCGACTATAAGCTCGATGGTATAGGTTTCGATGACGAGTATTCGAGCTACTCCGGATCCGGAAAATGGTTCGCAGGCCCCAGCTCCCAGCAGGCCGCCCGTCTCTGCTACGAGACCAAAAAGGCGATGAAGGAATTGTGCCCCTGGGAGACCTGGGTACACCTCTATTACTTGGGCTATATCCAGTCCTCGCTGCCTTCGGTATTCATCGACGGTGTGGAGCATAAGCCGTCTGAATTCATTGACAACGTCTGCGCCGACTACGGCGGTGCAGCAAGACCGGTAAACGGTATGGGACTGAGCGGATGTGCCGGTAATTCCATCCAGCTCAACTATGGCAACTCCATTTCGTCTGAGAGTGCCAAGGCACTGATGAATCAGGGTTACGGCTGGATCATGTGGTTCGCATTCGATCCTTCCGGAACCGGAACAGTCAGCAACAACCGTTCGCACTCGCTCAAGCAGTTCCGCAACGTGGCACAGGGCTGCTACGAGCAGAACGTACTCGATCCCAAAAACGTCTACAACAAGATCGGCGAGGGGCAGTACGATCCCGCACCGCACCCGATCAACTAACCTGAAAACGAATGACGAGGTCGTGCGTCCCGGCTTTGGCCGGGATGCCGCCGACCGTTCGGCCGGAACCGGACGAAGCCGTTGTCCGGTTCGCCGGCAATGAACAAATCCTTAAAACCTGAATGACAAGATATGAAAATTTCGAAAATATTTCTTTTTACAGCTGCTGCGCTCGCACTCTGCGGAGCTTGCGATGACAGCGACGACAAGGTGGATCCTTCGACTACCGAAGACAAGATTTCCATTTCGCCGACGGAAGGCGTCGTGGGGAGCAAGGGCGGCGATGTTTCGACCATGGTTACCAGCTCGGGCGAGTGGACGCTCGAAGGCGCCGAGAACGCTTATGTGACCCCTTCGGCCGCTAAGGGCAAGGACGGCGACATCGTGGCCTTCACGGTGAAGGCCAACGACAAGGAGGAAGACCAGGTCTTCACTTATACGTTCGCGTGCGGCAAGAAGACCGCTCCTTTCAAGATTACGCTTAAGAAAAAGGCCTCCGAGACCGAGGAGCAGCTCGAACTCTTCTATGCCGAGGAATCGAACATCATACCCCGCGAAGGCGGCAAGGTGACGGTGCTGGTTACCAGTTCGGGCGCGTGGACGCTCGAAGGCACGGCCGATTTTGTCCATCCTTCCTCAACCTCGGGCGAAGACGGCGCTGAAGTGGTCTTCGAGGTGGATCCCAACGAAACTGAGCAGGAGCGGAGCGCCGACTACGTCTTCAAGATGGGCAGCAAACAGGTCGAATTCCAGATCGTCGAGAAGGGCGAGGTGCCCGAGACCATCGAGATCACCTCGAAGGCGGAGATGCGTCTGGCCTATACGGCTGAGGAACGTCTGGCCGTAGAACTGTCGACGAATGTTAACTACCGCGATCTGACGGCCGAAATCGTATCGGAGGCCGAAGGCTGGCTGACCTATACGATCGCCCGTCCCACTGAGGGCGGCGCCGATACCGACGTTACGGCCTATTTCTCCATGGCTAAGAACGACGGCGAGACTCCGCGCGAGGCTACCGTGACGATCAAGGGCGTGAAGAACGGCGCAGCCGTGCTGAAGGTAACCCAGCTTCCCCAGTCGAAGATTGAGCCCGAGAAGCTGGCCTATTTCCTGGATGTGGAGGCTCAGACGCTCGATATTCCGGTAACGGCCAATGTCGAGTTCGACGTGACGGTGGGTGAGGGTGCCGACGGCTGGTTTACCTATAATAATGCCGACGATAGCGGCCTGCACTTCACAGTGGAGGCTCTGGTTGACGGATCTGCCCGCAGCTGCGAGGTCGTGCTCACCGAGAAGAACGCTCCCGACAATGCAGAGCCGCTGACGGTCAACATCAAGATTTCGCAGAAGTCCAAGGGACTGATTGAGTGCGTGGCCGACATGCGTCGCGCGCGCTGCTACTTCCCGTATCTGAAGAATGCCAATGCGCTCAACGGTCTGAAGAACGGAGCCATGGAGGCGCTGGTCAATATTCAGGATACGCGCGTAGCCGGTTCGTTGTCTACTATTATGGGTATCGAGGGGAAATTCCTCCTCCGTCTGGGCGACGTCGGTGTGCCCTGGAACCAGATTCAGCTGGCCATGAGCGGCGGAAACCGTACGGATGCCAAGCTGGAACTTTCCGAACTGGATCGCTGGTACCATGTCGCAGTAACGTGGGACGATACCTTCGCTTATTTCTATGTTGACGGAGAACTTTTGTATCAGGCCGGTATCTCCAATTACTCCGGTTTCAATCTGGGTGTGGCATACGGAGGCAGTGAGAGCGACTGGAACCGTGCCTTCTGGATCGGTTACGCTTATAATGCCGACCGTTTCTTCCCCGGTTACATGGCCGAGGTGCGCGTATGGAACCGCACCTTGACCAAGGAGGAGATCAATGCCGAGAACCACTTCTACTCCGTTCCGGTGGATTCGGAGGGTTTGGTAGGTTACTGGAAGCTCAACGACGGTGCCGGTGCAATCGTCAAAGACTCGTCGCCGTCGGGCAACGACATGGTGGGCGAAATCAATGTCCGCTCTTCAAACGGCCAGCAGATTGGCGACGAGGGTATGAACTGGGTGGAGATGAGTCTGCCCTAATTTCGAGCGGATAAAATAAGCGTTGCCTGTCCGTCGGGAACGACGGTTCGTGTGTGGCAGCTGAATCCCATTCTGCTATGGGATTGAAAGAGCGTAACGACCCGATTTATCGAGTCGTTACATTCTTTATACAGTAGAGAAGACAACAGTCTATTTTCAGCCTATTGCGTTCAAATACCGCATTTCAAATAACCTAGCACGAGATACAAAAAAATTTCGAACAAGTCTCTTTGTTAAAAGGCAAGGCTGTATTTCGCGATTATCGCATTATATCAGAATAAATAATATTTAGTATAAACATATAAAAAAGTTGTTTATGTCGGAGCAAATCCATATGTTTATAATGCTTTAAGCATTCTTCTATTTGTGTATTATGCAATCTCTTAGCCATCTTAAACATTCTCCTTTGAAATGGGGTTCGTCATTGTACTTTGCGATGGGTTCGCCGTTTGTCGTTCTGCACATGGTCTCGGCAGTTCTGTACAAGGAGCTGGGGATCTCGGATGCTCAGATAGCGTTCTGGACGTCTCTGATCATGTGGCCTTGGACGATCAAGTTCCTGTGGAGCTGTTCCTGGAGTTGTACCGGACGAAGAAGTTCTGGGGCGTCGGGAGCCAGATGCTGAGCGGTGTTCTGTTCGGCGCAGCGGCCCTTTCGCTTCAGCTTCCGCTGTTCTTCGCGGTCAGTGTTGTTGTCTTTGCCGTTGTTGCCTTCAGCGGTGCTACGCACGACATCACGGCCGACGGGGTCTAAATGTCGGAGCTTCCGCCGGCGTCCCAGGCTAAATACATCGGCTGGCAGGGTGCGTTCTACAACCTTGCGAAACTGGTCGCCACGGGCGGCCTGGTCTGGTTCGCGGGCTGGCTCAGCAAGCGTTTCAGCGATTCCGGGGCGGCGACCTTCGATGCCTATGTGCAGTCGTGGACGGTGGTGCTGGCGATCCTTTGCGGCCTGCTCGTCCTGCTGGGTATTTACCACAGCCGCGAGTTGCCGTCGGGCGGAAGTGCGGCTGACGGACATTCGCAGCGGGAAGGGCTGCGCAGCCTGAAGGAGGTGATCGCAGCGTTCTTCACGAAAAAGCATATCTGGTATTACATCGCCTTCATCGTCTTCTACCGCCTGGGCGAGGGCTTCGTGATGAAGATCGTGCCGTTGTTCCTCAAGGCGGATACCGCGGCCGGAGGGCTGGGGCTTACCAACCAGCAGATCGGGTTGTACTACGGCACGTTCGGCGCCGGGGCATTCCTTTTGGGATCGCTGCTCGCGGGCTACTATATCGCCCACCGCGGACTGAGGCGCTCGCTCTTCACGCTGTGCTGCATTTTCAACCTTCCGTTCGCGGTCTATGCGCTGCTGGCATGGTTCCAGCCGCAGTCGATGTGGCTCGTGGGCGGCGGCATCGTCGTGGAGTATTTCGGCTACGGGTTCGGGTTCGTGGGGCTTACGCTCTTCATGATGCAGCAGGTGGCCCCGGGTCGGCACCAGATGGCGCACTACGCTTTCGCCTCGGGCATCATGAACCTTTCGGTGATGCTCACCGGCGCCGTTTCGGGTTACCTGAGCGACTGGAAGGGCTACGGCGTCTTCTTCATCGTGGTCATGCTGGCGACGATCCCCGCCTTTGTGATGACCTGGTTCGTACCGTTCACCTATGATGATAAACCAACAACCAAATAACATGAGCAATCTGAAAATAATGGGCCCGGCACTGCCGGATATGCCGTGGGAAGAGCGTCCCGCGGGGAGCAAGGAGGTTATGTGGCGCTATTCTGCCAACCCGATCATCGGGCGCGACGCGCTTTCGACCTCCAACTCGGTCTTCAATTCGGCGGTCGTGCCGTTTAAGAAGAGCAAGTACAACTATGCGGGTGTTTTCCGCTGCGACGACACGAATCGCCGCATGCGCATCCATGCGGGCTTCTCGGTGGACGGCATCGACTGGGACATCCGCGAGGAGGACTTCAACCTGGTGGGCGGCGACGCCGAGATCTCGGAGTGGGTCTACGGCTACGACCCGCGTGTGGCTCAGATCGGGGACAAATACTACGTGACGTGGTGCAACGGCTACCACGGGCCGACGATCGGCATTGCGTGGACGGATGATTTCGAGACGTTCCACCAGCTGGAGAACGCCTTTATCCCCTTCAACCGCAACGCCGTGCTGTTCCCCCGCAAGATCGGCGGGAAATTCGCGATGCTTTCGCGTCCGAGCGACAACGGGCATACGGCG
>OKUN01000572.1_pt1 | contig 19521 bp, 19 predicted proteins | sample 1606581 | NCBI WGS metagenome assembly OKUN01 (sample SAMEA3882509, study PRJEB24775) | human gut metagenome | biome: human-associated habitat; feature: intestine environment; material: feces | place: Netherlands | collected 2009/2010
CATCCTCATGCATGACGAAAGGCTGGATCGTACCACCAATGGTAAAGGGCTGATAGCAGAGACGACATTCGCTGATATTCAAAAACTCTTTCTGAAAGATCATAATGGCAACGTAACTCAGCATAAGGTGCCAACACTGAAAGAAGTATTGTTGATGTCCAAAGGACGCATCATGCTGAATCTTGATAAGGCGGACAGATTCTTTGAACAAGTAGTGGCTTTGCTGCAAGAAACAGGCACTACAGATATTGCCATCTTGAAAGGATTGCAATCTATCGAGGAAATCAACAATAGACTTGGTGTCCATTTAGATTCAATCATCTTTATGCCAATGGTACGTATGGACAATGATGATGCTGAACAACGCATCACCTCGTTCGTAAATGAAATGGCTCCCGTTGTCTTCGAAGTAGGCTATCAAAAGTCTGACAATCCCTTACCTCTGAAAGCCAAGAAGTTGGTAGCCCGCAAATCTCTCTTATGGTATAACTCCCTGAAAGGACGAAACGGCAACCATGACGATGTTGTTTCAAAGGCAGATCCTGATGCTGGCTATGGCTACCTCATTGACAAATTAGGAGCACGCATGATTCAGACTGATGAACCGGCCAGGCTTATTGAATACTTACGTTCACGCGATCTGCACTAATACAACTAATGCAAATGCACATAGGAGGTGTGTCAAAATGCTGACACATCCTCTTTTTTATGACGATGGCTCTTTTCGGAATAAAGATTGTATCCGCTAATTTTTGCAAATAGATGGTGATTGTAACAGAAAAAGATGTATCCTGTTTAAGAGAGCAAACCGCACCGTCAGTTTTGAAATGTCTGCTAAACAACTCACGAGAATACAGTTCACCTTTAATGGAAACATCTTTGAACGTGCGTAGTTTTCTAATAACGGCATCGCCAAAGTTCAGAGTATCACGCAGGAACTTTATTGTCGCCATTTCTTCTCCGTCCGTAGAAAAGACTCGAAATCGTTGATGAACGTGAGCTGTAACTCTTTCACACACTTGTAGGTGTGTGACAAGAGCTCCCGAATGTGCTTGCAAACGGTTATGTAACGCTGGAACGTACCCTTTGCCCTGTTGTATCCCACTTTCTTGGCGAACTCGGCATTGTGTTGTTCAAAGAGTTTCAACAGTATTTCCTGTTTGACCTTATACTGAAATAAATATCTTTTCTACCTGTCGGCGAACAAAGAATTTACATCCACTTCTGCGTCTTCCATCCCAAGCACCCTCTCGATATCTTTCAGTATTCTGGTATAATTGTCAGATATTTCCTTCTCCGTCCTGAACGCGACTACCGGCAGCGGTTCCTCCTCCAGTTCGAACAGCCTGAACTTCTTCCTGAAATGCCCTTTGATATTGGAACGGTTTCCCATTCCGATAAATTCCCCCGGTTCCAATGAAGCGAAGTCCTTCGATTCATATATCTCTTCCTTCTGTGTGCTGATGGTCACGCTGGAATTACGGCCGCCACCGCTGCTGCCGGAACTGGTGGACTTCTTCTCCTTCTCGTATTTCCCGAAAAAGAGAGGGTAATATTTCAATGCCTCCACATCCTGTGTGCGGCCCAGGAAGATATTTCCGAAATTCGCCTCGATGGACGACCTGTCCAGTTTGCTGTACAGTTTCTCCAGCTTGGCTCCGGACTGGGTGAGCAGCAGGAACGCCGCCCCGTACTCGCGCAGGACGGAAGGCAGCTTCTCGAAGTCACGCACCTTGAAGGTGGTCATCTCGTCCAGGATAAATACAAAGGGGACCCTGTTCTCCATGGAAAACGAGCGCGATGCGATACTCATTACCATGGCGATGACGGGGGATATCACCGACTCCGTTGCATAGTTGTTGCTGATTGCAAAAAGTTTCGGATGTTCAGGATCAATCAGATTGAAGTCGAAGTCATTCCCTGTCAGCACATAGCATATGTTCTCATTGGTGGCCAGCTTCGCCACATAGTTGCTGAGAGTGGACACATAGGAGGCCTGTGTTTTCTCACTGCCTTCCGCCTTGAGGTACGCCCCCGCCATCATGGCGCTGATATCGTTCAGCTTCAGGAATTCCTGAAGCTGTCCCGTATCGGCCTTCATCACGAAGTTGACGATATGCGGCAGCGTGCAGCATTCCGGGAACTCGTCCCAAAGCCTGTACGCCACGCCGTTCAGGATGCCAAGCGCGCCCGTATACCATTCGTCCTGTTTGGATGTGGGCGGCATCAACGCGCCCAGTACGTCCTCCATCAGCTGCATGAGCATCGTCCTGTCCTTTATATTCCTCCTGTCCAGCGGATTGAAGCGGTAAGTCCGGTTCATGTCCATGAAATTTACATAATAGAACTCATGGGGGTATCCGTGTTTCCTGATCAGGTTGTATGCAGTCCGGGTATAGTCAAAATCCTTGAAGTCATAGATGAAACCGGCGAATCCGGACCTGATGTACTGCTCCATCAGCGGTTTGCCTATGGATTTGGTCTTGCCGGAACCGGCTCCTCCATAGACAAGGAAATTGGAGAACCAGTAATAATATCTGATAATTGTCCCGTCCGTGGCGTGAAGGGAGAGCAGGGCTTTTCCGCCCTTTCCGCTTTCTGTCCCTCCTTTGAAAGAAAGACGAAGAAGTACGGAAACGACACCCGTAAGCAGGAACCACCACCCGTCCGGGATGGTGGCATGTGCGACAGCTGTTTCTGCAAGTATCAACAGCAGGAACAGGACATGTGACATCCGGGATTTTCCCGGAAACAGACAGCTGGCAATGCCGCCGCCAAAAAGCAGGGCTGCCAGTTTCATAATAAACATATGATCCATATTCATAAATTGATTTAGATTTTTCCAGTAAACGCATCCTTTACCAGTCTTTTAGCTTCCGCTATGAGAGCCTGTTTCGGATTCACCATGAAACGGAACATCCGGTAAGACACATCCAGCATCTTCCTCTCGTTTCTGAATTCTTTCTGCAGGATGGCGGATTTGGCCATGCTCATCGCCTCGTTCTTTCCCGGAACATAATGGTAGGTGTGTTCCCTGCCGTCCTCGTAATACTTGTGTGTGGCCTTGTAACCATACATACTGATGAACCGGTCCGCACACCGGGATTTCCACTCCATGTGTTCGAAGCCCACCATGACTTTCTTACCGTTTAGTTCATTAAATGAACCTTTGCTTCTTGCTAATGGTGAAAGTCTTACTGTTTGTGTCACATCGTTCCGTGACACGATGATATGTACATGAAGCTGTAGCCCGGGTTTCCTGTCCCCTGACTTTGCCTGTCCCTCCTTCACTTCCTCATCACTGTTCCTGTAGTGGCGTTCCGTTTCCACCCTCCCAAAATAAACAAGATCCTTTCCTGATTTTATCTTCTCTCTGCGAAAATTCTCCGCATACAGGTCCATACAGTTCCGGGAGTAATTCTTCAACTCATGAATGACTTTTTCCTGTTCCTCCACGGTGAGCTGTTCAAATTCCGTCACCTGCTTTCCTGTAACCTTCCGGATCAGATGAGCCGCTTCATCCTGTGAGGGATTGATGGACAGCATATAGAATTTATCATCTCCTTTCATCAGCTTCTTATGGTTGCTGTCAATCTTTTGCATGACCGTCACCGGTGGTACATAATCCTCCTCATGGGAGAAGAAAGTGTCATAATAAGGTTTGTCTTCAAGACTTTCCTTCAACAGATATTCCACCAGTGCCCGGCACCTATCCTTGTTGTCGCATACACAGGGTGTGTTGACCGGTTTATGTACCTTTACAAACATTCCACCTGGATTTAGTTCTGATAATAATCATAAGGTTCCTATTGAAATTTCTTGAATACAGATTCATGTATGATACTGCATTTTTTTCAACTCACCGCCTGTCGTCCTCTGTTCCTTCATGGTGACAGCCCGAACTTCATAATCCCCTTTCAGATAATTCGCCGGACTATATGGACACTTCATTCTGTAAAGGATTGCTGGAAATATGGTAGAATATGCCATTCTTTTTTTGATTGTTGCCAGCCTTCCGCATAAACCACATTGGCGCCATATAATATTTTCTTGTGAAAAAAAAGTATCATACTTTCTCTGTTCAAACTGTATTTCCACTTCGGATGAGTCGGTACAGAACGGGCCATTACCTGTTTTATGAGCATATTTCCTTTACTTTATATAACAACATTTCCAGATAAACCGGTGCGACAAAATAATCTGTTCCTTTTTCCGCCTTCTTGAAGTTCTTCTGGTCGAAAGCGTTTTCCAGCAGCCTGACAACCTGTCCCAATTTGTTTCTACCTACCACGTCAGGAGCACTTGCTTTTTTCAAGCGTTCCACTTCCGCTTTCAGTTGGGTGACCTGTTTGTCTGCCTGTTTCAGCAGATCATCACTGTGCGCTTCCGATGCAGGAAGCAGCTTGTCGATCTTATCTTTTTCTATGGCACGGATGATTTTGATGATCCGTTCGATTCCCTGAAGTTCCAGTGTCTTGAACTTCCCGTTGATTGATGTTCGGGGATCCACCCCATTCCGCTCAAAGTAGGACAGCATTGTCTCAATGAATTCACTGGCCGATACGCTGCCTTTCATTTCGTCCAAATGCTGTTTCACATCTATGGATACACGAATGGTTTTTGTAATTTTTGTTTGCATAATCTTGAATCTTTCTGCAAATGTAAGGGCGAACCAGCACAACCTTTTTGTACTGCCTCCATATTATTTTCTGTAGATTTTTCGCCTACACCGTAAAGGGCTGACAATCAATTATATATAAAAATATGTAGATTTCATATAGACAATACAATTACTTGATTATCAACATAAAAAAGCTAAAATCTACAGAGAAAGTAGACTATTTGTCTACAAAAAAAATCATAATCAATTGACAATCACGGTTCTGCGTGATTTGGTTCATGGCTTTGCCTGAACCCTGCTTGCTCTTCCTTATTATTTTTTCGATGAAAAAATGGAATTTCTCGGGCAGGGCCCTTCCCTAGAGAGAAGGAAAGCCATGTGGTGCGGAGATGGATACGGAAGATATGTGACAGACCGAGGGAGGCGTATTCCGTCCTTGGGGGCTTGCAAAGAGACCGGCGATATTGCCGGTGCGAACTTCCAGGAGTATGTGCCGTTTCCGATCTCGCAAGATGCGGGAGAACGGACGGCAGACCTGATTTGTAATCCCGGAAAAAAGAAAGTGTCCTCAGAGCGGATCGGAGAAGTGGCGGCGAGTCGGCGGACAAACCGGAAGACAATACGGGCAGATATTATCAAACAAACCGATTCTGAAAATCAAGAAAAGTACAATAACTGTTTCTGCATAATCTTCCCGGAAAAAAGAAAATGAACAATACCTGACAATACTTATGGGTTGCCAATGGAAGTGTGCATGAATCTTCCTGTTCATGAACGAATAAAAATATAGGTAATCTGAAAATGATGGTGGAGAACCGGACATGCCTGGTGGCGTCAAGAAGGAACAAAAGGAATCGGGTAGGATTATTTTGAATGGTCCTCTTTTTCCGCGAATCCGATAGGTATACATTCCAAATTGACGTGTCATTTTTTTTTAAGAAAATAGCCATTCAAAATATCCATCCAATACTTAATGCCAATATTTTAAAGTGTTTTAATTTTAAAACATTAAAGCATTTAAATATTAAAATGTTAAAACTTCGGTCATGAATACTTTACATGAAGTCATGTATCTGTTGTTTTATGATATTTATTTATATGTAGAATCTGTATCATTGTTAAAAATATCATACACGTAATTCTGTAATCCACCCTTTACATTATGTGAGAATCAATGGATATTCTTTTTTCAAAGGGATGCCGACGGTTCGATTTGAAAACATTTTAATATCAGAATATTTTAATTTTTAAATTGTTTGATATTTTAAAATTAAAATATTACAACATTAAAATATTAATACGGACAGGTATGGAGTTGTAATCCGTATCTTTGCCCCATGTCCTTTTAGAAAAAGGAAATATGCCATCATGCCTCCTAAAAATGTCTATATTTGCGTTTCAATAATATAAATGATATGGACAGAACTAAGGACGCATGCAGACACCAATCAAACAACAGAGTCATCATGTGGTACAAAATAAGAGAATTATATTCAAAAGGATTTAACAAAAGTCAGATTGCGTTCCAGCTTGGTCTGCATAGAAGTACGGTGCGCCGGTACTTGAAAATGGATGAGGACACATTGACTGCAAAATTGCAGCATCGCAGGCGATATCCCCGCATACTTGACAAATACGAAAGTTATGTCTGTGACGTTCTTTCCCGGTACAGGTTCCTGTCCGCCTCCCAGATTCATGACTGGATGAAGGAACAGTATCCTGATCTTCCTGTTGTCTGCGGGAAAACCGTATACAATTTTGTGGAAACTGTACGTCGTAAGTATAATCTGGACAAGGAGGGGCTTTCCAAACGTGTTTATGAGAAAATGCCGGATACCCCTTACGGGGAATATGCCCAGATGGATTTCGGAGAAAGCCGTATGCCCACATACAGGAACGACTTTGTCAAAGTTTATTTTTTTGTCATGGTGATGAGCCGTTCCAGGCAGAAGTTCGTGTATTTTTCCTGTACGCCTTTCACATCAGCCCTAGCCGTATATGCCCATGAACTGGCTTTCGCATATTTCGGAGGGAAGCCAAGAAGGATAATCTATGACCAGGACAAAGTCCTGCTGGTCAGAGAAAACCTGGGTGACCTCATATTGACAAGAACATTCCGTGCCTTTGTCAACGAGCAGCATTTCCAGCCCGTGTTCTGCCGTCCTGCTGATCCGGAAAGCAAGGGAAAAGTGGAAAATGTGGTCAAATATGTCAAGCGTAACTTTCTTGCCGGACGGACATTTAACAGCCTGGAAGTCCTTAACACCGAGGTCCTGCAATGGCTGGAAAAAACAGGAAACGGCAAGATACATGGAACCACACGCCTGGTTCCGGCTGAGGAATTTGAGATTGAACGGAAATATCTGTTGCCATACTATGGAGAACCGGTGCCCCCTAAAGACGAGCCGAAAGAGTATCATGTCCGCAAGGACAATACGGTACGGTACCGGACCAACTACTACAGCGTGCCCTCCGGCACCTATAAAAATCGGAACACCGTTGTATGGCTACTTGAGAATAACGGACATATCGAGCTGTACGACAAAGAGAGCGGTAAACTCATATGCAGGCATGAGTTGTGTCCCGGAAAAGGGAAAAATGTATGTGACAAAAGACATCATAAGGACAAGACACGGAGTGTGAATGACTTGCAGGTCCGGATCCGAAAGCGGACGGAAGATGACCCCACCGTTATTCTGTGGCTCCGGAATCTGGAAAGGGAAAAGCCGCGTTATTACAGAGACAATATGAAACTGCTGCTTCATGTGATATCCGAATACGGCAAAGAAACAGTGATAGCAGCCCTGCGGACCTGTCTGGAAAAAAACATATACAACAGTCTTTCCGTGCAGGAAATATCCGGCTCAATCCACAGGAGTAAGGACAATATGAACGGGATGACTTTCCAAGCTCCGACATCCATTCCGGAAACAGCGGACTGTCATCCTGAAAAAACAGATATAAACCAATATAACAAGTTTTTTGAATGATACAAAGTGAAAAATTGAAAGCACACGCCAAACGTCTGCGGCTTTACAACATTGCAAACCGCATGGACAGCATTCTGCATCATGCACAGGAAGAAAAACCGACCTACCCGGAATTCCTGTCCCTGGTATTAGGCACCGAAGTTGAGATGAAAGAGAGGAAAGACTACGAGAGACGCCTTGTTGCGGCACGTCTGCCCCGAAAACATGATCTTGACGAATACGACTACAATTTTTATGAAGGCATAGACCGCCGGCAGATGAAGGAGCTTCGTGAACTGGTATGGCTCCGTGAAGCTTATAACCTGATCCTGATGGGACCATCAGGGACTGGAAAAACATTTCTGGCAGCCGGTCTTGTCTTTGATGCGGTCAAGGCCGGTTACAAGGCATACCTGATGACAATGGAGGATATCGTAAATTGTCTCAGACTTAAAGACATCTCAACTCCGGCCATGATGACTTATAATAAGATTCTGCGCGCACAGCTGCTGGCAATAGATGATATCATGCTGTTTCCTGTGAAAAGAGAGGAAGCAACTGCCTTCTTCAACCTGATAAACACCCTACATGAGAAGACATCCATCATCATTACAACCAACAAGGCACCTACAGAATGGGTAGAAACATTGAATGATGAAATCCTTGCCAGCGCTCTGCTTGACAGGCTGCTTTATCGATGTGAAGTCATCAAGTTCACCGGCAGTAGCTATCGGTTAGAAAACAGGCAAACGATTTTCAAGACTACAACAGGAACGAGAAACGAACTTATGAAGCCTTAGTTACTGGTGTATTCTGTGGCATATTTAACTTTTCTAAAAAAAGGCACAAGAAAATTTGCAAATTACAACCCCCCGCCGCCGGCAAAGGGCAGCGTGGCGGCAAGCAGCCGGAAGATACGTTTCCCCTCCGGGCACGCGCCGCACCGGAACGGGCGGAAGGAGGGCAGCAGCGCCTCCGCGTCCCAGCCGGAGGGAAGGGAGACGGAGAACAGAAGTCCCGCCACCCTGAAAAAATATTCGTTTCTCATCTGAGGTTTCCTGTTATGAGTCTTATCGAGGTCCAGAACGCCTCCCCGCGCGCGTAGGCACCGGAGAAGTCGCGGTGCCTCCAGAAGGAGAGGAAGGTGTGCAGCTTCCGCTCCCAGCCGGCACGGGAGGCCTTGGCCCGGGTCTTGCCGTACTGCCCGAAGTTGCCCCCCTCCAGCACGATGTGCAGCAGACGGGGGGATGTGCGCGCGTCCGTGCCGGCGTAGGGAAGCACGTCGCGGGGCAGCCCGAGGTGTTCCGTCAGGAACGTGTGGAGCTGCGCGCTCCACCTGAGCAGGCCGGTACGCCTGTAGGCGGCCTCCAGCTCCACGGAGGAGTAGCTCCCGCGCAGGGCGTGGTAGGCGCGCGCCATGTCGCAGAACTGGCGCAGGCCGACGCCGTGCCCCATCATGTGTTTCAGCAGGTGGGCGTTGAGCAACAGCAGGTTAGGCAGGGGCGCCGGCACGGGGAGTGACGCCCCGTCTTCCGTGCGGATGTCCGTGAACCCGTGTCTCCCGACCAGCGCGGAGAGGTAGCCCCGCAGCAGCGGGTTATGAAGGTCGAACAGCCGGGTATGGTGCTCCACCTCCACTCCCTGCCAGCTGTAGCAGACGCTCCCGTCAGGGCGCCTCTCCGTCCGGCATCCGGCACGGCGCGCCAGCTCCGCGGCCTCGCGCTCCTCCTTCTCCGAGGGGAAACAGAGGTCGATGTCGCCGCATTCGCGCAGCAGGGGGTGCTCGTAGAGGGCGGCGACGCCCTGGCCCTTCAGCAGCACGGGATGCAGGCCTTCGCGCCCCATCCGTTGCAGCAGCAGCCGCAGCGCGGCGTCCATCCGCCTGTTCTTCCGCTCGATGCGGTCGGCCTTCGCCACCCAGTGTATCATCAGGGCGTCGGCGGGCAGGTACTCCTCGGGCAGGTGGTGCAGCCCGCGGAAGACGATGCCGGCCACCGTCTGGCGGACCGACATGCGGTACACCTCCCACCACTGCGCGTCGGTGAGCGGGAAGGGGGACAGGTCGTCCGGCTCCCTTTCCCACAGCCCCGCGCGCAGCAGGCTGAACAGTGCCTTGTGTTCCGTGGAAAGATTCATGAATCCGTCATATCTTTATGCAAGTGCTCCGGACGGAGCCTGCGAATGTCTTTGTCCTTCCGGTGCGGGTGTTCAGTCACCGGTGTGCCGCCTGACAAGCAGCCCCATCTTCTCCCATTCCTCTATCTGGCGCTCCACGTCGCGCAGGGCGCGGCCGTACCCGACATCGTAGGTCGAGCACAGCTCCTCCGCCAGTTCCCCGGGGGTACGGCAGCCGTCCTTGCAGACCGCCTCCCAGAGCCGGGCGGCGGTACCGTTCAGGCTGTACACGTTGGTCAGGTTCACGCAGCTGTCGGAGGCCTCCACGATCATGTGGCGGCTGCCTATCCTGCGGAGCTTCAGGTGCGGCTTCGGTATGAGCTTGATTTTGTCGCTTTCCATCCTGTTTCAGAATTTCTTCCCCGAGAGTATGGAGAACACGGTCAGGAAGATGATTTTCGTGTCGAGCCACAGCGTGCGGTTGTACAGGTAGTCCAGGTCCATGCGCAGCCTTTCGAGCATCTTCTCCATCGTGTCCGTGTAGCCGTTGTAGAGCGTGGCGGCCGAGAACAGGCCGGGACGCAGCTGGTAGAGCAGCGCGTAGGCGGGGTTGATGTACATGATCTTGTCCACGAAGAACCTGCGCTCGGGGCGCGGGCCGACGAAGCTCATCTCGCCCTTGAGCACGTTCCACAGCTGCGGGAGCTCGTCCAGATGGTGCTCGCGCAGGAAACGCCCCACGCGGGTCAGCCGCCTGTCGTCCGCACCGCTGCACAGCGCCGGACGGCCGTCGGATTCCGACGAGGCGATCATGGAACGGAACTTGTACAGCGTGAAGGTCTCCCCATGATAGCCCACACGCTCCTGTCTGAAAATGGCCTTGCCGCCGTCCTCCCACTTGATGGCGGCGTAGATGATGAGGAACAGCGGCGAGAAGATGGCCATGCCGATGACGCTCGCCATGACGTCCAGCACCCTCTTGGTGCGGCAGGCGGCCGGGGACATGACGCTCCGGCAACACAAACCGCCCTCCAGGTCCTTCATCATTTCACTTGGGATAATTTTGGTTCTTTCCATAGTCTGGTATAAATCTCTAATACGTTGTCTATCATCCTTCCCCGTGTGAAGGTCTCGCGGTAGCGCCTCTCCGCTCCGGCGGCGAACCCGGCGTATGCCCGCCCGTCGCCGGCCACCGCCATGACTGCCTCCGCCAGCGCCCACGCGTCCTTCGGCGGCACGTTCAGCCCCGAGACGCCGTGCCTGTTCACCCACGAGACGCCCGAATGGGGGATGTCGGCGGACACCACGGGCTTGCCGCACGACATGGCCTCTATCTGCACGATGCCGAAAGCCTCCGTCTTCTGCACGCTGCTCAGGCAGAAGACGTCACAGGCCCCGTAATAGGCGGGCAGCTCCCCGTCGGGGATTCTGCCGAGCAGCCTCACCCTGTCCTCCACGCCCCGGGTCTCGATTTCAGCCTGAAGCTCGCACATCAGCGGGCCGGAGCCGCCTATCAGCACCACATAGTCGTCGGTCAGGTAGCGGGCGGCCTCTATCAGGTAGCGGTAGCCCTTGTAGGCCACCAGACGCCCTAAGGAGAAGATGATTTTCCTGCCGGGATACTTCCTCCGCAGCGCTTCCGCCTTCTCCGGGTCGGGAACGACCGGGTCGACGCCGATGGGCAGGCAGGCGGTCTTGTGCCGCACGCGGGCGAGGCAGGGGGATTCCGCCGTATAGACGGGGGTCGTCCCCACGATAAGGTCGGCGCGTCCCAGCAGCCACTCCTGCAGGGGGCGGTAAAGTCTGAGCAGTATCTTCTGCTTCTCTATGTCGCTGTGCCAGTGCAGCACCACCTTGCCCCTGTAGCCGGAAAGGAACAGCGCCAGGCACGCCATCGGGTCGGGATGGTGCACATGGATGATGTCGTACTCCCCGCATCTTCTCCGCAGGGAGAAGATCATGCCCGGCGAGATCATCGTGGCGGCCACCTTCATCCAGGTGCGGCAGCCGATGAGACGGGCGTGGGCGTTTACGGGTATGGTACGCGGGCCGCCCCGCGACAGGGCGCACAGCATGTCGCAGTCGACGCCGCGCTCCGAGAGGCCGGTCATCAGGTCGTACATCACTTTCTCCACGCCGCCGCGCACGGGGTGGAACTTGCCGAGTTGGAGTATCTTCATTTGTTTCGGGTTTCTTGTGTTCGGGTCAGTGAAGGCCGGGCATCACCTGCCGGTTCCGGGGACAAGCCTGTCGTAAAGTCGCAGGTAGTCGGCATACCGGTCCTCTTTCCGGAAGTGCGCCAGGGCGTAGTTACGGCATGGCTCACGGAAGGCTTCCTTTCCCTTGCTTTCAATGGCGCGTACCGCGCGGATGATGCCGCACAGGTCGCCCTGCCCGACGATGCGCCCCGTCGCCTCCGTCACGGCTTCCACGCTTCCCCCCGTGCGGTAGGTGACGACGGGGGTTCCGCAGGCGATGGCCTCCAGGTTGACGGTGGGGTAATTGTCCTGCCAGGTGGGGTTGACGAAGACCGTCGCGGCGGAATACAGCTCCGCCAGCTGGTGTATGTTTTCCGTGCGGCCGATTCCCACGATGTTTTTCGGAAGCCGGCTCCGGGTGTTCCTGTCCACGCCGACCAGCACGATCACTTCGTTGTCGTTAAGCATCCCGGACAGACGGATGAAGTCGTCAAGCCCTTTCTCCCTGCTCCACACGCTGGCCACGCCGAGCAGGATATGTCTGCCCTTCAGGTGATATTTGTCTTTTACCGGCTCCGCATCGAACAAATTGAATGTTTCCGTGTTTATACCGTTGTGGATGACGCGCATGTCATAGCCGCTGAGGAACGACCGCTCCATTTCACTTTTTATCCATTCCGACACGGGGACGATGACCATCCTGCCTGCCGGTACGGAGGTGAAGGCCTCGCGCTTGTCGGCGTGGTTACGCTGTGAGCGGTCGACGAGCCAGCTGGCCGGGAACTCGTGCCGCTGCGGGCAGTCGCCGCATCCGGTCTGCCATTTGCCGCATCCGGCGTATGAGTAATAGAAGCAGTGCCCGGTGTAGAGCCAGCAGTCATGCACCGTCCACACCACGGGGGTGTCAATCCCCGACAGGTAGTCGAACAGTATGCGGTAGTTCAGGAAATAGCCGTGGATGTTATGGATGTGGATGATGTCGGGCCTTATCGCCTCTATCCGCCGGATGAACCTTCGGGTGGCGCCGGCCGATGCCAGTCCGTGGCGGTCGGCCAGACGGGTCGCGATGCCGTGCCATGCCACGCTCCACCTGTCGCCCACGGGTATGGTGTGCGACTTGCAGGGGAGGATTCCGTCACGCCCGTAGCTGTAGGCGATGTGGCTCTCCCAGCCGTTCTGCATGGCAAGCTCGCCTATCTCCTGCATGATGCGCCCGGTGGAGGTGTTGGTCCGCAGCACGGGGTTGATTTGAAGCAGCTTTCTCATTTTTCGGTCAGTGAGGTGAAGAGGTTGAGCCATCGGGCCATGACCGCCTCCTCGGAATAGGTGTCTGTCACCTTGCGGGCGTTGGCGGACAGCTTCCTGCGGTACGCCACGTCCGACATCAGGCGCGTCATCGCGGCGGCAAGGCCTTCAATATCGCCGTCAGTTACCAGAAGCCCGTTAACACCGTGGTTAATAATATCTTTCGGGCCGCACTTGTAGTCGAAGGAAACCACCGGAAGCCCGCAGGCCATAGCCTCTATCATCACCATCGGGAAGCCCTCGTAATGGCTGCTCATCACCAGCATGGAGCTACGGGCGTATTCATCGCCTATGCTTGTCGTGGGACGGTTGATGTGTGCCGTCTCTTGCAGTCCGGCCCTGTCTATCATCCGTTGCAGCATATCCTGCCATTCGCCCTGCCCGAAGATGTCGAGCCGCCAGCCGCCATATTTGTTCGTTTGCCGCACCAGCTCCCATGCCTGGATCAGACGGTCGAAGCCTTTCTGGTAGTCGAGCCGTCCCACGGCGATCACCCTTTGGGCGGACACGTCAGAACGTTTTTCTGCAATATGCAATGCTGCGTTGGGTATTACCTCTATATTATTCAATGCTCCCCAATAGCCGCAATCTTCATGCGTCAGTACGACAAACCTGTCGAAGCGGCGCACAATACGCTCGTCCTGCCTCGTGCGCAGCCTGTCGATAAGCCCCAGCAGGCCTTTGCGACCATACTGGAGGCGGAAGAACTTGCAGTAATGCAGCTCCAGCACCTTGCGGCTGCCATCCTTGATATCAGGGATGAAAGAGGACTCCGACGGGTAAAGCGACACCACGACATCGGCCTTCTCCCGTTGCAGCAGCGCCGTGAGCGCCTTCCTGTGCCTGCGCCTCTTACGCAGGTATCCGGCAATCTTCCCGAGGGGACGCTTGTCGTTGTCGTCGGAATAGTTGATACCTAAATCCACCATTCTGACGGCTTCGGGGAAGGGATAGAACGGCGGCCTTCGTTTTTGGTCGGTAGTGACAATTAGCACCTCCCAATCGGTATGCGCACATATCCAGCGTACTTTATTCAATAATACGCGCTCCATGCCGCCGGGATTATAGAGAGAACAATGACAGTAAACAAGTTTCATTGAACTTATGAGTTTTCAAGGTTCCCAGACAAATTTTCCGTCTGCAATTCTACCGGTTCCTTATCAAGCAGCAATAGCAATGCGTAGATAGGGAATATATCCGATGATACCTTATACCAGCCTATAAGGTTCATCAAAAGAATCAACCAGAATATTATTTTGTACTGAGGCATATTGGCAGAGCAACATTTTGCACAATTGACAAAATACAGACAGAATGCAGACAAGCCGATAAGACCGAAATAAAAGATAAAACGACAATAACCGACATCAGTCCCCATATAATAATCGGTAGAAGCAGGACCTATATAATAGGGATTGGAATTTATCGGATTGTTGAAGTATCCATCACCTATCAGCCATGTCATGAGATTATCCGGCCATATCCACATACTCATAAGCTGACTGTTTGAACGTACTTCCCACTCACCATTTTCAACAAGCGAGAAGAACCCCTCAAAACCAAACCTCAGATTTTCATAGAAAGTGGGATTTGTCCGGTAGAAATAGACTATTACAGGTATGAGCAATACCAATGACACAGACACGACCTGCCAAAAGCATTTGTATTGGTCTTGCGATTCCGTTTCTCGTTTATATACTGATGTAATAATCCAATAAACCAGCACGATTATTACACCTATCGATGTTGTTCGCGCTATCATTGAGCCAAAGATGCTTATAATGACAAATGCACTGAGATAGAGCGACGTTTCCCAATAAACATTTATTTTTCGCGATGGGTGCATCGCAAAATAAGCGAGAAGCACCAGGACAACGCAGAATTTCAGTCCGGCCACATCAAGCGCACATCCTATACCATACAAACGACCTTCAGGTTTCCCCATAAAACCTGTCGACACCATAAAACTGTCGACCCAACCGGCAACCGATGCATTGACATTGATAATCTGGGAAAGAATGCACTGGCACACACAAACAAGCACCAATATATTGGTCAACAATCTTAATGTCACTTTGCCATAAACCGCCTCAATGCATCTAATCACAGTATATGCACCTCCCATCCAAACCCAGGCGGATATGATATAGCCGGCGTATGTATAATCTCCCGAATCATTAACCAAGACGGAAACCAGCCCGACAAAAGACACCAAAGCAGCCCATGCGGATACTTTTGCAAAAGTATCTCCAACCTCGGCATTGCGTCTCATCGAACTATTGAATGCAAACAGCAGCAACCCGATTGAAGCAAGAATCAGTTTTGTATTGACAGACGGAAACAACGAGCAGTTAAAAGGGAAGTAATACAAACTCGTTATGACAACTACCGCTATCGTACCTATCACATTCATTTGCCGTAAACTATTCCGTAAAATATTTTTATCACCATGATATAATGAAGCCATACAAAAGGAAACAGATGCTTGGCCGCGCACCATTCAATGAATTTAATACGCGTATTCACACCCTTTGTCTGCCAGATCAGCCTGTTTGAATCGGGGAACCATTGATGCCAACGTCTGTAAGAAGAATACTTGCCGTCAAGGAGGAACGGCCATTTCATCAGTTGGCAAAGAGCGGCATTCTCCGATGCCCAACCGGCATCAGGGAAGTTTTCGTCCATATACCTTTTCAGCCGGTCGCAGTTATAACGGAGTTCGGACAGCTTCTTTTCATCATATACCGCTGTCATTTGCCTTTCGCTCTGTACATAATTATACAGTGGTTTACCGACGTATGCGCATTTACGGGCATGAAGAATCACCATGATCATCGTCAGGTCTTCTCCCATTGCATTGCCGTCAGGAAAGGTAATGGCATTGTCTGTATATAGCGAGCGACGACATATCTTATTCCAGACATTATACTTCATCGAGCCACGAAGCATGCCGCGGACAGCATCCGTCGGAGTATCGAAAAAAGGCTGTTTGAGCAGCCGTTTCTTATTTCCGAATGAAATATAATAGTCCGACCACGCGAAATCAGCATTGGCTTTCTTTACCGCAACATATAAATCCTCCAACATCGTCGGCTCCGCAAAATCGTCGCCATCAATGTGAACGATATATTCACCCTGGGAGGCTGCCAAGCCCGTATTGCGTGCAGATGGCAAACCTTTGTTTTCATTATGGCTGATAATCCTTATCCGGGATTCCAACCGGGGATATTGCGAAATAACATCCCGAAGAACCCCAATACTGTTATCCTTCGTGGCGTCGTTGACAAATATAAACTCCACGCTATCTGTCATCGTCTGGTTAAACAGACTCTCGGCGCAACCTGTGATGTATTTCTCTACGCCATAAACCGGAACTATAACTGAAATGTCAGGGATAGCCATAAATTAAATAAATATCCAAGCCGGAACAACAATATACCTTTTTTACCCTCTGTTTTTCAATGCGCCAAAAGATTCTTTCGCAAGTGAATTGAAAAGATCTTTTTTATTTGCCCTGTAAATGAATCCGAAAAGAATTCTGTAGAAAGGGAAGAATATTGTCTTAGGTGAATGCTTAAGAATATCACGATAACTAAGTTTCCGAAAGCTATCAATATCCAGGAAAGCGGCCTTGTCATGTGAATATGCTCTTAATGCGGCTTCTCTGACACCGGGCCTCATGGTACGGAGATGCTTCCAGAAATAGCCGACAAATGTTATTGACCTATAGGGATGTACAAATTCCTCCGCAACAATAAATCTGTCTGCGTCGTCTGCATTATATTCATCCATTATCACTTTCCTGAAATGCACCTTGTCGCTCATTCTGAACATGATTGTGTCTCCAACACCATTAAATGGGGGAAGCATCAGAAGAATATCCGAAGGATGTCCCATTGAAACGAGTGTCTTGTCGGTTTCCAATACGTTCACACCGGATAGAGCCATTGCAGCCTCGTCATGCGAGAATGCATACTTAGCCCACTCTATATAGGCAGGATATGCCATTTTCAGGAGCCACGATGGCATCATGGGGATTACCGCCCCGATTTTGAGAGAAATATAACGATATGCCGAAAGATAATACTGGAACACTTTGCCGAAAAGCACTTTGGGTGTAATCCTCATAGGCTCACAGTTCCGCATAAAATCACACCATTCTTTGAGCTTATTGCTAAAATAGACCTGGTCGGCATCGATTTTCAATGCATAATCAGCCGTTACTTTCGACAAGGCGAAATTACTGTAACTACTGAATAAATGCGGATTGTCTTCCGGCAATTCCTTAATCTTCTGAAATTCCTCCCGGGATAAATTAAAAGCCTTGACTTCATAGGGGTATGCGTAGTAGCGTATCTTGTCGGGATATTTGGCCGCCACTTTCTTTATTTCCTCCGCGCTATTGTCTGTGCAGTCGTTATAGACTACAATCAGTTCGTCCAAAGCATCTATGCATGATTCGACGCAATCATGGATGAAGTTTCCTTCGTTCCTGACACGCATTATTCCGGCTACCCTTTTCATAAAGTCGTGATTTAGAGAATCTTCTTTATTTTCAGTCTCATTTTGCCAATGGAATCGAGTATGCCTCCGGCTATCCGCACGTACAGCGGTATATTTTCGCGCCGCGTCTTTCGCCAGTCGGCTACATACTTATAGGGCAAATGCAGCCGATATTCGCTTATGCCACATAATGTATATGCTTCCGGAACTTTTATTTTCAGCTCATCGTCCAATTTATACAACAAAGTCCGGTCTAACCTCGGATTGTCAACCAATTGTGTTTTATAGTGCCCCATCGCATGTTTCGCCAATTGCCGGACTGCAAATTCTTTGTACAGACCAGTTGCCCCGGATTCAACATAGTTGTCAACCAAGGCCGAATAAACGGAGTAGCGGACCGCCAACGATTTCTTAAAAACCTCGGATGATACCGACTGTCCTTCTCTTCCTATCAGATATCTATATACCGGCTTATCAAAATAAGCCAATGTGCGGACATTCAGGATAGGCATGAATACCCATTGGGTATCCGTGTAAGGCATTCCTTCGAGTTGCCGATAGCCAATGTCTCTTATCAATCCGAGACGATAAGTCACCGCCGGCAGCAGTATTTCGGATATTGTGTCAGATGCCACATAATCGCAGAAACTGACTATTTTGTTTCGGGGAAGGTCGTATGTATACTCAACAGCGTTCCCGTTTATGTATTCCTTTTTATAGTCATTGACTATTAAATCCGCATCTGTCGTTTCGAGAAATCTGACAAACTCTTCAAACTCATCGGTATAGAAACTGTCATCCGCATCGAGTATCCTCACATACTTGCCTTGGGCGATTTTTAATCCTGCATTTATGCACGAGCCGTAGTGTCCGTTCTCCTTGTCTATGACATTGACAATCCCGGGGAAACGAGTTGCATAACTGCGGGCTATTTCAAGAGTCCCATCCTTGCTTCCGTCATTGACGACAATCACGTCAAGCGGCGAGGGATTATCTATTGAGAGCACGGAATCAAGCCCTTTGGCAAGATATGCCTCCATATTATAGGAGGGAATGATTATACTCAGTATCTTATCCATAACAAAAATATCATATGTTTTTCGCAGAATTGCCTGTCAGTAAAGATAACGCACGTTCCGCGCTTCGACTTACAAAGGAAACCATGTACTTGAGAAGCACAGCGGCAATGAAAGACGTAATCAGTGTCACGGCGGCGAAAGCCATACCGTCCAGCGAGGTGTGTCGGTTCAAATAGTCCATTACAATTCCATGCACCAAATAGACCTCATACGAAATCGCACCCCCAAAAAGAACAATCCTGTTTTTTGCAGCTTTGCTACAGTCGAGCGGTACAAGTACGGCAACCACCCATAGAGGCAACAACGAATAGGCAAGAACGGTTGAGATTATGTTCCCGAATAATGCCGAACAGGCGATAAGCACTGCAAATAGCAGGAAACAGGCGAAATTACTGGCAATATAACCCTTCCTGCTTGATATTATCCGTAGAATGGCCGATTCCCAATTCTGATAGAAGGCTCCAACGGCAAATGCCATAGTGCTTGCCCACCAATGGCGTCCATATCCCATCCCGGCTGTAAATACAACGAGCAAAAGAGGTCCTGCAAACAAAACAGTACGCCGAAGTGACGGTGCTTTACATTTCGCTCCAATCCAAAAAACCATATAGCAATAGACCAAGGCAAAAACGAACCAATCATTCGGAATCAACGATGGCCCCGATACTCTGCTAATGTGGTCAAAGAAACTATAGTCTGACCAGTTGCCGTTCAGCACAAAATAGAATAAC
>OKUN01000578.1_pt1 | contig 19292 bp, 15 predicted proteins | sample 1606581 | NCBI WGS metagenome assembly OKUN01 (sample SAMEA3882509, study PRJEB24775) | human gut metagenome | biome: human-associated habitat; feature: intestine environment; material: feces | place: Netherlands | collected 2009/2010
TGCCTACTGCGAGCAGATCGGCAAGGAAATTCGTGATATTTCAGACGAGATACCATTTGAGATCCCTGAGTCGTGGGAGTGGTGCAGACTTTCGGATTTAGCCATCAAAGAGATTAAGCGAGGAAAATCGCCTGTTTATGCAGATAGTGGCTCTGTCCTTGTATTCGCTCAGAAATGTAATGTAAAAACAGGCAGAATCAATATCACGCTTGCAAAGTATCTTTCAGATAGTGTTATCAGCAAATATCCGCAAGAGGAATATATGCAGGACAGAGATATTATCGTCAATTCTACTGGTACAGGTACACTTGGTAGAATTGGTCTATATTCTGATAGGGACAATCCAAACAATTTACCCTTAGTTCCTGATTCTCACGTCACCATAGTAAGGGTATGCAAAAGTATATCGCAGTATATTTATTATATCCTTAAATGGTACCAGCCGTATCTTGAAGAAAGCGGCGAAGGCTCAACAAAGCAAAAGGAACTGAAAGCTGATAGGATCAAAGAGTTATTTATTCCTATCCCACCGCTTGCCGAACAACACCGCATAGTAGCCAAGATAGAAGAACTCCTCCCATACATCGAAAGATACGGCAAGGCAGAAGAACACCTCACAACCCTCAACACCACCTTCCCCGAAGCCCTGAAAAAGTCTATCCTGCAAGAAGCGGTGCAGGGCAAGCTCGTTCCGCAGAACCCCGATGATGAGCCTGCAAGTGTGCTGTTAGAGCGTATCAGAGCAGAAAAACAGGAACTTATAAAACAGGGAAAAATCAAGCAAAACAAGAATGAATCTGTCATCATAACAAGGGATAAAATTCCTTATGAGATCATCGACGGAAAAGAGCGGTGTATCGCCGATGAAGTGCCGTTTGAGATTCCGGATAGTTGGTGCTGGTGTAGGCTGGGAACGATATTTCAGCATAACACAGGCAAGACTCTTAATTCCTCAAATCATCAAGGAACAATGATGCAGTATATTACAACCTCTAATCTATATTGGGACAGGTTTGAATTGGATAAGCTCAGGGAAATGCTATTTACAGACAGCGAGGTAGAAAAATGCACTGTCACTAAGGGTGACTTGCTTGTTTGTGAAGGCGGAGATATAGGCAGAGCGGCAATCTGGAATTATGACTATCCTATGCGTATTCAGAATCACATACACAGATTACGCTCTTATGCTCCCGTCGAGGTTTACTTCTTCTATTATGTGTTTTATCTGTATAAAAGAGCTGGATTGATTGGCGGTAAGGGTATAGGCATACAAGGACTTTCATCAAATGCAATAGACAAGTTACTAATACCACTCCCACCTTTAGCTGAGCAAAAGAAAGTAGTCGCAAAGATAGAAGAACTTATGCAATACTGCGACAAGCTATAAAAAACGGGCATACTCTCGTTTCTGAGGGTATGCCCGTTGTGTTTATGGATCACCAGTCAATAATGCTGTCCACGATTTCACGCTGTTCCGTGGCGGTCTTGCGGAGATAAATGCGAGTTGTTTCAATGCTCTCATGTCCCATAAGGTCTGCGAGAAACGCTATATCATTGCAGCGGTCAAGAAAGCTCTTGGCAAAGCGATGACGGAACGAGTGCGGATATACCACCTTTGTGTCAATGCCGTACTTCTCTGCAAACTTCTTCAATTCGCCCGAAATGCCCCTTGTGGTGATACGCTGTCCTCGCTGATTGAGGAAGATGAAACCGCTGTCCTGCTTCTTTTCTGCAAGCCACGCAATGGCTTCTTCCTGCAAGGACTTCGGAATGTAGATGCGGCGAAGTTTACCGCCCTTTGAATACAGATCGAGATACCCAAGTTTAACGTGTTCAACTTTGATCTGTATCAGCTCGCTTACTCTTGCCCCTGTGGCAGCAAGAAAGCGGATCACGAAGTACCAAAATAGTTCGTCGTCCTCTTTCAGGCATTTTTTGAAGTACAAGTAATCCGCTTCGCTTATGACGTTTTCGAGAAAAGGTTTCTGCTGAACTTTTACAAATGATAGTTTCCACTTTTCCTTACTCACGCTTTCAAGGTAACAGTTCATACCACGCAAGCGGAGATTCACCGTCTGCGGTTTGAAATTGTCCACAAGCCACATCTTGTAACCCGTAAGATTTTTCTTGGTAACGCTGTTGTACTGTTCTGTAAACTGTTTTAATGCAAACAGATACGCAGATTTTGAGTTTTCGGACAGATTTGTCTTGTCCAAATATGCCTTAAATGTGTCAATCATATCGAAAGACCTCCTTCCGATATAATTATAACTGAATATACGATTTAAAAAAATAGGTATTATATTCGCCCTGCAACCATACCGCCATTCTCAGTTTTCTCAAACTTCATGATGAGCGGATCATCAATCTCGTATGTCTGAGTCTCCCAGTTCCATGCACAGACATACACAGCAGGAAAGGGCGAACGCAGAATCGCTTTGAAAAAAGCACCGTAACAACCGTTTTGTGGTCCGCTGTGAAGCAAATCCATCATCACACGAAATTCATCTTCCAGGACGAAGATGAACAGGTCGGTATTGCCGCTTTTATGCTTTTCGCCCTTCTCTCGCACTTCACGCAGAATGTTTTCAGTTGAACATTCGATGATTGGAGAATCGCAATCAAACTCAGAAAGCTTTTCTCCAAAGACCCATTTTGTAGGATCATATCCCATATGCGATTTCACGAGCTTCAAATCGCATCTGTATTGCACCATTCCTTCCTCTGTATCGGGATAACGGTATTCATGGATTCTATCATAAACATTTCGTGCTTTCTCCATGATTTCAAGCTGTTCTGCGGTGCTTTTTCGATGAAACCGATTGATATGCGTTATGATTGCATTGTTATGTAGTGTGTGGGTGACTTCAAGAAAACGCTCTTCGTCCAGATACTTGAAATCAGGCATAGACGGATGGGAGTTGTCATCGTGATAATTGTCATCAAAAGCCACTCCTTTGCGCTCAAGGATCATTTTTGCTTCCTGTTCGCCCTGCTTCATACGCTCACCTCTGAGTTAACCTTTCAATCATGGGCATGATTTCTTCAATTTTTGCGACTATGCGGTGCTGTTCGGCAAGAGGTGGTAATGGAATTAATACTTTAGAGTAGTGAGAATACCCGAAATTTGGCTGCATACCTGATAATTGTGCTATAAGCTGATTTTTGAATAGCGGTGTCTTTGTGAGCCAGTACAAATACATATTGTAAGCGGTATCATTAAAAAACCTTAGTCTTAATGTACTTGTGTTGAGCATCACTGTATCACCATAATCCCAAATTGCCGTTTTACCCCAACTTGCCCCTGAGCATGAAGATACAATATCTCCTATATTGAGTGTTAAGTGTTGGTATTTGTCGAGATATTCTTCCGTAGCAATATATTTTGTAGCTTTCTTCATATCAACAGAGCCTTCTAATATATTGGTTACAGTTAGTATTTGTGTACCGCTTGTACGGTATTGATAAGTTCTTATTCCTGCACCTTCCTGAATGATCGAAACATTTGATAATCTACACCAGCACCAACTATCCGGAATCTCAAACGGCACTTCATCGGCTAAACACCGCTCTTTTCCGTCGATGATCTCATAAGGAATTTTATCCCTTGTTACGATGACCGATTCGTGCTTGTCTTTCTTGATCTTGCCTGCCTTGATAAGTGCCTGCTTTTCAGCTCTGATACGCTCCAGCAGTACGCTTGCAGGCTCATCATCGGGGTTCTGCGGAACGAGCTTGCCCTGTACTGCTTCTTGCAGGATAGACTTTTTCAGGGCTTCGGGGAAGGTGGTGTTGAGGGTTGTGAGGTGTTCTTCTGCCTTGCCGTATCTTTCGATGTATGGGAGGAGTTCTTCTATCTTGGCTACTATGCGATGCTGCTCGGAGAGGGGCGGCAGGGGTACAAGCAAACTTATCATTGTATCTGTTCCTGCCCTCGGCATTTTTATTCCATAGGTTTCTCCATTTACAAGCCCGTCAACATAGGGCGATTTTAAGAAATTCACGATATATTCAGCAGAAATTCCACCATATACTGTAAAGGGTACTATTTCAGGAGTGCAAATCCCACTATCAGGAGCAACGAGTATTTTCAAGAGGTACGGTCGGAGTTTGCTGTATAGAACATCACCCTTGGTAAAAATGGTTTTGTCTCCAACAGCTTTTCTCTCACCAACGGTCTTTTTTACAAGTAGCCTACCGCCTTTTTCTAAATCCTCAAGGTCAAGTCCCCATATCGAAACATCTGCATCTTTAGCATTTATCTTCTGTTTGGCTTGATTGTAGGTGCTTATAATCCCTAACCTTACCCACTCCCAACTCTCAGGAATCTCAAACGGTATCTCGTCCGAAATATCCCGAATTTCCTTGCCGATCTGCTCGCAGTAGGCATAAGGCAAATTATGGGTAGCACCTCTGAATATCTCCGAGGATTTCTTATCCTTTTTGATTTTGCCTGTCTTGATAAGCTCCTGTTTTTCGGCTTTGATACGCTGGAGCAGTATGCTTGCAGGCTCATCGTTGGGATCTTGCGGAACGAGCTTGCCTTGCACCGCCATTTGAAGTATGGAGTTTTTAAGCTGCTGTGCTGTCATGTCAAGTCCTCCATATTGCTGATACCGAGAATGCCCGTGATCTGCTCCAGAATACGGTCAATATCCGCATTCAGGCTTGCACGCTTCTCCTGATACTGCTGGATCAGCTCTCTCGGAGGGAGTATTTCTTCTTCCTCATGAGGGAAACCGCAGAGGTCAATGTTATAATTTCTCTCCGCAAGTTCCTCAGCCGTGTACTTTTTCGCCTTGTCAAAGCCGTCAATGGTGATCTCCTGTCGGTCGCTCCACCACTCAACAGCAGAAGCAAAGTGTTCGAGCTTCATCGGCTTTGTCTTGGAGAAATTCTTGTACCCGTCGGGCATATCCAGACGATAGAACCATGTTTCCTTCGTTGAGCCTGTCCTGTCAAAGAACAGGATATTTGTAGTAATAGAGGTATACGGAGCAAAAACGCTGTGCGGCATACGAATGACAGTGTGCAGATTGAACTCGCTCATCAGCTTCTTTTTGATAGCGACTTTAGCGTTATCCGTACCAAACAGGAAACCGTCAGGGAGAATGACCGCAGCTCTGCCGTTCTGCTTCAGGCGGTACATAATGACCGACATGAACAGGTCAGCAGTCTCACTGCTTGCGAGATCAGACGGAAAATGATTCTTGACTTCCGTTTTCTCGCTGCCGCCGTATGGTGGATTCATCAGAACCACATCAAACTGATCGTCCTCCGTATAGTCAAGAACATCCTTTAACAGCGAATTATCATGATATACTCTCGGTGTGTCAATATCATGGAGCAGAAGGTTTGTGACACAAAGCATATACGGGAACTGCTTCTTTTCAATACCGTAAACCGAGGTATCAAACGCCGCTCTGTCCTCAACAGTCTTTTTCTGCGATTCAAGAGCTTTCAGCCAGCTAATGATAAATCCGCCCGTACCGCAGGCAAAATCAGCCATCTTTTCACCGATTACAGGCTTTATCATCTGTGCCATGAAGTCAGTCACAGCACGGGGCGTGTAAAACTCACCGGCAGAGCCTGCACTTTGCAACTCTTTCAGGATAGACTCATAAATATCGCCAAATGCGTGGCTTTCCTCATAATTGGTAAGGTCAAGCTCATCAATGACGTTGACTACCTGGCGAAGCAGAACACCGTCCTTCATGTAGTTGTTGGTGTCCTCAAATGTTGTCTTGACGATAGCCTTATTGATAGGCGTAGTCTTGGAAACTTGTATGCCTTTCAGCGTGGGAAACAGCGTATTATTGACGAAATCAAGCAGATCATCACCTGTCAAAGCTGTACCCTTGCCGTCATCTACCGCCCAATTACGCCAACGGCAATCTTCGGGGATAATAGACTCATAGGCATCATCATCAAATTCCCAATCTTCTTCCTTTGTGTCGTAAACCTTGAGAAACAGCAGCCAAGCGATCTGCTCAATACGCTGTGCATCACCGTTGATACCTGCATCGTTTCTCATAATATCCCGTAATCTCTTTACGAAATTACTTAAACTGCTCATATTTTAAACCACCTTGTAAATTTCTTCTTCAAGCTCTTTTACAGCTTTTTTATATCCTTCCTTACCACCAAACAACTTAACGATTGCCGCAGGCTTGCCCATACGGATAAAAGGATCAAGCTTTAATACCTGTGTGTCCTCTATCTGATAAATGCCCTCGTTTGAGTACATATCAAGCAGGGCTTCCAGAACTTCTTTCGCAAGACCATTATATTTGCTGATAAAATCACGTTTCTTTACATCGTTTGCACGTTCTTTTCGGGTCAATGGTTTCTTATCAAACGCTATGTGTATTATAAAATCAAAATCGTCTATATCGCCCATACCCTGTGATTCTTTTAAGGCCTGAATATCTATCCCGTGTTCTTTAAACAGCTCTGAAATAGTGCGTTTCTTTTCTTCACTATTCCAGCTTCTGATAAAATGTTCTAGATCGGCAAATTCTCCTAAAATGTTTGTCTTTGTATAATCTATGATATTCTCGTGACGAAGAAGCTTACCATCCGCATCATAAACCGATACCACTTTGTTTATAATTCGTACAGTACAGCCATCTACACCGACATACGGTTTAGGCTGTGGCTCAGGATGTGGTAATGGAGAATCAACAGGGCCGTCAGTATCGATCTTAGGTTCTGGAGAATGATAATTTGAATCAATTTCGACCGGCCCATCCCAGCCTTCATCATAGAACAGCCTTGTCACACCTCTGAAATCCATAACTACAAAGTGCGTCTTGCCCTCTTTTTCACGCAGTCTGGTACCTCTGCCGATGATCTGCTTGAACTCGGTCATAGAGCCGATATTCTCATCAAGCACGATCAGCTTGGTCATTTTGCAATCCGCACCCGTAGACAGGAGCTTGGAAGTCGTGGCGATAACAGGATAAGGAGAGCCGACAGAAATGAAGTAATCGAGCTTGCTCTTGCCGTACTCGTCCGAGCCTGTGATACGCACCACATAATCAGGATTCTGAGCAACCATATCCTTATTGAAGTTGACAAGAGCCACTCTCATACGCTCCGCAGCATCCTCAGTCGCACAGAATACTATCGTTTTCTGCATACGGTCTGTGCTGATAAGGTAGTTCGTAATTTCAAGGGCAACCTGGTTGATTCTGTCCTGAATGATGATATTGTAGTCATAGTCGGTATTGTTGTATATCCTGTCCTCAATTTCGTTGCCGTAATAATCTCGCTGTCCTTTCAGCGGTCTCCAGCCGTCACTAATGTCTGTTGTGATGCTGATGACCTTAAACGGGGCGAGAAATCCGTCCTCAATGCCGTTTTTGAGGGAGTATGTGTAGATCGGTTCGCCAAAATACGAAATGTTAGAAGTATATGTTGTCTCCTTCGGAGTAGCGGTCATACCGATCTGTGTAGCCGAGGAGAAGTAATCCAGTATCCTGCGCCACTTGCTATCCTCTTTGGCGCTGCCTCTGTGACACTCATCTACGATAATAAGGTCAAAGAAATCCTTGTCAAACAGCTCGGAGAAATGCTCCTTATCATCATCACCGATCAACTGCTGATACAGCGAGAAATAGACCTGATGTGAGGTGATAGTGGTTTTGTTATCCTTAGCAACATTGATCTTGTGGATGACCTTTTCAAGCGGAGAGAAATCCTGCTGTATAGACTGATCCACAAGAATATTCCTGTCGGCAAGATACAGTATCTTACGCTTCATACCGCTTTTCAGCAGACGGTACACGATCTGGAACGCAGTATAGGTCTTGCCCGTGCCTGTTGCCATGACGAGCAGGAGTCTCATTACACCACGAGCAATAGCATCAACAGTACGGTTTACTGCCACTCGCTGATAATATCTTGGCTCGTAGGTATTCTGGCTTGAATAGTAAGGCTGGCTGATGACTGCAAGCTCATTCTCTGACAGCCCTTGCCCGCCGTTCGCATTTGCCTTGTATCGTTTCATAAGCTCATCAGGTGTAGGGAAATCATCAAGTGCGATTTCACGCTCCATACCTGTCAGCATATCGTGTTCATAGAAAGCATCACCATTGGAGCTGTAAACGAAAGGTACATCCATCATCTGAGCATAAGCTATAGCCTGTTGTAAGCCGAATGATACGCTATGGTTATTGTCCTTAGCCTCAACTATCGCTATGGGGAAACTGCTGCTCCAATACAGAACATAATCGGCAAACTTGGCGCTTTTCTTATCACGATGGACAAAGTTACCGTTCAGACAGATCTTACCGTCGGTGATCCTTGTTTCCATTGTAATTCTGTTTTTATCCCACTTATCAAGAATAGCAGGAGTAATGAATTGAAGCTTTATATCCTCTTCTGACATTTCTTTTTTTGCAAGTATGGTCATTGTCACACCTCCACTTCAGATAAGATAAAATTATAAGAAGTTATATATTCACATCACATTATACCACATTTCCCACAAATAGTCAATCATTTAGCTGCGTTTTTTATTGCTTTGTAATAAAAAATGAAGTAAAGTCACTAAATTTAAGGTAAAAAAAGCAGCCTTCCGACTCCTTAAAAAGCCGAAAAGCTGCCATAACAAAATTCAAAAAATATCAGCTCAGCGAACTAATATAATACCCTAGTGTACTCTTAGGATTAAGCTCCGAAAGATCAACAGCTACGCCTACCGCCATGCCTAGCCGCTCGCGGTCTGCCTGCGATACGTCGAACTCTATGCCCCACGCGTTGCCGTCTATGTTTATCCACGCCGTCGGGCCGAACGTTCCGCCGTCAAGCGTTGCGCCCTCCAGGCTCGGGCAAATGGCTTTCAGCTCGTTGTACGTCATTCCAACCTGCACGCCCTCGGTGATGTATCCGCCCGGCGTGACGTGTATCGCGTACGGAAAATCAAGCGTGCCGATGTTCTGTATGTCCATGGTGTAAAAGCCTATCTTCGTGTTCGGATACACGTCGTCGTTCTCCACGGCGATGATGTTTTCCTGCCCCACTGATATAAAATCCATGCTGAAATCGTCGCCCAGTTCGGCAAAAATATCGTCCGCCGTTTCGTAGATAAGGTCGTTCGCATACACCGTGTCGTCGTAAATGTCATACGGCGCAAGCGTGGTCACGGGCTTAGTCGTGGTCGCCTCGGCGGTCGTTGTGGTGGTAGTTTCCGTCGGCTGAGCGGCGCTGTCAGATTTTTCGTCTGCCGAACTTCCGCCGACTTCGATAAGAAAAGTCGCCGAATGTTCGTCACCGTCTGAATCATAATGGCTCTCAGTGATCCTGAAATCACCCGCATTGTCCACACCAATGCAAGCCTGAGCCTTGCAGGTGCTTCCGATAGGCGCTTCATTTGGGTTTCTCGCAACGTCGCCCGGGTAGCTGTAACCCATAACGCCATTGCTGTCTATTATGGTGTCCTCCATGTCGAAGAAAATGCCCTTTGCTATGCCGTCCTCGTCCTCGTAACCGATGTTTGTATATTCGTAGTCCACGATGTAGACCGCTGCAGGTTTTTCGTCCGCATACTCATTGCGCTCAGCCGTTTCCGTGACGCCTGTAACGGTAAGCGACCACTGCCCATCAACCGTCCAAGTTTCGCCAATGGTGTAGTAGTCTTTCTTCTTGCTTTTTTTGCCGCTGCCTGAATCGCTGTCAGAACAAGCGGTGAGCAACAACAGCGCACCCGTGAGGACTATTGCTGTTAGCTTTTTTATGTTCATTTGGCGATACCCCCTATATCTTGATCTCGATAGCGAGCAGTTTCTCTTCAGCTTTCTCGACCTCTTCAAGAACCGTGCTTCTCGTTCTTACAATGTACTTGTCAACCGTTTCATGAAGGTCATTTTTGATATCTTTTGCCCTCTTTATGTTTATCTTTATCTCTGCAAAAAGTTTTTTCATAAGCTCTTTGGTAACGTCCTGATTCATGAATTTCAGTATTTTTCCCGTTGATTCGGCGATCCTTTCCACCTGCTGACTTACTTCTTCTTTGAAAGCCTTTGTTGCGTCGAAAAACATTATCGGGTCGTTCAGCAGTTTTAACGCGTCCATACCAAAAACGATCGTGTAATACTCTTTTGACAACTGCTGATAATAATTATACGCATCGTTAAACTCGCTATTTAGTTTTCTTACAGAATTTAAAAGGAACATGCTAAATTCATAATTTATCTTCTTCTCAAATTCATCCAGCTTATGACGCTTTCGCAGAACAAAGCTTGTACTTGCCACCATATCATGAAGCTTATCGTGCTCGCTGCGAAACATTTCGTTGGCGTGCTCTTTTATTTTATACGGCACTTTTACCTTGTAATTGTTCCAAAGATTGCGGATAATGCAGTTTACTACCTCTTCGCGTCCAAACTTTTTTACCTCGCCAGAAATAAGTTTTTTCTCATAGTTGTTTACAAATATCACCGAGTCAGCCGAAACGCCGCCGTCTTCAACTATGCGCCTTTTCATGCGCTCCGCTCTGTCGTCGTTCTCAGATTTGCAGTGGGTTATCACAACGTTTACGTTGTTTTTCTCAGCTATAAGGTCGTTTATTATGCTTATCTCAAAATCTTCCACTCTGTCAGAGTCGGCGCTAAGGCAGTAGATTATGGTGCTGAACCATTCTTTGATAGAGTGCTTGTCGTACTCCGCTACTTTGTCGATTATCTGCTTGTGCCATTTGTCCGCCTTATCGGGTTCAAGACCCCAGCTGTCGCATATCGAAAAAGATATGCGGTCGTTATCTTTCAGCTCGAAAGAATATTCGTGCAGACCCTTAGCCGTCACGGGCTTTCCCGCACCCGTCGGTGAAACTTCTTCTCCAAATATGTAATTCAGCAGACTGCTTTTGCCAACGCCCGATTTGCCGGCTATCAGTATATTAGTTTTTATCTTGTCGCCTTCCATTATCTTCTTGCTCCTTTTTTCGTATCTTTGAACTTATCAACTAAAGCATTTACTATTTCCTTTATGACCTTCTGTTCCTTGCCCTTGCTGATCTCTTTCATTACCTTTTTCAGATTTTCAACAGTAAAGAAGTCGGAAATTTTGGTGACCATAAGGTCTTTCGAGCCGCCGCTCTCTATGCAGGCTTTAGTGTATTCCTCGCAGATCTTCGTTATCGTAACGCCTAGGGTAGCCGTAACAGTAGTTGCCACTGAAACATTTACCGTGGCTTTCGCCGCGCCGCCGACAAATGGGATCACCGAAAGCAGCTGAGAAGCCAGCGTTTTTCCTACATAAGAAACGAAGCCCGCTCCGACTAAATTTCTCACAACGCCCTTCATATCATTATCTATTCCGTAGCAGCTTAAAATATCCATCGCCATTTTTACCTGTATGCCCATAAGCGGTACCGAATCGGAAAACGGCACGGGGACAAACGATGTAGCCGCAACTGTACCTGCAGCCAAAGCGGCGTATTTCGGTATCTTGTGCTTTATCATCATTTCTGCCATTTGACCCTGCGCTTTTTTGAGCGACGGGATAAAGCTTTCTCTGAGGTAATCGTCAAGATTATGATGTGCCCAGCTGTTTATCTCAGATTTCTGCACATACTCGTCGCCAAGATCGCTGTTAGTAGAATAGGTAAACACTTCAACGCCGTTTATCCTATTGCGTTTTCCGGCATCGCCGACAGCGTCCTTTATCTGAGCGACTTCGTTCTCGTCAAGATTATCCACCTTTGTAATAATAACGCACACGGGGATATTTCTTGCCTGTATGTCCTTTATCAGCTTTTCATCAATATCCATAAAGCGGTTATTTATGCAGTACCAAACCTCGTGGATGTGCATACCCAAATCCGCAGGATATGTATTTTTGCGTTCGTCGATAAGATCTATTATATTTTTGTAAAAAGCGCTGTTTTCCGGCGTAGACGAGCTTTCTACCTCGTAGCCCTCAGTGTCGAACAAGGTAATGCTCTTCGAACGATATTCGTGAATACCCCTTGTCTGCGGCTTTCCGCTGCTTCCGACAGGAGCGGCACTATCCTTATCAAACTCGAAGAAGTCGTTTATAAGGCTGCTTTTGCCAACGCCGGTAGCTCCGCACACTATGATATTGATATTTTTTGAAGCATTTTCCTTTACTTCTTCATAGCACTTATCATAGTCAAAGTTTTTTACGTCAAATTTCTTGTTGATGTTTTCGTTCATGTCAAAAACTCCTTTTCCTTATTGATTTGTCAATTATCAACTATAACTGACATAATAATACGTTTTTGTATGTTAATTATAACACATTATTTTTCACTTTTGTTAAGCTGGCTGCTTAGTATAACGTTTTCGTAAGATATTTTTTTATTTTAACAAAAAACATGGCACAATCCGCTTCTTATACAAATATCGCATTATTTCAAATACTTTACATCATTATATCATATTATTTCACATATTTCAACCCCTTTATAGGAAAAATTCCGACATAATGCATAATGATATAGGATAAAATATTATATATGGGGGTGCAAATAATGTACGAGAACAAATTCATGTATGACAATAATTTTGCTTTGAGGCTCTCAAAACTTCGCACACAGAAAGGTGTTTCCGCAAGGGATATGAGCTTATCTATTGGACAGAACGCAGGGTATATAAACAATATCGAAACAGGAAAAGCCCTGCCCTCTATGACCTCTTTTTTTTATATCTGCGAGTATCTGGGCATTACGCCGCAGGAGTTTTTCGATGCCGACGCCGAGCAGCCGAAAGAGCTAAGTAAGCTTATCTCTGACCTGAAAAAGCTCAACAAAAGGCAGCTGGAGAACATTGCTGATATTGTTAACGATCTGGCTAATGGGAATAGGCGGTGAAAGGGGAAAAGGTAAATTTGTACGTCTGCCACATAGACAAGACCGACACTTTGAAGCATGATTATAAGGTAAATAGGTACAGGAGAGGTGAGTTCAGGGCAAAAAAATCACAGCCCCCTCGAAAGCTGTGATTCCTTTTCAACTCAATACTCCTCCGCCAACAGCAGCGTAATATGATCCACATCGTCGATCATATACGCCCTGCCGTTTACCTCCACGTCGGTCGGTATGAAATATTCAAGCTTAGCCTCGGGGCATTCCTGCATATGATAAATGTGCAGGAATTTTTTCTGCCCCTTGACTTCTGTAACTATCTCGAAAACTTGCAGATAATCAAGCTGTCCGCTGACCTTTTCTCGCATTTGCTCTACGGCTGAAAATAACGCCACTTGCAATTCAATAGGGAAGTTTTCTGCCACGCCGCTTGTGACGTATCTGCTTCCGCTAAATGTGTATGCCATAAAATACCTCCTAATAATATTCCCCCACCAGCACCCTAGCCTCCTCGATACACTCCCTCAACATACTCCTGTCGCAAAGCATACCCTCTATCTCTTCGTCCGTGTAACCCATATCGTAAAGCAGCATAAGATCTTCCTGCGATACCCCGAACATACCGCATATGTCAAAAAGTTCATCATCGTCATAAGCGGGCTTTCTGTATCCGTAATAGTTCCAGCCATAGCAGAACTCGTTTGGAATAAAACTGCTTTTCTCAAAACGCCCACGCTTGTCAATGCTTATGATCTCCCCCTCTGTGACCTTTATCACTTCAAAAGGAAGCTTTTCAAGGAAACTGCCTTTCAGCACGTTCTTCATAATGTCCTCGGTGGACGTATAAACATACAGCCCTAATTGCTTGTAATGGATAAGGCAAAGCGGATTGTCGCCCTTTGCTATGAAAAGCTTGTTCTTGTCGCTAAGTATCGTGAATACGAACGAACCCTCTACCGCCTCTGACATCTTCGCTATGGTCTTGAAGTCAAGTCTGCCGTATTTCTCGATAAGCTGTGCGGCAACGTAGCTGTCAGTTTCTATCTTGCTTTTCGGCAGATGTTCGGACTTTGCAAGCTGACTGTCGTTGTAAAGCACGCCGTTGTGACATAAAGCAAAAGACCCGTCCGCAGTTTTGCCTGTGAACGGGTGGTTATTGCAAATGTATCTGGCGTCGCCTTGGGTAGTCATTCTCGTGTGACCTGTGAGGATAACTGTGTCCTCCGGCACATAAAGCTTTACCTTGTGAGCAGGCTTTGCTCTCTTGAAAACTTTAAGTTCGCCGTGTTTCACATACGCTATTCCCGTTGCGTCCTTGCCCCTTACCTCAGACTCTACGGATAACCTGTTGATAAGTTCTTTCATCTCGCTCCTGCTGAGCGAACGTCTGTAATTTACAAATCCAAATATCGCACACATAGTTAATCCTCCTCGCTGACAGGCTCGTTAACATAGAGCCTTTTCTCTTTCAGATACCTGATAAGTTCTGTATATTCAGGCTTTATGCCCAGCACAAAATCCGCCCAAGATTGCTTGTTCATATCATCGTCATTAAGGCAAACTGCATTTTCGCATATGCTGTCAACAAGTTCAAGCGTCGCCATAAAGCTGTTGAATTTTAGAGTGCCCCTGAACAGCCTTATCTCCACAGTATCAGCATTTGTTATGTTCACACAGGCATATCTGCCCTTAGTGCTTTTCTTTGCCTTTTCAAGTATCTCTTTCGGCTTGTCATTGTAACCGTGTCTTGCTGCCCAGCGGTCAACGCTGTATGCAGTACGCCGTGAGAATTTGAAAAGCTCGTTCCAATGGCTCTCGAAAAAGAACATTATTCGGCTTATGACGTCTTCCTGTTCCTCATAGGAATATCCAAGCTGTTTTCGGCCTATATGGACGTGAAGTCCGCAGGTAGACGTATTATGCGAACGGTAGCCAAGAGAAAGCGCTTTTCTCACAATATCCTCCCACGGAAACTTCTTTCGATGAAAATCTATGGAACAAGGGTGGCTGACAAGTTCCATTCCCTCGTCCAGCGAGCCGTCTGACTTTATGTAAAGCACTTCATTCTGAACATTAGCTGTATCATATATCTTCTCCGCATTATCATCATATCTTCCTGCACCGTCTATCTCTAGTTCAACGCCGTAAAAACGCACGTTGTCTTCTTTCGGCAGCTTGTAAAACACGGGCTTAGGCTTGTAGTAATAATCATTGATGTAGTCGCCGCTGTCACAGCAATCGTCATAACATTCACGGCAATAGGCGTTATCGCCGCGCCAGTAAGTATCGTCTGAATGCACGATAGTTTCGCAGTTTGAACAGCGGTAATAATGATTATCATAGCAATCTGTGCAGAGGATAGTGTTTTCATCGCTCACGGTATTCTGTTCGATACAGCGTTCGCCGCAATGGTCGCATACCACAGTTTCGTTATCGTAGCAATCCTGACAAAGTATCTCGTTTTCGACTTCATAGCATTCCGCCTCGTCCTCTAAAGTGCAGCCGCAAATGCTGCAATGGGTAAGTTCGCTCATTTTAAAACTCCTTTACAAAAATTAAAGGCAGACCCGAAAGCCTGCCTATGGTGTTCACTCGTCCTTATCTGCTATGTAGGTGATGATCTCCTGTGCTATCTCCACCAGCACGCTGCCCACAAGCACGAGTATGACTTTAGCTTTGTTCATCGTAACGCCCTCCTTTCCGCATTTGCGTTACTTCATAAAGATGATGTATATTTGTAAAGATCAAGTTTCCGTAAAAAGCCTATTTAAACCGTCGAACATTAAGATAAACCGATATTTTTTGAAAGGAATGATAAATTATGTTTGACGATATTCCCGATATACTTACCGCTAAAGAATGTCAGCAGCTTTTAAAGATAGGCAAAAACTCTATGCTTCGTTATCTTAAAACAGGGGAGATAGAGGGTTTCAAGATTGGCAGCAGGTGGAGGATATACAAGTTTAGTGTTATTGAGTTTTTGAGGAAGAGGTGAAAAAAGAACCGCCCCTGTACTGTGTTTTTCGGTACAGGGGCGGGTGCTTTACTATTGACAAGTTGTCAATATATGCTATACTAGTTATAATGATACATACATTCATATGAAAGGATGTGAAAAGTAGTTATATACTACGGCTATTATGAGTGAAATGATTGAATTTAGCATTTATGGTACGCAAGATAATTTTTGTGATGATTTTCAAGAAATAAACGAACAACTTGCACCATATAACGCAAGATTTGTAATGCCAAGCGGATTGGGTGCTGGAATACCTATTGATTCCATTATTCATATTTTTCTTCCGTTTGTTACTGAAGCGTTCAAAACTTTTGTGCTTAACGGTGGTTATGACATTTTTAAAATGCGGATATCAAAATTATATGCCAAATTTACTAAACACGCAAAAGAAAAGAATATGAATTGTGTTGTTTACATAAGCCGAGCAAAAGGACCAGATTATAATGAGATCAAAATAGAAAATCCGACTGAAGAGGTTTTACTACACACAATCGACCGTTTCTTTGACGATAATGTATAAGCAAACCTTTATGCTGGTTGATATCAATATTGACTTAACCTCCTCCACAGGTATCCTCCAAACACGGATACTCGGCTTGAAAGCTTTTATCTTTCCCTGCTTGATAAGCTTAACCAAAGTTGGTCGGCTGAGCCGCAGCATTTTGCAGGTTTCGTTAAGAGTAAGGAATAATTTTTCTGTTTCAACATTCTTCTTGCTCACACCTAGGCACCCCCTCGAATTCGTAATAATTATCTGACGTATTAAGATAGAATTTTCTGTTTCTTGTCTTTTTGAGTAGATACTCATACAGCCTAGTATCGGTAGGCGTTGGGGCGTTAAAGCCCAGAGCGCTGCTCAATGACTGCAAAAACGGATAATCCTTATTTTTGATAGTGACAGGCGATATGTGTATATCGTCGAACCAGTTCATCACGCCTAATGACGAACTATGACTATCGCAGTATATCAATCGTGCGTCCGTAATATTTGGCAAACTATCTCTGTCAAGTATCGTCGATAGTTCTATCATATACTTTTTATGCTTAGGCTTGCCGTCAATGCTTCTTTTTATGTACTTTTTCAGCCAGTAGATATTCAAAAACGACTGCGTTCTTTCCTCAACGTCAAATATCCTATAAAATTCTCTTTCGATAAAATAGCTTCTCCGCTCAAACATATGGCGCAATATCTCGATTGTAGTTGTTTCGTACGCCATTTTTCTTATGTAACTTTTGTAACATCTTAACTCCAGCCTCATAGTGTTTTTGTAGTATTCAAGCTCCGTGTCGGTAAGGTCTTGATCTATTGCCGCACGGGCTTTATTGTATACAACAAATTCTGCTATACTTGTGTTGCCCTTTTTCATCAGAGCATTGAAGGAATCTTCTCTGCGAAAATCCTTTGTGTTCTTTTCAAGCTGTTCGTTGAGTTCAAATTTGTCAGGCACGAACATTCTTCTCATAAGCATTATGTATTCCTTGATGACTGTCTCAGGTACTTTGTGTATGTCTTTAGTTATATCTATCCTAGTCAGTTCAAAATCATTTATATCGAGGTCAGGCATTCTGAACTTGATAAATTCATTGACGTAGTATATCATTTTATCAAGATCGTCCCTCATTTCAACGTGCTTTACCTCGTCTTTGAAATATGGTATCTTTCCGGTAGCTATCCTTAAAACTATCTTATAGTTCTCACCCTTTCTGTGGCGTTCTCCTTTAGAACATTTTCTCGTTCTCATATCTATACCCGACCTATTAGCTTCAAGTGAAGTCGGATAATAAAATTCACCTTTCTTTACGCACTTCTTTGGAACTGTGCCTAGCTTTTCTGTAATATATTCAAATGTAGTGTGATAAGTCAACTCGATAGTATCAATAAAATAATTGTTTTTCATTTGATCCAACTCCTTGTTTTTAGGCAAAAAATTTTATTTTATAGGATTGTTATATCAAAATAAAAAATAATTTAAAATAATGCTTGTGAATACAACATAAAGATAAAAAAATTATTTATAATATAAACAATTTATTATAGACCCGTTTAGCTTGATATAATATCATACTTTTATTACTGATATATAAGAGTAAAAATAGATATTAAGAATATTAGGGGTATAGGGGAATACTTACAGCTTTAAGCTGTTCATTTTTTTCAAAAATACTTATCCTTATATATATCGCTAAGTTACGCACAATTATCTATGCGAATATATTTGCGTTTCATTTTGCCAGTCGCAAATCAATAAAGATACTTTTAAATGGAAATTATTAGAGCACACATATTGTAAAAAGAATAAAACCGCAAGTTCAAGCCATTTTTTGAATCAACAGCATAAAACTTGCGGTTTTTTGTTTAGAAATAAAATTCAATGTAATTATAAGGAAATGAGCAGTATTTGACTTAGCACTCGGCTCATCTCAGCCGTATAGTATTAACGAGGTTTATATTTTAACAACAGATAAAAGATCAGAGAGCTGTTCATCGCTAAACACAGGATAGTGACCATATAGCGTGGTGTAAACTCTATCAAGAACTTCTTTGCGGCTAGTGATTTTTTGTTTCACACTATTATTGTATGCAGAATATGACTTATCGGAAGAATTATTTGTATTTTTTTGCTTTATCAACTTTATAAACTTTTCTAACCGCTTACAAAGCGTGATAACATCCTCCTTGATACGACCAGCGTTATTGTTATTTAAAACAAGCAGCTCACATCTTTTTAATGCCATAACAAAAAGCTCATAATTCTCCGCATAGTTGTTGTCATCTTTATTATCATCATTTTTCTTATCACAAGTACCAATATGACACGCTCTCAAAAGATCACGAAGTATGCGGTTCTTCTTCAAACGCTCCAAACTCTCTTTTTCTTCTTCCGAAAGACTGTCCATATCATAAACGAACAGCTTATGCTCTTGCTCCGCATTGTCCTGCGAAACGGCTTTTTCTTCTTTAAGTACCTTGCGTTCAGACGGAATGACCCTTATTTCACGTCCAAGCGGTTCCCATACGTTGCGTCTTAATTCAGTACCTATTTGGCTTTTACCATATGTTTCAGTTGAAGTGCCGTACCAATCAACAAGTGTGTCACGGCCAATGCGGTTGCTTTCCGAACGTTCTCTGATGAGAAAATGCCATACTCCCAGCAGGAAACAGTCGGCGGTAAAGTTAAACTGTTTATCGACCATTTCACTTTTAGTCGCACTTTTTCCGTTTCCGAAAATGTAAAACGCTGTATCGTCGGCGATGTCCTTATCATCTCTTATCGCTCTAAGCAGTTCGTCGACCATTTGTCTGCACTTATTTTCATCAATGCAATACAAAACAAATTCGGTCATAAACGCAAGTGCTGTCTGCGTATCGGACTGTACATCTTTTATAAATACCGCTTTTATCTCATCTTTTTCCGGCATAAGAAATTTAAAATTAACTCCTTT